>Ga0105047_10000351_pt1 | contig 75470 bp, 78 predicted proteins | sample MAT04_FD_78384 | JGI IMG/M metagenome (GOLD analysis project Ga0105047, IMG submission 78384) | Freshwater microbial communities from Lake Fryxell liftoff mats and glacier meltwater in Antarctica - MAT-04 (megahit assembly) | ecosystem: Environmental > Aquatic > Freshwater > Ice > Liftoff... | reverse complement strand
TAACCGCCGAAGTCTTTCGTCCGGTCTCAACGATCAAGAGCCGAAGCCCTCTCACAATCAAGACCCGCAAGGACTTCGCCGTCCACGTTTCTCTTTCTTCATCTTCACTTGTCAAACAGCCCGAGGCCAAAAGACCTCACACACCCTTTAGAGGTACGTCACCCTTCAGCGTCAATGAACGACCCCAACCGACACCTATCGGCTGTTGCGTCACTCATCGAAGTGAGGAGCATCAAAGACGCGAACTTATCCCTCGACGTGAAAGTCAAAGGAGCGCCCGACCGGCGAGCAGCGCGTAGGTGTGTTTATAGACGGCCCCTCAGCGGACTGCAAGCGGAGAAATGAAAGTTTCGCGAACTTCTTGATTTCGCGCCTGGCGGGGCGGAAAGCCTGGCGATTACGGGGGTTAAGCTGGGCTTTGACCCTCGTTTGGAGCGAGCCGGTCGCTGAAATTCTGACAGAAAGATGCTTCGAGCTTCATGGCGACGGCGGCGATCGTCGCCATGAACAGGGAAGACAACGGGCAGGCGCCCGCGCCGGAAGCACCCGCGGAGCTTCAAGGCCAAGTGGCGTTGGCACCATCAAGGGCGATCGGACGATAACCCCACCGCCGGCCGAATCTCGATTCTCAGCCCAGCCAGATCAAGACGTGGAAGCGCAGCTCGAGCGGGCGACTTCGGGGCTGGGGCCGTGAGGCACGGCGCCGGCGGCGCCCGACATCGACGTCAGATCGCTGCGCGCCAGAATCGGAGCGCTGACGATGGAGAACGGCCTTTTCGCAGGCGCGCTCGCCAAGGCGGAACTGGCTTCCTTTGATCCGACAATGGCCGGTTTACGGCCACGCCGGTTACAGCGCCTCGATCACGACCTGCGCACACAGCCGCTCGACATCCGCCGGCCGGCACAATTCGGTGCCCTGCATCGTCAGCGACGCGGAGCCCGAGGCGAGTGCGAGGCGGAAGGCGTCCTCGATCGGCCGGCCCTTCGCCAGGCTGAAGGCAATCGCGCCCAGAAAACTGTCGCCGGCGCCGACGGTGGAGACCTGATTGACCGGCAGCGCCGGCGAGCGCAGCGCCAAGTCTTTGGTCACCAGCAGCGCGCCGAGATGGCCGAGCGACAGCGCGACGATTTCGACCTTGCCGGCCGCGATCGGTTGCCGTGCGGCTTCGATCCAATCCTTCTCGCCTTCGAGCGGGCGTCCGGCCAGTTCCTGCATTTCGCGCAGATTCGGCTTGATCAGCGTGACGCCTTGGTCGAGCGCGGCCACCAGCGAGGCGCCGGAGGTGTCGAGGAAGAATTGCGCGCCGATCCGCTTCGCCACCGCGGCGGCCTGGGCGTAGAAATCATGCGGCACGCCGGGCGGCAGGCTGCCGCTGCCGACCACGATCTTCGGCGCCGGAGTGGTGCCGGCGAGAAGCTCCAGCAAGCCGCGCCATTCGCCCTCGGCGAGCGGCAGGCCGGGCAGCACGAAGCGGAATTGCTGGCCGGTCGCCGCCTCGGTGACGGAGAAATCCTCGCGAGTCTCGGCCACCGCATCGACCACCCGACTGGGAATGTGCTCGCGGTCGAGCAGCGATCGCAGCAACTGGCCGGTGAAGCCGCCGGCCGGGAAAATCGCCTCGACGTCGCCGCCGAACCGCTTCACCACCCGCGCGACATTGATGCCGCCGCCGCCTGGGTCGCGCTGCTGCGCCGCGCAGCGCAGCTTGCGGCTCGGCACCATGCGCTCGACCGATGTCGACAGATCAATCGCCGGATTCGGCGTCAGGGTCACGAGTTCGACCATCGCAGGTGGTCTCCAGTTCTGGCTTGCAGGGGAAAGGCCCGAGGACCGGCGCGGCTCGGGGCGAGCGAATGCGGCCGGCTGTACGAAGCAGCCGGCTGTTGGGTCAAGTCTGACGCGCGCGCCCGGTTCTGCCGTTGACGCGCGTCAACGGGCTGCGCGCCGCGACGCCGCACCCGGCCGACCTGGCCACGGATACCGCCGTCCGGCGCGTCAATGCGACATCAGCACCGGCACCGTCATCGACGACAGCATCTCGCGGGTCACGCCGCCGAGCACGAATTCGCGCAGGCGCGAATGGCCATAGCCTCCCATCACCAGCAGGTCGGCGGAGCAGTCCGCGACATGCGACAGGATCGTGGCGGCGACGCCGACATCCGGCGCGGTGATCATCTTGATGTCGAGCTTGATTCCGTGGCGCGCCAGATGGTTGGCCATCTCGATGCCGCGCAGCTCTTTTTCGTCGCGGACCTTGTGGTCACGCACGATCAGCAGCTCGACCGCGCCGGCGCGGCGCAGGAACGGCATTGCGTCGTTGATCGCCCGGGTGGCGGCGCGGCTGCCATCCCAGCCGCAGATCACCCTGTCGAGCTTGAGCGGCGCCTTCTGGATATAGGGCACGATCAGCACCGGCCGGCCGGAATCGAACAGCACCTGTTCGATCAGAATATCGTTGTCGACGTTGTCCGGATCGGACTGCATGATCACCGACAGGTCGAACCGCCGTGCCATCCGCGGAAACCGGCCGGCCGTGCCGTACGGCGTCTCCAGCAGATGATGCTCCGCCGAGACCCCCTCGCGCTTGCACGCCGCCTCGAAGCGTTCGACCGCGGCGCGCGCGGAGGTCTCGCTTTCGGCCAGCATCTTGGTGAGGAGATCGGACGGAAAGTCCGGCATCGCGAAGCTCGGCAGCGATTCATAGGCGAAGCAGACGCCCGAGACATGGGCGTCGAAGGTCTGCGCGATCGCAACCGCGACGTCGGCGATCTGGTCGCGCGCCGGGTTTCGTTCGAGATTGACGATGAGATCCTTGATCATGGTCGTGCTCCCCTGGTGTCGACGGTCGTTGAGCCGTCCTGATCCCGACACGAACGCCCCCGGCGCCGACGGTGCGCCCAGCTTAGAAGCGCCCGGCGCGGCTCGATTGATAAGCATCAAGTCCTTGTTCCGCATCAGGCCAATGGCCGCACGCCGTTTCAGCGCGACGCGAGGCCGCCTCATTCGGATGCGAGCGTTTGATCTCGACCGCGCGTTCCATGCCTTGGAGCAGAGAGCGATGCCCTACAGCTCGATCGACGACCTCCCGCCATCGCTACAGGTGCGGCTGCCCCTGCACGCGCAGTCGATCTACCTTGCCGCCTTCAACAACGCCTTCGCCGACAACGCCGACCGCGGCCCCGAGGAACAGGAAAGCAGCGCACACCGCGTCGCATGGGCGGCGGTGAAGAAACAGTACCGCAAGCAGGATGAACGCTGGGTGGCGCGGGCCCAGACCTGATTGTTCCGCGATCGCTCCGAGATGAGATCATTCGCGGGTCGCGGAAGCCATCGACCCGTTCGGCGGCGCGGACGTCGACCGCCCGCGGCCGGCCACTGATCAGGATCAGCCGGGCGACGGGCCGAGCAGCATCTCTGACGTTTGATCCTGGATCTGCGCCTCGCCAACGAGGCGCGTTGGTTCGCGCAGCGAAATCTGGCGAAGTGGCGCCTTTGCTCCGCAGACGGAGAAGGCGTTGGCGCTCCCTAGGGGAATCGAACCCCTGTTTCAGCCTTGAGAGGGCCGCGTCCTAACCGCTAGACGAAGGGAGCGTGAATGGCGTGAGGAATAGCCTCGAAATGTCGCCGCCGCAAGGTCGCGGAGGCGGGAATTCGACGCTCGATTGGTCGCGCTCTGATTGCTTGCCGCATCCTGGGGTGCGAGCGCCCTTCGAGGCTCGCCCCTCGGGGTGACGGCGGCTGAAAGGCCCCAAGCCGCCCGCTACGGCTCGTTCGCGAATGTCAGCCGGCCGGCCGGCTTCATGGTTTTGGCGTCGAAGGTGCGGATTTCGGTGGCGCCGCCGATCTCGAGGGTGACCACGACATGGTCGCCGGCGGTGGCGGTGGCGACGACGCGCGCGCCCTTCGGCAGCCGCAGCGTGGTCTCGGCGGCGACCGGGACGCTTCCCTCGGAGCGGAAAAGCTTATAGCCGATGGCGATGAGAACCGCCGCGAGCGCCAGCGCCGTGGTCAGGCCCGCGATCATCATCATCCGCCGCACCCGCGCAAACAGCGCGGCCTGTTCGGGGGTCGGTTCGGGCAGGGCGGTTTCGGTCATGCAATGCTCGGTTTTGGCTCGGTTTTTTTGGAAGGCTCGATCGTGAACGATTCGTCGGGACATCTGCTGGAAGTGGTCGTTGCCGGCGACGAGGGGTCGCCGCGGCTCGACCGGGTACTGGCGACGCGGTGCCCGGCTCTGTCGCGGTCGCGGCTGAAGGCCCTGATCCTCGACGGTCGCGTCGCGATTCGCGGCGCCCCGGTCCGCGACCCCGCTTATCACGCCGCCTCGGGGGAGACGATCACAATCGACGTGCCGCCGCCGGTGGCGCCGGAGCCGGCCGGCGAGGCGATCGCGCTCGAGATCGTCCACGAGGACGACGACATCATCGTCATCGATAAGCCGCGCGGCCTGGTGGTGCATCCCGCCGCCGGCCACGAGACCGGCACCCTGGTCAACGCCTTGATCGCGCATTGCGGCGAATCGCTGTCCGGGATCGGTGGGGTGCGGCGGCCGGGGATCGTCCACCGGCTCGACAAGGACACCACCGGGCTGATGGTCGCTGCAAAGAATGATCGAGCGCACCAATCCTTGAGCGCGCAATTCGCCGACCATGGCCGCACCGGAGAGCTGCGTCGCGGCTATTACGCCTTTGTCTGGGGGGCGCCGAACCGCATCCGCGGCACCATCGACGCGCCGATCGACCGGCATCCCCATGCCCGCGAGAAGATGGCGGTGCGTGACGGCGGACGCGAGGCGATCACCCATTGGGAGGTGCTGGAGACCTTCACCGGCCGCAGCGGCGGCGAGATCGTGTCGCTGATCGCCTGCCAGCTCGAGACCGGCCGCACCCACCAGATCCGGGTGCATCTCGCCCATATCGGCCACCCGCTGCTCGGCGACGACGTCTATGGCCCGCATTTCAAAACCAAGGCCAGCCAGCTCCGCCCGGACGCCCGCGCGGCGCTGACGGATCTGGGCCGGCAGGCGCTACATGCCTATCTGCTGGTGCTCGAGCACCCCTCCACCGGGGAAGTCGTCGCGTGGGAATCCGGCCTGCCGGCCGATCTGAAGCGCCTGAAAGCCGCCCTGACGGCGACGGAATGACGCAGTTTATTCAGAAAACATAAATCATTTCAGCGCGTTGTTTCGGCGTCACGGCGACGTGACGAGACCGTAACTAAACTCGCACGACTAATCTCGTGTATATTGCAGCTGCGTTGGATGAGCCAACGCGGAACATCGCAGCCCGGTCGGCTTTAGCAGAGCGACCTGTCTGCCAGGCCGCCCGATGTCGGGGGCTTGAACCCACTGGAGGGCGCTGAATGGCCCGTGCAGCTACGCTACCCGTTCTCAACGGTGAATCCGGACTCGCTCGGTACCTCGCGGAAATCCGCAAGTTCCCGATGCTCGAGCCCCAACAGGAATACATGTTCGCCAAGCGCTGGCGCGAACACGACGATCGCGACGCCGCGCATCATCTCGTCACCAGCCATCTGCGGCTCGTGGCCAAGATCGCCATGGGCTATCGCGGCTATGGCCTGCCGATTTCCGAAGTTGTCTCGGAAGGCAATGTCGGTCTGATGCAGGCGGTGAAGCGGTTCGAGCCCGACAAGGGCTTCCGCCTCGCCACCTACGCGATGTGGTGGATCAAGGCGTCGATTCAAGAGTACATTCTGCGTTCGTGGTCGCTCGTGAAGATGGGCACCACCGCGAACCAGAAGAAGCTGTTCTTTAATCTGCGCAAGGCCAAGAGCAAGATCTCGGCGCTGGACGAGGGTGATATGCACCCCGACCAGGTCAAGCTGATCGCCACCCGCCTCGGCGTCACCGAGCAGGACGTGATCGACATGAACCGCCGCCTCGGCGGCGACGCGTCGCTCAACGCTCCGATCCGGGACGACGGCGAGCCCGGCGAATGGCAGGACTGGCTGGTCGACCAGTCGCCGAGCCAGGAAGCCGTGATGGCCGAGCACGAAGAGCTCGATCATCGCCGCGCCGCGCTGAACGGCGCGATCGGCGTGCTCAACCCGCGCGAACGGCGCATCTTCGAGGCGCGCCGCCTCGCCGACGAGCCGATGACACTGGAAGATCTCGCCGCCGAGTTCGGCGTCTCGCGCGAGCGGGTGCGTCAGATCGAGGTGCGCGCCTTCGAAAAGGTGCAGAGCGCGGTGAAGGGCACCATCGCGCGTCAGGAGCAGGCGGCTCTCGAGGCCGCCCACTGACGGTGAGGCCGAAAGCCGACTGACAAACGATGATGCCCCGCCGCGACCCGGCGGGGTTTTTCGTTGTGGCAGTGATCTACGGGGTATTTGGGATCTGCGGGATGGCTGGCCGGTGGCTCGCGTCGACGCGGCTCAGCCGAGCTTCGCGGTGCCTTTGACGAGATTGACCTGGCCTGTGACCGGATCGCTGACCGCGGTGCGGATCGAGGCGCTGCCGTTGCTGCCGAGCGTGAACTTGGTGTCGCCGACCCGGAACGAACCGTCCTTGATCAGCACGGACTGAAACTTGATCGAGCCTTCGCTTTGGTACCGCACCTGCGCGCGAAAGCCCTGCACATCCGACACCGTGATCGAGAATTTCTTGGTGTTCGAATAGGTCCCGCTCCAGGTGCCTTCGTACAGCTTCTCGTCGACATTCTTGTACGGCGTCCGCGACGGATTCTGCAGCGCAGCAGAGGTATAGCCCGACGCCAGAACGCCCATGATGTCACCCATCGCGCCGCTCCGTGTTGCGCAGTTTCGCTGGTTACTCCACACCCGCTCGGGTTAATACGGCGTTAAGGTTTGGGCGGCCGGCCACCCGGTCGAGCCGCGCGATGACCTCGGCGCCCGGACTCCGTCGCCCTCAGCTCACGCCCGCCTCGGCGCCGGGTCGGGCGCGTACCGGCAGCAACAAATAGTGCACGCCGTTGTGCTGCGCCTTGGGAAAGCGGCCGGCGCGGATGTTGACCTGGATCGACGGCAGCAACAATGTCGGCGCCTTCAATGTCGCGTCGCGCGCATTGCGCATGTCGACGAATTCATCCTCGCTGACGCCGCCGCGCAGATGCACGTTGCCCTCGCGCTGCGCCTGCACCGTGGTCTCCCACGCATATTCGTCGCGGCCGGGCGCCTTGTAGTCGTGGCACATGAACAGCCGCGTCCGGGGCGGCAACGCCAGCAATTTCTGAATCGACCGATAGAGTTGATGCGCGTCGCCGCCGGGGAAATCCGCCCTCGCCGTGCCGTAGTCCGGCATGAACAGCGTGTCGCCGACGAACACCGCATCGTCGCCGATGCGATAGGCGATGTCGGCGGGGGTGTGGCCCGGCGTGTGCATCACTTCGACCGCGAGATCGCCGATCGCAAAGCGCTCGCCGTCCTTGAACAGATGATCGAAGTCGCTGCCGTCGGTGCGCAGATCGTCGGCGTTGAACATCGGCCGGAAGATCCGCTGCACGTCCTTGATGTGCTCGCCGATGCCGATCCGCGCGCCGGTGGCGCGCTTGATATAGGGCGCGCCGGACAGATGATCGGCATGGGCGTGCGTTTCCAGCACCCATTCGATCGTCAGCCCGCCGTCGTTCGCGGCCTTCAGGATCGCGTCGGCCGAGCGAATGTCGACGGAGCCGTCGCTATGATCGTAGTCGAGCACCGGATCGATCACCGCGGCGCGGCGGGTCGCGGGGTCGGACACCAGATAGCTGATCGTATTGGTGGGCTCGTCGAAGAATGCGCGGATCTCCGGCCTGGCAGAGCTGGTCAAGGCGGAACTCCCTGGTTGATGAGGATGTTGTGATCGAACTGGCAACCGATCGCTGTTGACCCATATTAGCATCCTCTAAATAAACACAAGATGCTGTCACGAGAATGCGATGTCGCTGAGCCCCACCTTCGAAGCCGATGACTTTGCCGCCAATGCCGCGCGGGTTGCGACCGTGCTGCGCGCGCTCGGCAACACCCGCCGGCTGATGATCCTGTGCCGACTGATCGAGACCGGCGAGATGACCGTCGGCGCTCTGGCGGACACGATCGGCCTCAGCCAGTCGGCGCTGTCGCAGCATCTGGCGCGGATGCGCGACGACGGCATCGTCACGTATCGGCGAGACAGTCAGAGCGTGTGGTATCGGATCGCGGAGCCCCGCATCGAGCAACTGATCGCCGAACTGCATCGCCTGTTCTGCCGTAACGCGGTCGCGCTCCAGCGCTGAAGGAACCCCCGTCCATCATGTCAATCACCCCGGCCGACCTGATCACCGTCGCGAGCGGCGGGCTGGTCGGATTCATCCTCGCGCTGATCGGCGGCGGCGGCTCGGTGCTCGCGGTGCCGCTGCTGGTCTATGTGGTCGGAATCCGCTCGCCGCATGTCGCGATCGGCACCAGCTCGATCGCCGTCGCGATCTCGGCGCTCGCCAATCTGCTCGGTCACTGGGCCGCGGGGAATGTCCGCTGGAACTGCGCGCTGGTGTTCTCGGCGGCCGGGATCGGCGGCGCATTCGCCGGCTCGTTCATCGCCAAGCAGATCGACGGCCAGCAATTGCTGCTGCTGTTCGGCATGCTGATGGTCGTGATCGGCGTGCTGATGTCACGCCGGCAAAGCGGCGGCGGCGATCCGACCATCCGCCTGACGATCGCGACGGCAAAGACCATGCTGCCGAAACTGATCGGCACCGGCTTCGGCGTCGGCGTGCTCGCCGGCTTCTTCGGCATCGGCGGCGGCTTCCTGATCGTGCCGGGCCTGATCCTCGCCACCGGGATGCCGCTCACTTCCGCGATCGGCAGCTCGCTGGTGGCGGTGTTCGCGTTCGGCGCATCGACTGCGGCGAGCTACGCGCTGTCCGGGCTGATCGACTGGCGGCTCGCCGGTCTGTTCATCAGCGGTGGTCTCATCGGCGGACTGATCGGCATCGGCGCCGGCAAGCTGATCGGCGCGCACGACAAAGTGCTACGCGGGGTGTTCTCAGCGGTCGTGGTCGTGGTCGGGCTGTATGTCTGCTACCGCGGCGTGGCCTATTTTCTGGTGGCGCAACACCCGATGAGCCTCTGACGAATCAAAAAGGGCGGCCTTGCGGCCGCCCTTGGTATCTTCGCGCCGATCGACGAGCGCTTATTCGGCCGCGATCTTGACGTCGGGCGCGGCGGCGCGGACGTCGGCGTCGACCTGCGCTTCGAACTTGGCGAAGTTCTTCTGGAACATGCCGACCAGCGCGCGCGCGGTCTTGTCGAACTCGGCCTTGTCGGCCCAGGTCTTCGCCGGCTCGAGGATCTCGCTCGGCACGCCCGGCAGCGCGGTCGGGACCGCGAAGCCGAAATACGGGTCGGTGCGGAATTCGGCGTTGCGCAGGCTGCCGTCGAGCGCCGCGGTCAGCAGCGCGCGGGTCACCTTGATCGGCATCCGGTGGCCGGTGCCGTATTTGCCGCCGGTCCAGCCGGTGTTGACCAGCCAGCAGTCGACATTGTGGTTGTGGATCAGGTCACGCAGCATGTTGCCGTAGACCGAAGGGTCGCGCGGCAGGAACGGCGAGCCGAAGCAGGTGGAGAACTCCGGGGTCGGCTCGGTGACGCCGCGCTCGGTGCCGGCGACCTTGGCGGTGTAGCCGGACAGGAAGTGATACATCGCCTGCGCCGGCGTCAGCTTGGCGATCGGCGGCATCACGCCGAAGGCGTCGGCGGCGAGCATCACCACGTTCTTCGGCTGGCCGGCGCGGCCGGTCGGCGACGCGTTCGGAATCGATTCCAGCGGATAGGCCGAGCGGGTGTTCTCGGTCTTGGAGCCGTTGTCGAAGTCGGGCTTGCGGGTGATTTCGTCGAGCACGACGTTTTCGAGCACCGCACCGAACCGCGAGCTGGCGGCGAAGATTTCGGGCTCGGCTTCCGGCGACAGCTTGATGCACTTGGCGTAGCAGCCGCCTTCGAAATTGAACACGCCGTCTTTGCCCCAGCCGTGCTCGTCATCGCCGATCAGCGTGCGGTTCGGGTCGGCCGACAGCGTGGTCTTGCCGGTTCCGGACAGGCCGAAGAAGATCGCGGTGTCGCCGGCCGGGCCGACATTGGCCGAGCAGTGCATCGGCAGCACGCCGCGCTCGGGCAGATAGTAGTTCAGCGTGGTGAACACGCTCTTCTTCATTTCGCCGGCATACTGCGTGCCGCCGATCAGCACGATCTTGCGGGCGAAGTCGATCGCGACGACGTTTTCGGAGCGGCAGCCGTGGCGCTTGGGATCGGCGCGGAAGCTCGGCAGATCGATCAGCGTCAGCTCTGGCACGAAGGCCGCGAGATCGGCGCGATCAGGACGGCGCAGCAGCGTGCGGATGAACAACGAGTGCCAGGCGAGCTCGGTGAACACGCGGGTCTTGATCTGGAACGACGGATCAGCACCGCCATACAGATCCTGCGCGAACAGCGTCATGCCTTCGGCGTGTTTGATGAAGTCCTGATACAGCGTCTCGAACTGTTCGGCGGTGATCGACTGATTGCCGCCCCACCACATCGTGGTCTCGGTGGTGGCGTCGCGAACCGTGAACTTGTCCTTGGGGCTGCGGCCGGTGAACACGCCGGTGTCCGCGACCAGCGCGCCATCGGCGGACAACACCGCTTCTCCGTTGCGCAACGCATGCTCGTAGAGCTGCGGCGCGCCGAAATTCCAGTAGATGCCCTTCAGGTTTTTAAGCCCGAATTTGTCGGCGCCATGAGCACCGTTATGCACGCCCGTCTCTTGCACGAATGAATCCTCCTCGAGGTCCGCGTTGTCCCGATCGCGCGATTGCCGCCAATGCGCTTCAGCCCGCGGTAAACGTCAATATATACCGCCTAGGGTCCAGTGGGGCGACTGAATAGTGGCGAACGAGGGCTTTGCCAACCCGGGCCGCAGTATTTGGTTTACCGCCGCGCGACATTGCGCTGGCGCAAGTCATGCGGCGCTGCGCGCGATGTCTGCCATGCGTTTCAGCATGTCGCGCAGCCCCGCCGCCGTGGTGACCCGTTCCGGAAAATCCAGCCGCAGCGTTGTTCGGCCGGCCTGAAGGTCGAGCCCCTCGGGATCGACCCCGGTACAGCGCCAATCGGCGGCGCCCGCCCCGATCAGTTTTGTCGCATAAAGATTCAGCGTGTCCAGATGATCGACGTTCATATGGTCGACGGCGGACGGCTCGGCATCCAGCAGCCCCGCCGCGCCGCCGAGGTCGGTGAGAAAGTCGGCCGGCGCCAGATCGACGATGCGGCCGAAGCCCGCGACCAGATGGGCGGCGCTGGTCTCGATCGTGAACAGCGAGAAATCGGTGAAATCGATATAGGCCTCGGCTCCCGGATGGGCAGCCAGATACCGCCTGCGCAGCAGTTGAACGTCGGCAGGCCGGGCTTCGAGGGCGGTTCCGAGCAGCATGATCCGGGCGCCCTCCAGCGGGTCGCCCTCGGCGCGCTCGTCGAGCATCAGCGACATCCGCGGGTCGGCCAGCAGGTTCTTGGTGTGCACCGCCAGACGCGAGATGAGAAGTATCGGCGCGCCGTCCGGAGCCGTCGCGAGGTTGACCAGCGAGCAAAACGGACCACCGCTGCCCCGCAGCAGGGTCGCGAGCGCGCCCTCTCGCCGTCGACGCAGCAGCGATTTGGCGACCCTGGCGGGATTAAAGTCGGCGGTAGGCTGCATTGGTACGATTCTGCCAATTCATTGCCGGGAGGGGCTTTGATGCCCAGAAAGCCGACTTATATCAATGCCGGCCCGCCTCCGCGCGCGGGATTTGGGAACCGGCCACATTTCAGCCCAGCTTGCATTGCTCGTTGACTGTGCTTTTTGGGCAACCTCAACCGCGGATCGTCGAATCGCTTCGCGGTCTAGCCACGCCGTTTCGGAAAGAGCTTCATGCCAACAATCGCCCTGGTCGACGACGACCGCAATATCCTGACATCCGTCTCGATCGCTCTGGAAGCCGAGGGCTACCGGATCATGACCTACACGGATGGCGCTTCGGCGCTCGATGGATTCCGCACTTCGCCGCCCGACCTCGCCATCCTCGATATCAAGATGCCGCGGATGGACGGCATGGAAACGCTGCGGCGGTTGCGGCAGAAGTCGGATCTGCCGGTGATTTTCCTCACCTCCAAGGACGAGGAGATCGACGAATTGTTCGGCCTCAAGATGGGCGCCGACGATTTCATCCGGAAGCCGTTCTCGCAGCGTCTGCTGGTCGAGCGCGTCAAGGCGGTGCTGCGGCGCTCGGCGCCGAAGGATCCGGCCGCTGCGCCGAAGGAGACCGACGCCAAGGCGCTCGATCGCGGCCTGCTGCGGATGGACCCCGAGCGCCATACCTGCACCTGGAAGAACGAGCCGGTGACGCTGACGGTCACCGAATTCCTCATCCTGCAGGCGCTTGCGACCCGGCCCGGCGTGGTCAAAAGCCGTAACGCGCTGATGGATGCGGCCTATGACGACCAAGTCTATGTCGACGATCGCACCATCGACAGCCACATCAAGCGGCTGCGCAAGAAATTCAAGGTGGTCGACGACGATTTCGAGATGATCGAGACGCTCTACGGCGTCGGCTACCGCTTCAAGGAAACCTGATCGGCGGCAGCGCGCCGCGGGCGTGCGTCGGTTCCTGACAGCGGAGCCGCAGCGCGATAGGATGCCGTCGTCGCTCATCGCCAACATTCGGGCAGGCTTGGCCATTGCTGGATCGCACCGCGCCTGATCAAGACGCCGGGGACGACGCCCCCGCGCAGGACAACGCCGGGACGCAGGCCCGGCAGTGGCCGCGGCCGCTCGCATGGGTGCGACGCGCCGGGCAGTTCTTCTTCACGCTGAGCTTCTCCAGCCTGACGCGGCGGATCCTGTCGCTCAACCTCGCCGGCCTGATGGCGCTGTCGGCGAGCATTCTGTATCTGTCGCAGTTCCGCGCCGGCCTGATCGACGCGCGCGCGCAAAGCCTGTTGGTGCAGGCCGAAATCATCGCCGGCGCGATCGCCGCCTCCGCCACGGTCGAAACCAACACCATCACGGTGGATCCGGACCGGCTGCTCGATCTCAAGCCGGGCGAAACCTACGGGCCGCCGGACGAGTTCGCGGTGCTGGATTTTCCGATCAATCCCGAGCGCGTCGCGCCGGTGCTGCGACGGCTGATCTCGCCGACCAAAACGCGGGCGCGGATCTACGACCGCGACGGCGTGCTGATCCTCGACAGTCGCAGCCTGTACGGCCGCGGCGATGTGATGCGCTTCGACTTGCCGCCGCCGACCACGGAGAAGCCCGGACTGATCGAGCGTGCGACGATCGCGGTCCGCACCTGGCTGAACCGCGGCGACCTGCCGCTGTATCGCGAACTCGGGCCGGAGAACGGCAACGGCTATCAGGAAGTCGCCGACTCGCTGAAGGGCCAGAAGAACAGCGTGGTGCGGATCAACGACCGCGGCGAGGTGATCGTCTCGGTGGCGGTGCCGGTGCAGCGTTTCCGCGCCATCCACGGCGCGCTGATGCTGTCGACCCAGGGCGACGACATCGACCAGATGGTCACCGCCGAGCGGCTCGCGATCCTGAAGATCTTCGGCCTCGCCGCGGTGGTGATGTTCGTGCTGTCGGTGCTGCTGGCCTCGACCATCGCGGGTCCGGTGCGAAGGCTCGCCGACGCCGCCGAGCGGGTCCGCCGCCGCATCCGCGCCCGCGTCGAGATTCCGGATTTCACCACCCGCCGCGACGAGATCGGCCATCTGTCGGGCGCGCTGCGCGAGATGACGGATTCGCTGTACAACCGCATCGAGGCAATCGAGCGCTTCGCCGCCGACGTCTCGCACGAATTGAAGAACCCGCTGACCTCGCTGCGCTCGGCGGTGGAGACGCTGCCGCTGGCGAAGAACGACAAGAGCCGCGAGCGGCTGCTCGCGGTGATCGAGCACGACGTCAAGCGGCTCGACCGGCTGATCTCGGACATCTCCGACGCCAGCCGTCTCGACGCCGAATTGCAGCGCCAGGACGCGGCCCCGGTCGATCTGCGCCGGCTGCTGACGACGCTGACGCTGGTCGCCAACGAAACCCGGCTCGGCAACAACGCCGTGGTCGAGGTCCGTTTCGAAGGACCGGCGAGCGATCCGTTCTCGGTGCCGGGCCATGATTCGCGGCTCGGCCAGGTGATCTCCAATCTGCTGTCGAACGCCCAGTCGTTCTCGCACCCCGGCGGCAAGGTCCAGATCGTCTGCCGCCGTCGCAAGACCGAGATCGAGATCGTCGTCGACGACGACGGCCCGGGAATTCGCGACGACGCGTTCGAGAAGATCTTCGAGCGCTTCTATACAGACCGGCCGCATCAGGGCTTCGGCCAGAATTCCGGCCTCGGCCTGTCGATCTCCAAGCAGATCGTCGAGGCCCATGGCGGCAAGATCCGCGCCGAGAACCGGCCCGGCCCGCGCGACGCCGATGGCGAGCCGACCAGCGCGGGCGCGCGCTTCGTGGTCCGGCTGCCGTCGACATGAGCGCGGCGGGGTCCTCGAGCGTTCACGCCTCCGCCGTCAGGGTCGGGGATCACGCCGTTCTGATCCGCGGCCCCAGCGGCTCCGGCAAATCCCGCCTCGCTTTCGGGCTGATCGTCGCAGGCCGTACCGGCCAGATCCCAGACGCGGAACTGATTGGCGACGATCGTGTCTTTCTCGAACGACGCGACGGCCGGCTCTGGGTTCGCCCGGCGCCGGAGCTGGCGGGGATGATCGAAGTCCGCGGACTGGGGATTCGCCGCTGTCCGAACGCGCCGGAGGCCGTCATCGGCCTGATCGTCGACCTCGCTGCGGACGATGCCGCACGGCTTCCGGAAGCGGCCGCGATGCAGATCCGGATCGAGGGTGTCGAATTGCCGCGGGTGCCGGTTGCAGCGGAGTTCGATCCGCTACCTTTGGTGGTAGCGGCGCTGACCACAATTGACGCAGTTGGCGCGTAGCCACAGTTGGACGATTGTCGGAAGGAATTTGGTAACCATATGAGCCACACTATCGTCACTGAATAGACCCGCCTCGGTTCCCGATTTGACCTCGTCATTGAGGAAGAATCGTGAGGACCCCCTTGCGTAGGGGCTCTGGATGGTCAAAGTGACCCGTTCGCGCGGCGCACCAAGAAGCGCCCGCGAGGAGTTTCCGATGATTGGTCTGGTACTTGTGACCCACGGGCGCCTTGCCGACGAGTTCAAGGCAGCGCTGGAACACGTGATGGGCCCACAAAAGCAAATCGAAGCCGTCACGATCGGCGCCGAGGATGACGCCGACTTGTGTCGTAGCGACATCATCGAGGCGGTGAATCGCGTCGACAGCGGCGATGGTGTGGCAATTCTGACGGACATGTTCGGCGGAACGCCGTCGAACCTCGCGATCTCCTGCATGAGCCGACCGAAGGTCGAAGTGCTCGCCGGCATCAACCTGCCGATGCTGGTGAAGCTCGCCAAGGTCCGTGAGGAACGCGCTTTGCCCGATGCGATCGCTCTGGCCCAGGAGGCCGGGCGCAAATACGTCACCATCGCCAGCCGGGTGTTGGCCGGAAAATGACCGCAGACGCATCCCAGACCGCACCGGGCGGACAGCCCGACACCGCTTCCGGCGCCTCCGGGAAGATTTCCCGCGAGATACCGGTCATCAACAAACGCGGCCTGCATGCGCGAGCCTCCGCAAAATTCGTGCAGATGGCGGAGAAGTTCCACGCCGAGGTCACGGTGACGCGGAACGGCGAAACCGTCGGCGGCACCTCGATCATGGGCCTGATGATGCTGGCCGCCGGCATCGGCACCACCGTCACCGTCTCGGCGAGCGGACCGGAGGCCAGGGAGGCGCTCGACGCGCTGACCGAGCTGATGGGCAGCAAGTTCGGCGAAGAAGAATAACACGCAGGCGTCATCCTGAGTCGCTCGCCCGCAGGGAGAGCCTCGAAGGATACGGACACGCAGACTGCGCGTGCAGCCCATCCTGCGAGGCTCGCTGCGCTCGCGCCGCAGGATGACGCCTACTTCGCGGCGTTCGCTTCCGGCAGCACCAGCAGAAACACGTCCCGCACCGTGCCGCCCGCGATCCCGAACAGCGGCCGGCTGAGCCACACCTTGCTGCGCAGGATCTGCGGCTGACCCGCGACGATCTGCTCGGCGGTCGCCAGGCAGGTCTGATCCGTCGCCGAGCACACCAGCACCGCACCGCGCGCGGTGGCTTCGGCCTTCAGCGCCGCCAGATCGGCCGTCTCGAACGCGCGCGTGTCGGTGCGCAGATAATAGGCGGTGTTCTCCGCCAGCACCGTTTCGCCTGCGACCAGCGCGATCGGCTTGTCGCTGTGCCGCTGCCAGGTCCGCGCGATGTCGTCGGCCAGCAATGACGCATATTCGAACGGCTCGGGCGCGCTGGTGGTGTGGATCGCCACCGCCACGCCGGGCGCCGCGGCGAGGATCGCCAGCGCCAGCGCCGCCGCGCCGATCAGCATCCGCCGCAGCGCCGCCCGCCCGACCTCGATCAGCGGCGACGACAGCAGCACGATCGGCAGCAGCGTCCACGCCGGCATCGTCCACAGCGGCACGATGCGGATGCCGCTGGCCAGCGCCACCGGCGCGGGCGCCACGATCATCAGGAACTGGATCGTGACGATCAGCCGGCGCTGCGGATCGGCCGGCCAGGCGCTGTCGATCAGGGCGGCCCGCGACGGCCGCAGCAGCGCCCAGGTGGCGACCAGCGCCAGCGCCGCATAGCCGAGGCAGCCGGCGAGATAGCGCAGCGTGTCGAGCGCGTTGTTCGCGGAACCGTCCGATTCCCGCGCAGCGGCGTAGGCGAAGGTCGGGAAGTGGTGATCGACCAGCCAAACCAGATGCGGCGCCAGCACCAGCGCGCCGGCCGCGATCATCAGCCACGGCGCCGGTGAGCCGAAGAACCGGGCGCGCCGCGGGTCGAGCAGCGCGCCGAGCCCGAGCGCGCCGATCAGCACCACCGACCAGTATTTGCCGAGCATCGAACAGCCGGCGAACACCCCGGCCAGCGCCGGCCACAGCAGGCTACGCTGTTCGAAGGCGCGCAGGAAACAATGGATGGTCAGCGCCCATAGCGGCAGCAGCACCGCATTGGCGTTGTATTTCAGCGCGATGAAATTGAAGAACGGGATCAGCGTCAGCAACGCCAGCCCGAACAGCGCCTTCTCGGCCACGATATAACGCCGCATCGTCCGCCAGGCGATATACAGCGTGACCGCGATGTTGACGGTCGCCAGCAAATGGAACGTCAGGTCCGAGACCGGGACCACGCTGAACCAGGCGCGGGTGACGAAGGCCGAGAACGGCGGGTGCTTGTCGTAGCCGAACGCCAGATTCCGCGACCAGCCGTACAGCTCGGTGACGTCGGCGTGCAGGTCGCGCGGCCAGGTGGCGATGATCCGGTAGGCGGTCCAGATCGCCGCATAGGCCGCCAGCGACAGGACGACGGTACGCTCCTGCCGCTTGGGATCGAGCAAGGCGTCGATCCAGCGCTCGATCAGCGACAGGCGGGTGCGGGAAGTGGCGATCGAAGTCATCCGGACCCTGGGTTCGAGACGTGCCCGGCGGACATCTACCGGTTCGGCCGGCCCCGTCAAGCATGCCAAAAGCGGCGGTTTTTCGGGCGGTTGTGGCCGCCGATCGCCTTGCCGGGCGCAACCGCCGATGCTATCCCGCGACCATGACCACCGTTCCCATCGACAACATCCGCAACTTCTCCATCGTCGCCCATATCGACCATGGCAAGTCGACGCTCGCCGACCGGCTGATCCAGATCACCGGCGGCATGTCCGACCGTGAAATGGCCGGCAAGGAGCAGGTGCTCGATTCGATGGACATCGAGCGCGAGCGCGGCATCACCATCAAGGCGCAGACCGTGCGCCTGAATTACCGCGCCAAGGACGGCAATGACTACATCTTCAACCTGATGGACACGCCCGGCCACGTCGACTTCGCCTACGAAGTGTCGCGGTCGCTGGCGGCCTGCGAGGGCTCGCTGCTGGTGGTCGACGCTTCGCAGGGCGTCGAGGCGCAGACGCTCGCCAACGTCTATCACGCGCTCGACGCCGGCCACGAGATCGTGCCGGTGCTCAACAAGGTCGATCTGCCCGCCGCCGAGCCCGACAAGGTCAAGCAGCAGATCGAGGACGTGATCGGGCTCGACGCCTCCGACGCGGTGATGATCTCCGCCAAAACCGGCCTCGGCGTGCCCGACGTGCTGGAGGCGATCGTGACCCGGCTGCCGCCGCCGAAGGGCGACCGCGGCGCCACGCTGAAGGCGCTGCTGGTCGACAGCTGGTACGACGTCTATCTCGGCGTCGTGGTGCTGGTGCGGGTGGTCGACGGCGTGATGAAGAAGGGCCAGCGCATCCGGATGATGGGCACCGGCGCCGCCTATGACGTCGAGCGGGTCGGCTTCTTCACCCCGAAAATGACCGCGGTCGACGAACTCGGCCCCGGCGAAATCGGCTTCATCACGGCGGCGATCAAGGAAGTCGCCGACACCCGCGTCGGCGACACCATCACCGACGACAGGAAGCCGATCACCGAGATGCTGCCGGGCTTCAAGCCGGCGATCCCGGTGGTGTTCTGCGGCCTGTTCCCGGTCGACGCCGACGATTTCGAGACGCTGCGCGCCGCGATGTGCAAGCTGCGGCTCAACGACGCCAGCTTCTCGTTCGAAATGGAAACCTCCGCCGCGCTCGGCTTCGGCTTCCGCTGCGGCTTCCTTGGGCTGCTGCATCTGGAGATCATCCAGGAGCGCCTGAGCCGTGAGTTCGATCTCAATCTGATCGCGACCGCGCCCTCGGTGATCTACAAGATGAAGCTCAACGACGGCAGCGAGATCGAGATCCACAACCCGGTCGACATGCCGGACGTGGTCAAGATCGCCGAGATCGAGGAGCCGTGGATCGAGGCGACGATTCTGACGCCCGACGAATATCTCGGCTCGGTGCTGAAACTGTGCCAGGACCGCCGCGGCAATCAGAAGGAGCTGACTTACGTCGGCGCCCGCGCGATGGTGAAATACGACCTGCCGCTCAACGAGGTGGTGTTCGATTTCTACGACCGGCTGAAGAGCGTCTCGAAGGGCTACGCCTCGTTCGACTATCACCTCACCGACTACAAGCCGGCCGATCTGGTGAAGATGCAGATCCTGGTCAATGCCGAGGCGGTCGACGCGCTGTCGATGCTGGTGCACCGCACCCGCGCCGAAGGCCGCGGCCGCGCCATGGTCGAGAAGATGAAAGAGCTGATCCCGCCGCACATGTTCGTCATTCCGATCCAGGCGGCGATCGGCGGCAAGATCATCGCCCGCGAAACCGTCCGCGCGCTGCGCAAGGACGTCACCGCCAAATGCTACGGCGGCGACATCACCCGTAAGCGCAAACTTCTGGAAAAGCAGAAGGAGGGCAAGAAAAAGATGCGCCAGTTCGGCAAGGTGGATATTCCGCAAGAGGCGTTCATTGCGGCACTGAAGGTGGATAGCTGAGGGGGGCGCCTGACTGAGGTTTTCCCGCGGAGATCAGCATGGCCGCGACCAAGCCTCTGACCTTCACGAAACATGCTCAAGATGCCATCCTTGAGCGGAAGCTCGAACTCGGCTGGATCGACAGGACGGTTCGCGAGCCGGACTGGTCCCATCCCGATCCGGTGCGAACCGGTGTCGAGCGCCGATTTCGCGCCATTCCGGAATTCGGCGGACGCATTCTTCGCGTTGCGTGCTTGGAAAACGCCGATGAAATTCGTATCTTGACGGTATTCTTCGATCGAGATGCACGAGGCCCGACATGAGCCCGATCGTTAAGTATCAGGCCGCCGACAACGCCGCCTATATCCGACTGTCGGGAGGCGACATTCTTGAAAGCGCCGAGGTCGCACCGAACGTGGTGTTCGATTACGATGCCGATGGTCGCATCGTCGGCATCGAACTACTCGACGCCCGGGCGCAATTGTCCGCCGAGCTTCTCGTGGACGCTGCGTAGCCAGAAGGCATCCTCAAGCCGCCGCCCGCCATCATCTTTGTGCCCGAGAAGCTCGGCGACACCAAGACGTTGATCCCGGCGTGCCCGATGGTGTCCGATCTCCCGGAGTTCAGACGCACCCCGCCGCTGCCCTGGCACTGTTGCTCGGGCCGGCCCGCTGGAGCCCCATCGAGTCACCGCGCGCTCGCGGAATTGCGGTTCCGCTCTCCCGCTCCCAGCCCGGCAACGACCCATCCCCCGCGTGCAGGTCCCCACTGCCGAACGACTTCACGGCTCGGGTCCCCGCTTGCGCCGGGCAGCCCCCGCACCGCCGCGCCGAATTGCCGCTGTGAACGCTCCGGATGTTTGCGTCAGATCACGCCTTTCGGGCGCGATCGGCTGCACAATCGACGATCAACCATGGACGAGCCCGGCCGGTGCGCCCGCACGCCGGCGACGATCGACAGCATGACCACGCCCCACCAGCCTCTCAGCGCCTCCGACCTCGAAGCCGCCACCCGGATCGCCGAGCCGGATTTCGAGCTGCTCGATGCGCTGATCCGCACCGACGATCCGGACGATCAGGCCCACACGCTGGCGCGCGTGGCACTGTCGGCGTTCGACAATTACTACGCGGTGTCGCGGCGGATTCCGGCGCTCGCCAAGGGGGCGTTCTATGCGCGCGACTGGCCGGCGACGGTGCGGCTGTCGAAGATCCGGATCGGGCTCTACACCGCCTGCATCGATCAGCTGGTGCCGCTGCTCAAGGCCGGGCTGCCCGAACTCGCCAATGACGAGCAGGTCTGGGTGCGCGCCGAGGCCGAGTTGCTGGCGGCGATCGCCGGCCGCTACGAGGCCGATTTCGCCTTCGCCTTCTGGCAGTCGCTGCGCCGCAAGCTGGTCAGCGACGAGTGGCGGCCGGTGTCCTATGATACCGGCCCGGCGGCGCGACCGCCGGCCGCGATCGCCGCGGTGGTCAGGACCATCGCCGCCACGCTGCCGATCCAGCCGGAGGTGATCCGCAATGTGCTCGACGCCGCGGGCTTCACCGGCCCATGGCGTGATCTCGACGGCGACGCAGCGCTGGCCGCCGCCGCGATCGAGGCGGCGCTGGAGCCGCTCAGCCCGCGTGCGGGCGAAACCGCGAAGATCGAGATCGCCGAGTCCGGCTTTTTCCGCAATCGCGGCGCCTGCCTGGTCGGGCGGATCAGGCTGCGCGACCGCGGCGACATGCCGCCGCGCAACATCCCGTTGCTGGTCGCGCTGCTCAACGAGGAAGACGGCCTCGTCGTCGACGCTGTGCTGTGCGACAGCGACGAGCTGCAATTCGCGTTCTCCTCGACACTGGCGAATTATCACGCCACCAATCCGCGCTATCACGAGCTGGCGCGGCTGCTGCACGAGCTGATGCCGAAGCGGCCGCTCGGCACGCAATATTCCTGCATCGGCTTCCATCACCTCGGCAAGGTCGCGGTGATGAACGAGATCCTCACCGAGCATCGCAGGAGCAAGGAAAAGCTCGCCACCGCGCCGGGCTTCAAGGGCACGGTCGCGATCGCGTTCACGATGCCGTGCTCCGCCTATGTGCTGAAGATCATCCGCGATCATCCGACCGACGACTACAAGTTCGATTATTTCGACGGGCTGGACGCGGTGCTGCGCAAGTACAATCTGGTGCACGAGATCGACCGCGCCGGATCGATGCTCGACAACATCATCTATTCCAACGTCAAGCTGGCCCGCACGATGTTCGCGCCCGATCTGCTCGACGAGCTGCTCGAGGCCGGCATCGGCACCGTGACGCTGGAGCGCGACGCGCTGGTGTTCCGGCATCTGATCGTGCAGATCAAGTTGACTCCGCTGCCGCTTTATCTCACCACGGCTGCGGCCGCCGACGCCCGCGCCGCGGTGATCAATCTCGGCGACTGCATCAAGAACAACGCCGCCGCCGACATCTTCAACAAGGACCTCGACGGCCGCAACTACGGCGTCAGCCGGATCCGCAAAGTGTATCTGTTCGACTACGACGCGGTCGAGCAGCTGACCGAGGTCAAGGTCCGCAGCACCCCGCCGATGCCGCGCGCGGAGGATGAGGACGGCGTGGTGTTCCGCCCGGCGCAGATGCTGGAGGGGCTGCGGATCGACGATCCCGGCCTGCGCCGTGCCTTCCGCGACGCCCATCCCGAGCTGATGCAGCCGGACTATTGGGAGGGCATGCAGCACGCGCTGCGCGCCGGCAAAGTGCCGAAAGTGATGAACTACCCGACGTCGCGCCGACTGCGACGATAGCGCGGCAGGAAGCGTCGTCCCGCGATGCGCCCGCTCCCACGCTTCGAAGCGTCATCCGGAGGTGCGCGCTCTTGCGCCTCGAAGGATGGGCGACGCGTGCCTTCGGCCGATCCCGCGCGAGGCCACGCCAGCGCGCGAGCGACGCGCTCGCATTCGCTGCCGGCTCGGCGGCCTGCCCTTGCCGAACGCGGCCATCGTCTCTACCTGTCGGAAGGTTTTTCTGAGGACGCCGCCATGCTCGACGCCGCCATCAAGGCGCTGACCCAAATTCTGTCGCCGCCGATGCGCTCCATCCTGTGGCGCTCGATCGGCTTTGCGCTGGCGCTGATCGCGGTGGCCGCGATCGGTCTGCAACGGCTGCTGAGCTGGCTCGCCAACTCCAGCGAGCTATGGGCCGAAGCGGCGCTCGGCGGCTTCCAGACCCCGCTCAATATCCTGTCCTGGGTGTTCTCGATCGCCGCCGGCCTCGGCATCGTGGTCGGCGCGGTATTCCTGATGCCGGCGGTCACCTCGCTGGTCGCGGGCATCTTCGTCGACGAGGCGGCCGAGCACGTCGAGCGCGAATATTATCCGAGCGACCAGTCCGGCGTCGCGCTGCCGGTCGGCATCGCGATGATCGAAACCGTCAAGACCGCGCTGCTGACCATCCTGGTTTATCTGGTCGCGCTGCCCTTCCTGTTCTTCGCCGGCGCCGGCGTCATCGTGTTCTTCGTCGCCACCGGCTGGCTGCTCGGCCGGGAATATTTCGAACTGGCCGCGATGCGCTTCCGTCCCGCCACCGACGCCAAGGCGATGCGGCGCGACAACGCCACCACGGTGTTCATCGGCGGGCTGATCATCGCCGCCTTCGTGTCGATCCCGATCGTCAATCTGGCGACGCCGTTGTTCGGCATGGCCTTCATGGTGCATCTGCACAAACGGCTGTCCGGCTCGCGCCCCGAACGGATCGCACCGGATCGGCGCGACCGCATCGACGCTCGCTGACGCCATCGGGCGCGCCGCATCCTCGCCGTCAAGCCCGGACTTGATCCGGGCATCCATTTTCTTCGCGACGTTGACGGATTGCCGGATCAAGTCCGGCAATCCGGAGGCTGTCACTCCGCGCGATCGTGGCGTCGCCAACGGCGCCTGACCGCCTGGGCGACTTCCTGCGCCGCGCCGCCGACGATCATCAGCAGGAAATTCGCGAAATGGGATATTTTCATCGGATCACTCCCTTTCGTGGCGAGCCGGCCGCAATTCGCGCGACGACCGTTCCATTCAGCTCACCCCGCAGTTGTTAGTTGCAGCCGGGCTCTCCTCATCAACCAAATATGGAGCGATTCTCCGCGCCGAGAACAGAAATGCGCAGAACCGCTGACGATTTCACGCTTGTCGCGACGCGCTGACAGTTTTCGTCAAGCCGACTGATCAAAATGAAGGGCGCGCGCGCCGGATGTGTCGCGTACCGCTGACACCATCTGTCAATCAAATACGCTGACGGGCGTGGGCATGATCAGCCGCGAATGATCAGCGGCTCGCTATCATCGAATGAGCATCATCGTCGATGACCACGCGGCAGTTTTTTGGGTAGCGCGTGGAACCGGGCGTCACTCTGGCGTTTGACAGAATGCGCCGGCGATGGTGCCATGAGCGCAAAGCGAGACGGCTGCATGATGCGCGCGCTCAACGACAACAACCTTCCGCCTCGCACGCCGCGCACCGCATCTCATACCAAACCGCGCTGGGATCACGAAGGCCGTGACTGGCCCAATCAGGACGCCAGCCAGTTCGTTCACGCCGCGGGCCTGCGTTGGCACGTGCAGCAGATGGGGCGCGGTCCGGTGCTGCTGCTGATCCACGGCACCGGCGCGGCGACGCATTCGTGGCGGATGCTGGCGCCGCTGCTTGCGGAGCACTTCACCGTCGTGGCGCCCGATCTGCCCGGCCACGGCTTCACCGAGACGCCGCCGCCGGCGCGCATGACGCTCGATGCGATGGCCCAGGATATCGCGACGCTGCTGCGCGGGCTTGGTCACCAGCCGGTGCTGGTCGCGGGCCATTCCGCGGGCGCCGCCGTGCTGGCGCGGATGTGCCTCGACGGCAGCATCGCGCCGGCCGGCCTCGTCGCGCTCAACGGCGCGCTGCTGCCGATCGGCGGCGCGGCGACACGCTTGATGCTGCCGCTCGCGCGGGTGCTTGCGAGCAGCGCGATGGTGCCGCGGCTGATCGCGCGGTTCGCCCGCAACAAGGGCATGGTCGAACGGATGATCGCCGACACCGGATCGTCGGTCGAACCGGCCGGCATCGATTACTATCGGCGGCTGGTCGGCAGCCCCGGCCATGTCGCCGCGGCGATCCGGATGATGGCGAGCTGGCGACTCGACCGGCTGGCGCAGCAGCTGCCGGGGCTTGCGACCCGCCTGCTGCTGATCGCCGGCAGCAACGACAAGACCATCGCGAGCCAAGATTCCGCGCGGGTCCACAGCATGGTGCCGGGCGCGCGGGTCGAGATCATGCAGGGCCTCGGCCATCTCGCCCATGAAGAGCGGCCTCACGACGTCGCCGGCATGATGATCGAACTCGCCCGCAACGCCGGCCTGTTGCCGCGGATATTCGCCGCCGCCGAGTAAGCGCGGAGGGATGCTGCGCAGCGGTGATTCCCATCGGCGGAGTATGTGAGTCGCCAGCAGCGTCGTGTTTGCAAAAAGGGTTTTCGCAAAACAGTCGTCATTGAGCGGGCGACCCAGTATCCCAGAGCCCTTCGTGATCGACCACCAGCGCTCAAGCGCATAGGATCCCCGCTCTTGCAGGATGACCGTGAGTGTGTGGCGCAAGCTCTCGACGCTCGCCAAACCGACGCAGTTCTGCGCTCAGCTCTCTTCCCTGAGTAATCAACCGTCGATCGCGCCCGCCGCGTGCAGCGCCGGTCGTTCTGAAGGAGACATTGATGGCGCTGCCGCCCTGGTCCGTTTGCCGCGCCGCGATGGCGTTGATGCTCGTCACAACGGCGACGCTCGCATCCGCGCGGGCGCAGGACGCCGCGCCGGCGTCGCAGCAACCGGCCGCGGCGCAGGGCGGCAAGTCCGAAACCGGAGGGGCGCGCGGCAAGGCGGCCGCAGCGTCGTCGGACGCCGAGCAGCATCGCTTGCCGGCCGACTCGCTCACCCGCCACACGCTGGCGCTGCCGGGCCGCAGCCTGTCCTTCGCCGCCACCGCCGGCTCGATCCGGCTGTTCAACGACAAAGCCGAGCCGCAGGCCGACATCGCTTACACCGCCTATCAGCTCGACAATGCCGAGGCGCGGACGCGGCCGGTGACCTTCCTGTTCAATGGCGGTCCCGGCGCCTCCTCGGCCTGGCTGCAGCTCGGCGCGGCGGGGCCGTGGCGATTGCCGATCTTCGGCGAGGCCGCGGTCGCCTCGGCGACGCCGGCGCTGCAGCCCAACGCCGAGACCTGGCTCGACTTCACCGACCTCGTCTTCATCGATCCGGTCGGCACCGGCTACAGCCGCCTCGTCGCCAGCGGCGACGACGCGCGCAAGCAGTTTTATTCGGTCGACGGCGACGTCGACGCGATCGCGCTGACGATCCGGCGCTGGCTCGAGAAGCACGACCGGCTGCTGTCGCCGAAATACGTCGGCGGCGAGAGCTATGGCGGCATTCGCGGCCCGCGCGTGGTCCGCAATCTGCAGACCCGCCAGGGCGTCGGCGTCAAAGGCCTGATCCTGGTGTCGCCGCTGCTCGACTTCCGCGAATATTCCGGCTCGAGCCTTCTGCAATATGTCGCGCGGCTGCCGAGCATGGCGGCTGCAGCGCGGCAACAGAAGGGACCTGTCACCCGCCCCGACCTGACCGACGTCGAGACCTATGCGCGCGGCGAATTCCTCGCCGATCTGATCAAGGGCGAAGCCGACCAGGCGGCGACCAATCGCCTCGCCGACCGCGTCGCGACGCTGACCGGGATCGACCCGGCGGTGAGCCGCCGCCTCGCCGGCCGGCTTGATACCAGCGAGTTCCAGCGCGAGTTCGATCGTGCCAATGGCAAGGTGACCGGTCGCTTCGACGCCTCGGTGCTCGGCTTAGATCCGTTTCCGGACTCCAGCGACGCGCAGTTCAGCGACCCGTCGGCGGACTCGCTGATCGCGCCGCTGACCAGCGCCGCCGCCGAGCTCACGCGCAATCCGCTGCAATGGCGTCCGGACGGCTCGTATCACCTGCTCAACAGTTCGGTCGCGCAGCAATGGGATTTCGGCCGCGGCCGCAACCCGGTGGAATCGCTGACCCAGCTCCGCGAAATCCTCGCGGTCGATCCGAAACTGCAGGTGCTGGTGACGCACGGGCTGTTCGATCTCGCCACGCCGTATTTCGCCAGCCAGATCGCGATCGATCAGCTGCCGCCATTCGCATCGAAGCGGATCAAGCTCGTCACCTGGCCCGGCGGCCACATGACCTACGCCCGCGACGACGCAAGAAAAGCGCTGCGCGGCGAGGTCGGCGCGATGATGAAGTAGGTCGCTTCAAGCAGAGCCGTCATCCTGTGCTCGCTCGCGACCAACGCTCAGTCGTCATCGATAGCGCCTACGCCACCGTCTTCTCCGGCCAGCGGCACAGATCGTTGATCGGGCAGACCTCGCAGCGCGGCTTGCGGGCGAGGCAAGTGTAGCGGCCGTGCAGAATCAGCCAATGATGCGCATGCTGCATGAACTCCGGCGGGATCATCCGCTCGAGGGCGAGTTCGACCGCCAGCGGCGTATCGCCCGGCGCGAGGCCGGTGCGGTTGCCGACGCGAAACACATGGGTATCGACCGCCATGGTCGGCTGACCGAACGCCATGTTGAGCACGACATTGGCGGTCTTGCGCCCGGCGCCCGGCAGAGTTTCCAGCTCGGCGCGCGTGCTTGGTACTTCACCACCGAAGTCGGTGATCAGTTTTTGCGATAACGCAATCACGTTCTTCGCCTTGGTGCGAAACAGGCCGATAGTCTTGATGTAGTCCCGCACCCGCTCCTCGCCGAGCGCCAGCATTTTCTGCGGCGTATCGGCGACCGCGAACAGAGCACGCGTCGCCTTGTTGACGCCGGAATCGGTCGCCTGCGCCGATAGCACGACCGCGACCAGCAGCGTGAACGGGTTGAGATGTTCGAGCTCGCCCTTCGGCTCCGGATTGGCCTTGGCGAAGCGGGTGAAGGCCTCGCGGACCTCGTCCGCGCTCCAGCGGCGGAGGCGTTTTGGCTTGGTTGCAGCCTCGCCTGATTTTTGCCTTTGCTGCCTCGGCTTCGCCGCAACGCTGGACGCGGGAATTTTGGCGGATTTGGCGACAGCGGGCGCGGGCGCGCGGCGGGTGATTTTCTGCATGGGTGAGGTATAATATTCCGCGATGGCGTTAGACACCGATCTTGATCCGGAATTGGCGCAGCCGAAACTGTTTTCGGCGCTGCTGAAGCCGCATCGCGCATTGAGTCACAAGGCTTTTCTGGTGCTGATGGGAGTCCTCGGCACGATCAGCTTCGCCGTCGGCGTAGGCTTCTGGACGATGGGCGCGTGGCCGGTGTTCGGTTTCTTCGGCCTCGACCTGCTGGCGATCTATATCGCCTTCAGGATCAGCTTCGCCCGTGGCCGCGCCAGCGAGGAAATCTCGATCACGATCAGCGAGTTACGGGTCCGTCGCATTTCGCATCGCGGTCACGTGGCGGAGTGGGTGCTGAATCCGCTCTGGGTCCGGCTGGAGAAAATCGTCCACGCCGAGTTCGGCATCGAGCAGCTTTATCTGGTCTCGCGCGGCCGCCGCGTCAGCGTCGCGAGTTTTCTCGGAGCGGAGGAAAAAGCAAGCTTCGCCAATGCCTTGACCGCCGCCTTGGAGGCCGCGCGGCGCGGCCCGCTGGTTCGGCATTGAGGTCCGGGGAAATCGGGTGGCCGCGACGGGGCGCGCGACCTACATCGGGAGCATGATGAACCTCGCCGCAGCCGACCACCGCCTCGCCAAGCCCGGCCCCCGCGACGCCGCGCTCGCCGACTATGATTCGGTGCGGCGCGCGATCGCGTTCATCTCGCAGAAATGGAAAGCGCAGCCGACCGTCGAGGCGATCGCCGACGCGTCCGGGCTCACGCCCGACGAACTCCACCATCTGTTCCGGCGCTGGGCCGGGCTGACGCCGAAGGCCTTCATGCAGGCGCTGACGCTCGACCACGCCAAGAACCTGCTGCGCGATTCCGCCAGCGTGCTCGACGCCGCGCTCGATTCCGGCCTGTCCGGCCCCGGCCGCCTGCACGATCTATTCGTCACCCACGAGGCGATGTCGCCGGGGGAATGGAAGAGCGGCGGCGCCGGCCTCACGCTGCGCTATGGCTTCCATACGTCGCCGTTCGGCGCCGCGGTGGTGATCGCCTCGGAACGTGGCCTGGCTGGTCTGGCCTTCGCCGATCCCGGCGAGGAGCAGGCCGCTTTCGTCGACCTGCAACAGCGCTGGCCGCGCGCGACCTGCATCGCCGATCAGGAGTTCACCGCGCCGTTCGCGCAGCGGGTGTTCGACCCCGTGCAATGGCGCTCCGAGCAGCCGCTGCGCGTGGTGCTGATCGGCACCGATTTCGAGGTGCGGGTGTGGGAGACGCTGCTGAAGATCCCGCTCGGACGCGCGGTCTGCTACTCGGACATCGCCAACAAGATCGCCGCGCCGAAGGCCTCGCGGGCGGTCGGCGCGGCGGTCGGCAAGAACCCGATCTCCTTCGTGGTGCCGTGCCATCGCGCCCTTGGCAAAGGCGGCGCGCTGACCGGCTATCACTGGGGTCTGACCCGCAAGCAGGCGATGATCGGCTGGGAAGCGGGCCGGCTCGGGGCGGGCTGACTTTCCGGCGGACCGATTGACGCAGGCGGGCCGCGATCATAGGTGTGGAGAGCGCCCACGCGCGCCCCCGCACCCAGGAAAGTCCTTGCCATGCAGTCCCGTCGTCCCGTGATGCTCGTAATCCTCGATGGCTGGGGATGGCGCGAGGACCCGGCAGACAATGCCGTGCTGCAGGCCGACACTCCGAGCTTCGACGCGCTCTGGGCAAACGGCCCGCATGCGTTCCTGCGCACCTCCGGCAAATCGGTCGGGCTGCCGAACGGCCAGATGGGCAATTCCGAGGTCGGCCATCTCAATATCGGCGCAGGCCGTGTGGTGATGCAGGATCTGCCGCGGATCAGTGACGCCATCGCCAGTGGCGAGATCGAGCGGGCGCCCGAACTGCTGGCCTTCATCGAGACATTGCGCGCCAGCGGCGGAACCTGCCATCTGATGGGCCTGGTGTCGCCCGGCGGCGTGCATTCGCTGCAGGATCATGCCTGTGCGCTGGCCAAGATCCTCGCCAAGGCCGGCGTGCCGACGGTGCTGCATGCCTTCACCGACGGCCGCGATACGCCGCCGAAATCCGCGGTCGACGACATCGCCCGGGTCCGCGCCGAGCTGCCGCCGAATGTGCCGATCGCCACCGTCAGCGGCCGCTATTATGCGATGGACCGCGACAATCGCTGGGAGCGCGTCAGCAAAGCCTATGGGGTGATCGCCGACGCCGACGGCCCGCGTTTTGCGGATGCCGATGCGGTGGTTGCGGCCGGCTACGCCTCCGGGGTGAATGACGAGTTCATCGTTCCTGCCGTGGTCGGCGACTATCAGGGGATGCGTGATGGCGACGGCGTGCTGTGCTTCAACTTCCGCGCCGACCGGGTGCGCGAAATCCTCGCGACACTTCTCGATCCCACCTTCACCGGTTTTCCGCGCAAGCGCGTGCTGAAGATCGCCGCTGCCGCCGGGATGACGCAGTACAGCACCGCGCTGGATGCCTTGATGCGCACGATCTTTCCGCCGCAGAGCTTGGTGAACGGCTTGGGCCAGGTGGTCGCCGCCACCGGCCGGCACCAACTGCGGATGGCGGAGACCGAGAAATACCCTCACGTCACCTACTTCCTCAATGGCGGCGAGGAAGTCCCCTATCCGGGCGAAGACCGCATCATGGTGCCGTCGCCCAAGGTGGCGACCTATGATCTGCAGCCGGAAATGTCTGCGCCCGAACTCGGCGACAAGGCCGTGCAGGCGATCGAATCCGGCAAATACGACATGATCATTCTCAACTTCGCCAATCCCGACATGGTCGGCCACACCGGCAGCCTGCCGGCGGCGATCAAGGCGGTGGAGACCGTCGATACCCAGCTCGGCCGCATCGTCGCCGCGATCCGCCAGGCGGGCGGCGCGCTGCTGGTCACCGCCGATCACGGCAATTGCGAGATGTTGCGCGACCCAGTCACCGGCGGCCCGCACACCGCGCACACCACCAATCCGGTGCCGGTTCTGCTGGTGGGCCATGAGGGTCCGCTGGCCGACGGCCAGCTGTCCGACCTCGCGCCGACGCTCCTGAAGCTGATGGATCTGCCGCAGCCGGCGGAGATGACGGGCCAATCGCTGATCGGCTAGATTTTTCCGGTTCTGATTCGATCAGAACCGGAAGAGCTCTAGAAATCCGCGAGCCCGAGCACGTCCATCATCGAATACAGCCCGGGCTGCTTGCCTTGCGCCCATTGCGCCGCCTTCAGCGCGCCATGGGCGAAGATCATGCGGTCCTCAGCCTTGTGGGCGAGCTCGATCCGCTCGTAGGGCCCGGCGAAGATCACACTGTGGTCGCCGGTGACGGTGCCGCCGCGCAAGCTCGCGAAGCCGATGTCGCCGGTCTTGCGCGCGCCGGTGACGCCGTCGCGGCCACGCGCCGAATGATCATCGAGATCGACCTTGCGACCCGCGGCGGCCGCCTCGCCGAGCAACAGCGCGGTGCCGGATGGCGCGTCGATCTTGGCGCGGTGGTGCATCTCGACGATCTCGATATCGAAGCCGGCGTCGAGCGACTGCGCCACCCGCTTGGTCAGCGCCGCCAGCAGATTGACGCCGAGGCTCATATTGCCGGACTTCACCACGATGGCCTGGTCGGTGACGCTCTTGATCACCGCATTGTCGGAGGACGACAGGCCGGTGGTTCCGATCACATGGACGATGCCGCGCTGCGCCGCGATCGCCACATTGGCGATGGTCGCAGCCGGAACGGTGAAATCCAGAATGCCGTCGGCGCCGGCCGACAGCGTCCACAGATCGGCCGACAGCTTGACGCCGTTGGCGGGCAGGCCGGCGAGCACGCCGGCGTCCTGGCCGAGCAGCTCCGACCCCGGCGCTTCCAGCGCACCGGTGAGCACAACGCCCTTGGTCTCGGAAATGGCGCGCGTCAGCGCACGGCCCATCCGGCCGCCAGCTCCGGCAACAATCAGGCGCATATCGGACATCGGCTTGAGATCCTTTTGCAGGCTCGCGGTATAGCCGGGCGAACCGGGCCCGGCAACTGATCGAAAGGCAGGCTTGGCTTACGGATACGCCTCAGCCCTGCGGCTGCGGGCCGTCATAGCCCTCGACGATGACGATCTCGCCCTGCGCAAAAGGCGACCTGGCCTTGATCAGCGCCTGGTACTCCGGTGAGTGGTAGCAGGCGAGCGCTGTCGCGTAGTCCTTGAACTCGATGACGACATTGCGTGATCGCGCCGGCCCTTCATGCGCCTCGTAGGTTCCGCCGCGGATCAGGAATCGAGCGCCGTATTTCGCGAACACGGTGCCGTTGTGGGCAACATAATCGCGCTTGTAGCCTTCGAGATCGTGCACATCCATCCGTGCAACCCAGTAGCCCTTGGCCATCGCTCTCCTCCTTTGTCGACTACTTCGCCTGCGCGATCTCGGCGACGATCGCCTCGGCCGCCTGCTTCGGGTCCGCTGCTTCCATCACCGGGCGACCGACCACCAGATGACTGGCGCCAGCCGCGATTGCGCGCGCCGGGGTCATGATCCGCTTCTGATCGCCGGCGGCCGCCCCGGCGGGCCGAATTCCCGGCGTCACCAACGCCATGTCCGGGCCGACGATGCCGCGCAGATTGGCCGCCTCTTCGGGCGAGCACACCAGGCCATCGACGCCGATCGCCAGCGCCTGCCGCGCCCGCGCCTCGACGAGGTCCCGCACCCCGAACCGATAGCCGGCGTCGGCGAGATCGCTGTCGTCGTAGGACGTCAGCACGGTCACAGCGAGAATCTTCAGCCCCGAATCACCACGCGCCGCGACCGCGGCCTTCATGGTCTGCGGGTAGGCGTGCACGGTGAGGAAGGTCGCGCCGAGCGAATTCAGACTCTCGACGCCGCGCGCCACGGTGTTGCCGATGTCGTGCAGCTTGAGGTCGACGAACACCTTCTTGCCGGCGCGGGCGAGCTTTTCGACCAGCGGCAGGCCGCCCGCATAAGCGAGCTGATAGCCGATCTTGTAGAAGCCGACGCTGTCGCCGAGCTTTTCGATCATCGCATTCGCGGCGTCGACGCTGGGGACGTCCAGCGCGACGATCAGCCGGTCGCGATCGGCAGGGTCGGCTTGCGCCATGACCAGTTACCTCATCATGTGTTGGGCAAAATCGATCAGTTGCCGCACCATCGCCTGCAGGGCGGCGATGTCGGCGGGAAGCTTCAGGCGGTCGGTCTCGTCATAGGCCTGATGCGCGAAGGACAGCGCGAGCTGATTGGGAATCACCGGGGCGCGGCAGCCGGACAGGATCAGCCGCAGCGCCGCGAGGCAGCGGGCACCGCCGAGCTTGCCTTCGGAGGCCGCGGCGAGTGCGAAGGCCCGCTCGCGAAACACCTGGCCCTGAGTCTCGTGCGGGTCCTCGACGCGCGATACCCAGTCGATCGCATTCTTCAACAGCGCCGGCGGCGCGGAATTGTATTCCGGGCTGACGATCAGCACGCCGTGATGCGCGCCGATCATCCGCTTCAGGTTGATGGCGTTGATCGGCACGCCGGACTTCGCCTCGAAGTCACCGTCGTAGATCGGGAGAGGATAATCGGCGAGCGAGAGCCGGGTGACGTCGACGTGGGCGCGGGCCAATTCATGTGCGGCGGCGGCCGCCAGCCGCACATTGTGCGAGCCGGTACGTAGCGATCCTGGAATGACGAGGATTTTCACCACTGACATGACGCCGATCTCCTGCCGCCGACACGCGCGACCATGGCCGCGCCCTGTTTAGCGAAGTTGGACGGCGAAGGAACACCGGAATTTTTCCGGTCGACTACGGCTGGGGTAACAAATGAGAGCGGAGCGATCGCCAGGAGCAGCGCGATGCTCAACCCTTGCGATAGACCCAGACCCGGGCCGGAGGGATGTTCATCCAGATCCTCTCCGAAGCCTCGGTCGAAACGCCCGGGAGCGATTTCGGGATCGGCGGCGCCACCGAATAGGTGAACTGGACGAACGGCGCGCCGGGTTCGAGCAGATTGAAGGAATCGCGGATCAGCTTCATCCGGGTCAACATCGGCTTCGTCACCAGCGGAAGCCCCGACACCACTGCGGTCGCGGGCTCCGGCAGCACATCCCACAACGAGTCACGCAGCCGGTAGGCATCGCCCTGCACCACGGTGGCCTGCGGATAGCGCTCGCGAAGCAGCGCGCAGAAGCTCGGATTGTATTCGACAAGAACTAGTCGTTTTTGCTCGACGCCGTGCTCGACCAGCGCGCTGGTGATCGCGCCGGTCCCGGGGCCAAGTTCGATGACCGGCCCGGTCGAATCGATGTCGACATATTGCGCCATGGTGCGGGCCAGCAACTTGCCCGACGGCATCACTGCGCCCATGTGCAGCGGCTTTTCGATCCAGGAACGAAGGAAGCGAACCTCGTCATCAAGACGGGGCTGCTTCTTCAACGCGCGAACCGTGGACTGCAAAGCCATTCCGCTACCAAACCGGGAGGTAATTTTGGCCCAGTGTCAAATTATTGTTACAGGACAAGTATAGGGCGCTCCCTTGCGGGTCAAGTTAGACCGTTAGGGAGTGTTTGCGCGCGAGCCAAAGAAGTCCTTGACCTTGGTGAAGAAACCCGCCGCCTCGGGTTGAGTTGCACCCGACGACAATTTTTCGAACTCCGCGAGCAGCTCTTGCTGCTTCTTGGTCAAATTCTGCGGCGTTTCGACGGCAACCTGAACATACATGTCGCCGACCTGACGGGATCGCAGCACCGGCATGCCTTTTCCGGTGATGCGGAATCGTCGCCCGGTCTGGGTGCCGGACGGGACTTTCACCTTGGTCTTGCCGCGCTCGATAGTCGGCACCTCGAATTCGCCGCCCAACGCCGCGGTGACCATCGAGATCGGCACGCGGCAGTGAAGGTCCGCGCCATCGCGCTGGAAGATGGCGTGCGAGGCAAGCGACAGGAAGATATAGAGGTCGCCCGGCGGTCCGCCGCGGACGCCGGCCTCGCCCTCGCCGGCGAGGCGGATGCGGGTGCCATCCTCGACACCCTGCGGAATGTTGACCGACAGCGTGCGTTCGCGGGTCACCCGGCCGGAGCCGGTGCAGGACGGGCACGGGTCCTCGATGATCTGGCCGCGACCCTGGCAGCTCGGGCAGGTGCGCTCCAGCGTGAAGAACCCCTGGGCCTGGCGGACGCGGCCCGCGCCGCCGCAGGTCGAGCAGGTCTTCGGCTTGGTGCCGGCCTTGGCGCCGATCCCGGAGCAGGATTCGCAGGTGACCGAGACCGGGATTTCGATCTGCGCGGTCTTGCCCTTGAAGGCGTCCTCGAGCGAGATTTCCATGTTGTAGCGCAGGTCGGCGCCGCGCTCGCGGCCGGTGCCGCGGCCACCGCGCTGCCCGGCCATGCCGAACAGGTCCTCGAAAATGTCGGAGAACGACGACGCAAAACCGGCGCCGAAGCCGGCGCCGCCGCCCATGCCCTGCTCGAATGCGGCGTGGCCGTAGCGGTCGTAGGCGGCGCGTTTGTCGCCGTCCTTCAGGACCTCATAGGCTTCGTTGATTTCCTTGAACTTGACTTCGCTCGAGGCGTCGCCCGGATTTCGGTCCGGGTGCCATTTCATCGCGAGCTTGCGAAACGCGCTCTTGAGCGTCGATTCGTCTGCGCTGCGCTCGACTTCAAGGGTTTCGTAGTAACAGCGCTTGGTCGTGGACATGGCGACGCTCTCAATTGTCATGGCCGGGATCGACCCGGCCATCCATCATGTTCGAACGATGGACCCCCGGGTCAAGCCCGGGGGTGACGATATCGCTGCGATCAGGACGCATCACAAGACGACCGCCGATCAGGCCGACTTCTTGTTGTTCTTGTCGTCGTCGACTTCGGTGAAGTCGGCATCGACGATGTCGTCCTTGGCGGCGTGCTTGGCCGCATCGCTTTCGGCCTGCTGCTTGTACATCGCCTCGCCGAGCTTCATCGAAGCCTGCGCCAGCGTGTTGGTCTTGGTCTTGATCGCCTCGGCGTCGTCGCTCTTGAGCGATTCGCGCAGATCGCTCAGCGCGTCCTCGATGGCGCGGCGCTCGCTGTCCTCGACCTTCGAGCCGTGCTCGGCAAGCGCCTTCTCGGTGGAATGCACCAGCGCGTCGGCATGGTTCTTGGCGTCGACCGCTTCGCGGCGGCGCTTGTCTTCGGAGGCGTTGGCCTCGGCGTCCTTGACCATCTTGTCGATGTCGGCGTCGGACAGACCGCCCGAAGCCTGGATGCGGATCTGCTGCTCCTTGCTGGTCGCCTTGTCCTTGGCCGAAACGTTGACGATGCCGTTGGCGTCGATGTCGAACGTGACCTCGATCTGCGGCATGCCGCGCGGCGACGGCGGAATCCCCATCAGGTCGAACTGACCGAGGATCTTGTTGTCGGCGGCCATTTCGCGCTCGCCCTGGAAGACCCGGATGGTGACCGCGTTCTGATTGTCTTCCGCGGTCGAGAACACCTGGCTCTTCTTGGTCGGGATCGTGGTGTTGCGCTCGATGATCCGGGTGAACACGCCGCCCAGCGTCTCGATGCCGAGCGACAGCGGCGTCACGTCGAGCAGCAGCACGTCCTTGACGTCGCCCTGCAGCACGCCGGCCTGGATCGCCGCGCCGATCGCGACGACTTCGTCCGGATTGACGCCCTTGTGCGGCTCCTTGCCGAACAGCTGCTTCACCACTTCCTGGACCTTCGGCATACGGGTCATGCCGCCGACCAGCACCACTTCGCCGATCTCGCCGGCGGTGAGGCCGGCATCCTTCAGCGCCTTGCGGCACGGCTCGATGGTCTTCTGCACCAGATCGTCGACCAGCGCTTCGAACTTGGCGCGGGTCAGCTTCATGGTGAGATGCTTCGGACCGGACTGGTCCGCGGTGATGAACGGCAGGTTGATCTCGGTCTGGGTGGTCGACGACAGCTCGATCTTCGCCTTCTCGGCGGCTTCCTTCAGCCGCTGCAGCGCCAGCTTGTCGTTGCGCAGGTTGATGCCCTGCTCCTTCTGGAAGTCGTCGGCGAGGTAGTTGACCAGACGCATGTCGAAGTCTTCACCGCCCAGGAAGGTGTCGCCATTGGTCGACTTCACCTCGAACACGCCGTCGCCGATCTCCAGGATCGAGACGTCGAAGGTGCCGCCGCCGAGGTCGTACACCGCGATGGTGCCGGTCTTCGTCTTGTCGAGACCGTAAGCCAGAGCGGCCGCGGTCGGCTCGTTGATGATGCGAAGCACTTCGAGGCCGGCGATCTTGCCGGCGTCCTTGGTGGCCTGACGCTGGGCGTCGTTGAAGTAAGCGGGAACGGTGATCACCGCCTGATCGACCTTCTGGCCGAGATGCGCTTCCGCGGTCTCCTTCATCTTCTGCAGGATGAAGGCCGAGACCTGCGAGGGCGAATAGGTCTGACCGTCGGCCTCGACCCAAGCGTCGCCGTTGGAGGCTTTGACGATCTTGTAGGGGACGAGCTTCTTGTCCTTCTCGACCATCGGGTCGTCGTAGCGGCGGCCGACCAGGCGCTTGACCGCAAAGAAGGTGCGCTCGGGATTGGTCACCGCCTGGCGCTTCGCCGGCTGACCGACCAGCCGCTCTCCATCGTCGCTGATGGCGACGATCGAGGGGGTCGTACGCATGCCCTCGGCGTTTTCAATGACCTTCGAATTCTTGCCGTCCATCACGGCGACGCACGAATTGGTGGTGCCGAGATCGATCCCGATGACCTTTCCCATAGTGCTCATATCCTTCTTTTTGCGGCGAGTTGGGCGGGCCCTGACGGCGCACCAATCCAAACCCCCAAATATCAAATGCTCGCGATTGTGCGGCGGTGAGCCTCATATAGGAGGGGGGGTGGTGGCCGCAAGGACTGGCATGCGGCTTGGCTCACGAAAACCCGGGCTTTGATGAATCCTTATCGGCGTCGACGACCGGCCGGCCGCCGCCGTTTTGCAGCACGGAAGGCGCGGGCTTGCGCCCCATCGTCCCAGCGCGCTGTTGCGCCTTGACGGGGCAGCAGGACGTGATCTGTTTGGCGCTCGAACGAAGCGTCGTGGCGCTGCGATCGCCCGGCGGGCCGCGGGGCGCGACCATCGAACGGCCTCAATGCGTCTTCAGTAGAGCCATCCATGAGACAGATAGCGCGCCTCTTTGCGATTGCCCTGGTGTTTGCCGCCGCGACCCCGGCAGTCGCCGCCGACACCGTCTATCCGCGCGGCATCCGCGTCGGCGTCACGCCGATGCCGGGGCTGACCGAATCGCAGGCATTTCTCGGCTTCGAATCCGCGGGACACGGCGTCAAGGTTCTGCTGGCGGAATTGCCGGGCCCGGCGTTCGGCGAAGTCGAAGCCGCCTTCAAGGCTGTGCCGGAAGGCGCGATGGGCAAGGTGAAGCCGGAGAGCATCGAGACCGCCGCCGGCAAGGCCTACTACACCGCCGAAGACGCCGTGGTCGGAACCGACAAGGTCCGACGCTACTCGCTGATCGTGCCGGGCAGCAAGATGTTCTCCGGCTACATCGCAGTGCAGGTCGCCGACAGCGAGGCACAGACCTATTCGGACGAGGCCGTGAAGAAGATGCTGACCTCGGTCTCGGTGCGGCAGCAGGTGCCGATCGAGGAGCAGATCGCGCAGATGCCGTTCAGCATCCGCGAAACCGCCGGTTTCAAGACGGTGCGAACGCTGGCGCCGGGCGCGGCCCTGCTGTTCGCCGACGGCAACGAGGAAACCGGCGTCGAAGGCGCGCCGTTCATGGTGCTTGGCCTGATCGGCTCGGTGCCGGACCAGACCGACGCCCGCGCCCGCTTCGCCCAGCAGGCGGCCGCAACCATTCCCGGGCTGCGCGAGGCGAGGATCACCACGTCCGAGCCGATGCGGATCGACGGCTCGGCGGGCTTCGAGACCCGGATCGAGGCCGTCAGCGGCAAGGACAACACCCCCGTCACCGTCGTGCAGTGGCTGCGTTTCGGCAGCGCCAGCGTGGCGATGCGGGTGATCGGCAGCTCGCCGCGTGATCAGTGGTCGGAAGCGTTTCCGCGCTTCCGCAAAGTCCGCGACGGGCTGAAGGGACGCTGATCAGGGCGTTTGCGGGCTAAAGCGTTTTCGAGCGAAGTGGATGCCGGTTCGCGTGAAGACAACGCCTCGACGCCGGAGAGCCGCTCGGTTCTGACTCCGTCAGAACCGAAACCGCTTCAAGCGACGCCGCCTTCATTGCCGTTGGCAGCTGCAGGCGCCGGCTTGGCGCCCCCCTTGGACACGCCGACCAGCGCCGGGCGCAGCACGCGCTCGCCGATCATGAAGCCGGCCTGAACCACCTGAACCACGGTGCCCGCGGGGACCGACGGATCCGGCACTTCGTACATCGCCTGCTGGAAATTGGGGTCGAACTTTTCGCCCTGCGGATCGAACTTCTTGACGCCGTTCTTCTCCAGCGCGTTGATCAGCGAACGCTCGGTGAGTTCGACGCCCTCGATCAAGCCCTTGAGACCGGCGTCGGCATTGGCGCGGGCTTCGGCCGGAACCGCGTCGAGCGCGCGCTGCAGATTGTCGGCGATCTCGAGCACGTCGCGCGCGAAGGCGCTGACGCCGTAAGTCCGCGCATCGGCGACCTCCTTGGCGGTCCGGCGGCGCAGGTTTTCCATTTCCGCCAGCGTGCGCAGCATCTTGTCGCGCGCTTCAGCGGCTTCCCGCACCAGCGCCTCGTTCGCGCCTTCTTCCGGGTCGTCCGGCATGATGTACGGCTTGGAAACCACCGGATCGGCTGGCTGCGCCTGCTCCTGGTTGTTGTCCTTTTGTCCGTTGGAATCGGTCATCACGCTACCTTCTTTGATAAAAACGTCTGGATCGGTCGGGAGTTGGGCTGCCCGGGATATCGTGGTTTATGCTGCGAAAATCAAGCTTGGCTGGCGGCGTCAGCCGCCGAGCATCTGGCTGACGATGCGCGCCGTATAGTCCACCATCGGGATCACCCGCGCGTAGTTCAGCCGCGTCGGGCCGATCACGCCGAGCACGCCGACGATGTGACCGGCGCCGTCGCTGTAGGGCGCGATGATGGTGGACGAGCCCGACAGCGAGAACAGCTTGTTCTCCGAGCCGATGAAGATCCGCACGCCCTCGGCGCGCTCGGCGCGGCCGAGCAGATCGACCACGCCGCGCTTGGTCTCGAGTTCGTCGAACAGCAGCCGCACCCGCTCGAGGTCCTCCAGCGCGTGCAGATCCTCGAGCAGATTGGCGTGGCCGCGCACGATCAGCTGACGGTCCTCGCCGTCGCCGCCGGACCAGCTCGCGATCCCCGCCGAGATGACTTTCTGGGTGAGTTGATCGAGTTCGGTGCGGTCCTGCGACAGCAGGGTTTCGAGTTCGAGGCGCGCTTCGGCCAGCGTTCGGCCACGAATCCGCGCGTTGAGGAAGTTCGACGCCTCGACCAGCGCCGACGACGGCACACCGGGAGGCAGCGCCAGCACCCGGTTCTCGACCTGGCCGTCCTCGGCCACCAGGATCACCAGCGCGCGCTCCGGCTCGAGGCGGACGAATTCGAGATGCTTGAGCCTCACATTGGATTTCGCCGTCAACACCACCGCGGCGGCCCGGGTCAGGCCCGACAATCGGGTCAACGCTTCGCCGAGCGCCGCCTCGACCGTCTGCGCCTGCCCCACTGACGACAGCTGCGCCTGGATCGACTGCCGCTCCGGCTCGGTGAGGTCGCCGACCTGCATCAGCGCATCGACGAAGAAACGCAGGCCGAGTTCGGTCGGCAGCCGTCCGGCGGAGGTGTGCGGCGCGTAGATCAGGCCGAGATGTTCGAGGTCGGCCATCACATTGCGCACCGAGGCCGGCGACAACGGCATCGAGATCAGCCGCGAGATGTTGCGCGAGCCGACCGGCTCCCCGGTCGCCAGGTAGCTTTCGACGATCTGGCGAAAGATATCCCGCGAGCGCTCGTTGAGCTGGGCCAGTCCGGTATTGGGCGCGATCAAGCCGATCGGATCATGATGAGCCAACTTGTCCTCCGTGACCCCTCTAATCTGTCGTTGCCGACGTCCGGTTACAAGCGGGCAGGTGATCAAACGGCCACCGCCCTTGCCGCTGCGGCGCTCCGCCCCTAAAAGCAGCCCGGATCGCCATTTCCCGAATTTGACGGAGGATTTCCCATGCGGCCAAGCCGCCGTGCGCCCGACGAATTGCGCGCTGTTTCGCTGGAGCGAGGCGTCGTGAAGTATGCTGAGGGCTCCTGCCTGGTTAAATTCGGCGACACCCATGTGCTGGTGACGGCAACCCTGGAAGAGCGGCTGCCGCCATGGCTGAAGGGCCAGGGACGCGGCTGGGTCACCGCCGAATACGGCATGCTGCCCCGCGCCACGCTGGAACGCACCCGCCGCGAGGCCGCCGCAGGCAAGCAGAACGGCCGCACCGTCGAGATTCAGCGCCTGATCGGGCGCTCGCTGCGCGCCATCGTCGATCTGCAGGCGCTCGGCGAGCGCCAGATCACGGTCGATTGCGACGTGCTGCAGGCCGATGGCGGCACAAGGACCGCCTCGATTACCGGCGCCTGGGTGGCGCTGGCCGACTGCCTTGGCTGGATGAAGACCCGCAACATGATCAAGGGCACCGTGCTGCGCGATAACGTGGCCGCGATCTCCTGCGGCATCTACAACGGTACCCCGGTACTCGATCTCGACTATGCCGAGGACTCCGAAGCCGAGACCGACGCCAATTTCGTGATGACAGGCGACGGCCGGATCATCGAAGTGCAAGGCACTGCCGAAAAGACGCCGTTCTCGCAGGACGAGTTCCTGGCGCTGATGGCACTCGCGCAGAAGGGCGTGACGCGGCTGGTCGATCTGCAGAAAATGGCGGTGGCGTGAGTCATTCTTGCCACGCATTTGCGGCCGCTCCTGAGCTACGCTGAGCACCGCCATGCATCGTCGAATCAGCGGCAAGCTTGTGATCGCGACCCATAATCCCGGCAAGCTTGCCGAGATGCGGGAACTGCTGGCCCCTTACGGGATCGAGGCGGTGTCGGCCGGCGAGCTGGGCCTCGGCGAGCCTGACGAGACCGGCGACAGTTTTCGCGCCAATGCGCGGATCAAGGCCGAAGCCGCGGCGCAGGCGGCAAAGCTGCCGGCTTTTGCCGACGATTCAGGCCTGTCCGTGGATGCGCTCGACGGCGCGCCGGGGATTTTTTCGGCACGCTGGGCCGGCGAGGGCAAGGACTTCAACGCCGCGATGGCCCAGATCGAGCGGCTGCTGCGGGAGCGCTGCGCCACCGCGCCCGCGCAACGCGGCGCGCACTTCGTCTCGGCCTTGTGCGTCGCCTGGCCCGACGGCCATATCGAGGAAGTCGAGGCGCGGGCGGACGGCACGCTGGTCTGGCCGCCGCGCGGCGACGCCGGCTTCGGGTATGACCCGATGTTTCTGCCCGATGGCCATGACCGCACATTCGGCGAGATGACCAGTATCGAGAAGCACGGCCTACCGCCACTCGGGCTCGGCCTGTCGCATCGCGCCCGCGCCTTCGTCAAACTGGCGGAGATCTGCCTTGGGCGCTGATCCCGACAAGGCGTTCGGCGTCTACGTGCACTGGCCGTTCTGCCTGTCGAAGTGCCCGTATTGCGACTTCAACAGCCACGTCCGCCACGCCGCGATCGACGAGGCGCGATTCGCCCGCGCCTTCGCCCGCGAGATTGAAACAACCGCGGCGCGGATCGGTCCGCGCGAGGTGAGCTCGATCTTTCTCGGCGGCGGCACGCCATCGCTGATGCAGCCCTCGACCGTCGGCGCGATCCTCGACGCGATCGGCAAACATTGGCGCGTCACGCCCGATGCCGAAGTATCGCTCGAAGCCAATCCGACCAGCGTCGAGGCGACGCGGTTTCGCGGCTATCGTGCCGCCGGCGTCAACCGCGTCTCGCTCGGCGTGCAGGCGCTCGACGACGCCTCGCTGAAGACGCTCGGCCGGCTGCACACCGCGCAGGAGGCGATGGACGCGGTGGCGATCGCGCGCTCGGCTTTCGATCGTTATTCGTTCGACCTGATCTATGCACGTCCTGGACAAACGCCGGCGATGTGGGAGGCCGAGCTGCGCCGGGCGATCGGCGAGGCGGCCGAACATCTGTCGCTCTATCAGCTCACCATCGAAGCCGAGACGCCGTTCTTTGCGCTGCATCGGGCGGGCAAACTGCAGACACCGGACGAATCCGCGTCGCGCGCGCTCTACGACGTCACGCAATCGGTCTGCGCAGAGCTCGGACTCCCTGCCTACGAGATTTCCAATCACGCCCGCCCGGGTGCCGAGTGCAAGCACAACCTCGTCTACTGGCGCGGCCAGGAATATGCCGGGATCGGACCCGGCGCGCATGGCCGGCTCGACATCGGCGGCACGCGCTACGCGATCGCCACCGAAAAACGGCCGGAGAGCTGGATGATGCGGGTCGAAGCCACCGGCACCGGCGTGATCACCGACGACCGCCTGAACAGCGAAGAGCGCGCGGACGAATTCCTGCTGATGGGGCTGCGGCTCGCCGAGGGCATCGACCCGCGGCGTTATCAGGCGCTGGCCGGCCGCTCGCTCGACCCGTCGCGGATCGCGCTATTGTGCGCGGAAGGCGCCATCGCGGTCGACGCTGATGGTCGTCTGCGCGTGACCCAAGCCGGCTTCCCGGTGCTCGACGCCGTGGTGGCGGATCTGGCGGCTTGAGTTTGTCATTCCGGGGCGCGCCGGAAGGCGCGAACCCGGAATCTCTTTTTTTCCAGCATATGGGGATTCCGGGTTCGCCATTGCGCGGCGCCCCGGAATCACCGGCCGGGTTAAGCCCCGAAGCTCTTCGGTGAGCCGGCCACCGCCTGCGCGCCGCCGGTGGCGACGCGCATCACGGCGAGGCCGCGTTCATTGCTGCCGTCGGCGCGGAAGCGGAACAGGCCGTCGATACCGGCGAAGCCCGACGGGTTGGTCAGCACGTCGGAGGAAAACCGTCGCGTCGCTTGCGTGCGCGCCAGCGCGGCGACCAGCGCCACCGCGTCGTAAGCGAGCGTCGCGGTGCGGACCGGGTCCTGGCCGAAGCGGGCGCGATAGCGGCCGGAGAAACTGCGGAAGCCGGACGGATCGGGCGCGGCATAGAGCCCGCCCTGTAGCGCCGGCGTCGCGAAGACCCGCGGATTGTCCCACAATCCGGTGCCGAGCAGTTGCAGGCGGCGCAGATCGACCCCCGCCGCCGTCAGGGCGTCGCTGACCCCGGCCAACGCATCGCCGTCATCGGCCAGCAGCAGGGAATCGGCGCCCGCAAGCGCCTGCGCGATCGTCCGCGCGGCAGCCGCGCGATCGGAGCCGTATTTCTCGAACGCGGCGATCCGGCCGCCCTTGGTGCCGACCACCTGCTTGAAGGCGGCTTCGACCACGCCGCCATAGGCGTTGTCGGGCAGCAGCGCCGCATAAGAGCGTTTGCCGACGCTCGCCGCATAGCCGATGATCCGATTGACGTCCGACTCCGGCAGGAAGCTCAGCAGATACACGCCGCGGCCGGCGACGCTCGAATCGGTCGAAAACGCGATCATCGAGATGCCGCGGGCGCGGGTCAGCTGGGCCGCGGCGGGCACCGATTGCGCGAACAGCGGGCCGAGAATGATCTCGGCGCCTTCGTCGAGAGCCTGCTGGGTCGCGGATTGCGCGCCCTGCGGATTGCCGGCGTCGTCCTTCACCAGCAACTGGACGTCGGGATTGTTGAATTCGGCAAGCGCCATCTCGGCGGCGTTCTTCATCGATTGCGCGGCGACGCCGGCATTGCCCGCCGCCGACAGCGGCAGCACCAGGCCGACCTTGACCCGACCGGTGCCAACCGATTGCGACTGCTGCTGCGCCGCATCCGGCGGCGGCTGCTGGCCGAACTGGTTGTTGAGGGTCTGCTGCACACCCGAGCAGGCGCCGAGCAACGGCGTGCCGAGGATCAGGCCGATCGCCGTTCGGCGTGTCGTTCGCAACGACTTCGTGTTTGGCTCGCGCAGTCCCGCCATGTCATCTCTTGCAGAGGGCCGGCGGCGCCAGCCCAAATCTCTCGTCCGATGCGCCGATGTCGGCGACACACTTCATCATAATGTCGGCGAATGATTAACCAAAACAAAAGGTTTATGCTGGCCGCCGGCGTCGTACGAATGTGCTGTCCGATACTCTGCCTTTTCTCCTCAATTGTGGCCTTCCAAGATTGTAACCATGCGCGCCAAAGCTGCTCCCACCATACCGTCAACGGCCGAATCCGAGCCTGAAGCGCGGACATTCCTGGTCGCGGGTCAGAAGCTGATCGCGCCGCGCGCCGCTACCGGACTGCATCTGGTCGCGACGCCGATCGGCAATCTCGGCGACATCACCTTGCGTGCGCTGGAAACATTGGCCGGCGTCGATGTGATCGCCTGCGAAGACACACGAATCACCCATCGGCTGACCGAACGATATGGCATTTCGGCGCAGCTCAAACCCTATCACGAACACAACGCCGCGCAGGCGCGACCGAAGATCCTCGAAAAGCTCGCGCAAGGCGGCTCGGTCGCGCTCGTTTCGGACGCCGGCACGCCGCTGATCTCCGATCCCGGCTACAAGCTGGTGCGCGAAGCCTACGCTGCCGGACACGATGTGATTGCCTTGCCGGGCGCTTCCGCGGTGCTGGCCGCGCTGGCGCTGGCCGCACTGCCGACCGACCGCTTCTTCTTCGACGGCTTTCTGCCGGCCAAACAGGGGGCACGCCGCAGCCGGTTGGGCGAACTCGCCGCGATCGACGCAACGCTGGTGCTGTTCGAAGCGGGCAGCCGGATTCATAACAGCCTCCGCGATCTCGCCGAGGTTCTCGGCGGGCGCGAAGCCGCGATATGCCGCGAACTCACCAAGCTGCATCAGGAGGTGCGCCGCGCCCCGCTGACGACGTTGGCGGAGACCGCCGAAACGCTCGAAACCCGCGGCGAGTTCGTTGTGGTGATCGGCCCGCCCGATCCCGGCGCGCGAATGATGACGCAGGATGCGCTCGATGACTGGCTGCGCGACGCGTTGCAGCGCGACAGCGTCAAGGACGCGGTGGCGCAGGCGGTCGACATCTCCGGGCGTCCACGCCGCGAAATCTACGCCCGCGCCCTCGAACTGGCGCGGCAGCGCGAGGCCGACGATGGCCAAGACTAGGAGCCCCTCGACGCCGCCCGCGCCGGAACGCGTCGCGGCGTTTCAGACCGGGATCTCCGCCGAGACGCGCGCGGCGGCTTTTCTGATGGCGAAGGGCTACCGGATCCTGGCGCGGCGGTTCAAGACGCCCTATGGCGAGATCGACATCGTGGCGCAGCGGCGCAAGCTGATCGCCTTCGTCGAGGTCAAGGCGCGCGCCCGGCTCGACGACGCGGCCTATGCGCTGACGCCACGGCAGCAGCAGCGTATCATCGCCGCCGCCGAAGCCTGGCTGGTGGCAAATCCCAACCACGCCACATACGAGCTGCGCTTCGACGCGATGCTGGTGGCGCCGAAGCGGCTGCCGCAGCACCTGCCCGCCGCGTTCGACGCGAGCCCTTGACGGCCAGCCCTTGACGGTCAAGTCCTTGACCGTCGCACCCGATCGGCCGATAGCCCTGTTGTTTGCAACCTTGGAAGCTACGCATGACATTGAAGGTCGCCGTCCAGATGGATCCGATCGCGCGGATCAATATTCGCGGCGATTCGACATTCGCCATGTTGCTCGAGGCGCAGAAGCGCGGTCACGCCATCTCGTACTACACCCCTGACAAGCTCTCGCTGCGCGGCACCGACGTCGTGGCCTCGGTGCAAGGCCTGAGCGTGCGCGATCAGGAAGGCGATCACTTCACGCTCGGCGAGCCGACGCGAGTCGATATGCGAAGCTTCGACGTGGTGCTGCTGCGCCAGGACCCGCCGTTCGACCTCGCTTACATCACGAGCACGCACCTCCTGGAGCGGATTCATCCGCACACGCTGGTGGTGAACGATCCGATCAGCGTCCGCAACGCGCCGGAGAAGTTGTTCGTGATGGACTTCGCCGAGCTGATGCCGCCGACGCTGATCAGCCGCGACCTCGACGAGATCAATTCGTTTCGCGCCGAACATGGCGCGGTGGTGATGAAGCCGTTGCACGGCCACGGCGGCGCCGCGGTGTTCCGCGTGCTGCCGCAGGACATCAATTTCGGCTCGCTCTACGACATGTTCGCGGTGACGTTCCGCGAACCCTGGGTGATCCAGCGGTTCCTCCCCGAAGTGAAGCACGGCGACAAGCGAATCATCCTGGTCGACGGCGAATTCGCCGGCGCCGTGAACCGGGTTCCGGCTGCCGACGATCTGCGTTCTAACATGGTGCGCGGCGGCGCCGCGGCGGCGACCGACCTGTCGGAGCGCGAGCGCACGATCTGCGCGACGCTCGCCCCGAAACTGCGGGAGCGCGGGCTGTTACTGGTCGGGATCGACGTGATCGACGGTTACTTGACTGAAATCAACGTCACCTCGCCGACAGGTATCCGCGCCGTGGCGCGGCTCGGTGGTCCGGATATCGCGGCGCGGGTCTGGGACGTCATCGAGCAAAAAAGATCATAAGTCAGCGTTGGATAACGGCATTTAAATACCGTTATCCAACATCCTCTTGCCAGTTTGCTGAGACCGTCCCAGAAGTAACCGGGTGCGAGCGGAGCATCGAGCGATGTCGGCCGACGAAGGCAATCAATGGGGACGGCGGGCGCTGGAATTCGTCGACGCCGCGGATCGGCTCGACGGTCCCTCGCTGATTCGCCAGTTCGAAACCCATATCGCCAGCGGCGGCTTCAGCGCCTACATCATGGCCGGCCTGCCTTCGCCCGGAGCCGGGCTCGCCGACCTGACCCTCGCCAATGGCTGGCCCCGCGGTTGGTTCGAACTCTACGTCCGCGAGAACTACATCGCCGTCGATCCGGTGCCGCGCCACGGCGCAACGACGGTGCAGCCGTTCGAATGGTCGGAAGCGCCCTACGATCGCAAGCAGAATCGCGCCGCCCACAAGGTGATGACCCACGCCACCGAATTCGGCCTGGTTCGCGGTTACTGCATTCCGCTGCATTACGATGAGGGCGGCGCAGTGATCAGCATGGCCGGCGACCAGCCGGACCTCGATCCGGTCGCCAAGGGCGCAATGCAGCTGATCGGCGTCTATGCGCATAACCGGATTCGCTCATTGCACCGGCCGAAGCCGCAACGGCGGCTTCTGACCTCGCGCGAATGCGAAATTCTACTGTGGGCCGCGCACGGCAAGACCGCATGGGAGATCTCGATCATCCTCCACATCGCCGAGCGCACCGTCAAATTTCATCTGATCGAGGCTTCCAAGAAGCTCAACGCGGTGAACCGTACCGCGGCTGTCGCCAAGGCGCTCGCGTTCGGCCTGATCAAGCTCTGACCTGTCCGATCGGACAGTAGGCCGCAACCGACCGAGCCTTCAGTCTTCCCGCTGCATTCCTAAGCGGGGAGAGGTCGATGGAAGTTCATGTCGTGCGCCGCGAGAACCGCGAAGCCTACGCGGATCTGATCGAACGTCAGTTTCGCATCAGGCACCAGATCTATGTCGTCGAGCGGAAATGGACCGAGCTCGACCGAGCGGACGGCAGGGAGATCGATCAGTTCGACACCGACGAGACGGTGTACCTGATCGGCATGCAGAACGGTGAGATCGTCGCCGGCATGCGGATGGTGCCGACCAGCTCGCCGACGCTGCTGAGCGACATCTTTCCTCAGCTGTCGCTGGACCGTCCGGTCCGGCGGCCCGACGTCTACGAGCTGTCCCGGATCTATGTCGTTCCGAACAAGCGCGGCGAGCACGCCGGTCCGCGCGCCGAAGCGGTCATTCAGGCCGCCGCCATGGAATACGGCCTCTCGATCGGCCTGTCCGCTTTCACCATCGTGCTGGAGACGTGGTGGCTGCCGCGGCTGCTCGATCAGGGCTGGCGGGCGCGGCCGCTTGGACTGCCCCAAGACATCGACGGCATGTCGACCACCGCGGTGCTGGTCGACGTCGACGACGAGGCTTGGCTCGAAATCTGCGCCCGTCGATCAGTCCCCGGACCTGCACTGCATTGGCTGGGCCTCGAAAGCGTCAATCGGAATCCACTTCCCAACCCCATGGAGCTGGCATGACCACTCTAGAAAATACGAGCCTCGGCCAAACCGTTCCGCCCGGGACCAGCGGTCGCGCGAAATCGGTGTCGATCGAGACGCTGGCGACGACGATCAACCGCGCCATCGAGCAGGCCGAGGAGCTCGGCATCCCGTCGGCGGCACAATTGCTGATGATGGCGCGGCTGGAAGTCGATCTGACCGAGATCGCCCTTGAAACCAAACTAAAGAAGTCGGCCTGAGCTGCCATGTCGGGGCAGGCGGCGGCAGGAGGACGCAGTTTTTGTTCTACTAATGTTCTTGCGCGGTTCCCGGGGCCGCGATAGCCTCGGCTCGCAGAGGGGGGCGTCATGGTTCAGCACGTGTCCACCGTGGCTTTCGAAGGCATCGAGGCGCGCGCTGTCGATGTCCAGGTCCAGGTGTCGCCGGGCCTGCCGGCCTTTGCGGTCGTCGGCCTCGCGGACAAGGCGGTGTCGGAAGCACGCGAGCGGGTCCGTTCGGCGCTGATCGCCTCGGGATTGGCGCTGCCGGCGCGGCGCATCACCGTCAACCTCGCGCCGGCCGATCTGCCCAAGGAAGGCAGCCACTACGATCTGCCGATCGCGCTCGGGCTGATGGCGGCAATCGGGGCGATCCCCGCCGATGCGCTGGCCGGCTTCACCGTGCTCGGCGAACTCGGCCTCGACGGATCGATCGCGCCGGTGGCCGGCGTGCTGCCGGCCGCGATCGCAGCCAACGCCCGCGACGAAGGCCTGATCTGCCCGGCGGCCTGCGGCTCGGAGGCGGCCTGGGCCAGTCCCGACATCCAGATCATCGCGGCGCGCTCGCTGATCCAGATCGCCAATCATTTCAAAGGGACGCAACTTCTGAGTCGGCCGCAGCCGCGGGTCCATGAGACCGAGAGTTCGACGCTCGACCTGCGCGACATCAAGGGCCAGGAGAGCGCCAAGCGCGCATTGGAAATCGCCGCCGCGGGCGGCCATCATCTGTTGATGGTCGGCTCGCCCGGCGCCGGCAAATCGATGCTGGCGGCGCGTCTGCCGTCGATCCTGCCGCCCTTGTCGCCGGGCGAACTGCTGGAAGTGTCGATGATCGCCTCTGTCGCGGGGGAGATCCGCGACGGCGCGCTGACCGCGCGGCGGCCATTCCGCGCGCCGCATCACTCCGCCAGCATGGCGGCGCTGACCGGCGGCGGCGTCAAGGCGCGACCGGGCGAGATTTCGCTCGCGCATCAAGGCGTGCTGTTTCTCGACGAGCTGCCGGAGTTCGATCCGCGCGTGCTGGATTCGCTGCGCCAGCCGCTCGAGATCGGCGAGGTGGCGGTGTCGCGCGCCAATCACCGCGTCACCTATCCGGCCCGCGTGATGCTGGTCGCGGCGATGAATCCGTGCCGCTGCGGCCGGGCTTACGAGCCGGGCTACGCCTGCAAACGCGGCCAAGTCGATCGCTGCAGCGCGGACTATCAATCGCGGATTTCGGGGCCGCTGATGGACCGGATCGATTTGCGAATCGAGGTGCCCGCGGTGACCGCCGCCGATCTGATCCTGCCGCCGGCGGCCGAAGGATCAGCCGAGGTCGCGGCCCGCGTCGCCGCCGCGCGCGATCTCCAGCGCGAGCGCTACGCCGCGATCGGCCTGCCGCAGATCCGCACCAATGCGGAGGCGCCGGCTTCAGCGCTGGAGGCCACCGCGCAGCCGGACTCCGCCGGGCTCAAATTGCTGCGCGACGCTGCCGAAACCATGCGGCTGTCGGCGCGCGGCTATCACCGCGTCCTCCGCGTCGCGCGCACCCTCGCCGATCTCGACGGTGCCGAGATCATCGGCCGGCTGCATCTCGCGGAAGCGCTGTCCTATCGCGCGCTCGGCGAGGACATCAAGCGCGCCGCGTAGCGGGGAGTAGGATGTTGCCGTCATCAACCTGCTGGTAACGACTTTTATTTACCCTCTGCCAACCATAGCCCTGCGTCTCGGGGCTGGCGTTGCGGGTAGATGTGATGTTGCGTTTTCGAGTTCTGGCCTCGACCCTTCCGTTGTTGGCCATGGGGTTGTTCGCGCGCAGCGAATTGATCGCGGGCCCGCAACCTTGCATCGCCGTGGGCGACCACGCGGTGCAGATCGCACCCGCATCCTGGCTGGCGCACCTCCGTGTCGGCTTTACCGAGGATCCGGCGCGGGCCACGATCCGGGTCCAGATTGTCGACAGTCCCGACGCCGCTGATTTCGCCGTCACGGACGACGCCGGCAACACCGACTCCGGCGCCTGCGCGCTGACGCCGGAGACCCGTCTGGTCGGCATCGCAACCCATCCGGCGAGTGACGAGCCGTTGATCTATCTCACGTACGACGCCGGTGGTGGGGCTGACTACCGGATCTTCGTCAGCTCGAACAGCTTCACCCTGCGGCAGGCCGCGGCATTGCTGGTCGGCGCTTCGGATCGCAACGCCCCGATCGCCACCGCCTCGATCGGCAGCCGCTCTTAATCGCTGGTCAACCCTGTCGTCATCGCGCGATGCAACGATCGCGCGCTTCAAACTCTTTGCAACATCGAGTCGCGATACTGGTCATGGCTGGCCGGGGACTAGCGGGTTGCGGGGATGATGCGAAGTTTGCGGATCAAATCGAGACGACGCGTCTTCGCACGCCGGTTCCCGCGGCTGGTCTTCATGCTGCGCTCGCTCGTGGTGTTCACCGCGGCGTTCTGTGGTGCTTACGGCTTCATCGTCGGCAGCCGCGCTGAATCCTCCGGCTACAACCCGCACACTTTCGCCATCGGTGCGAGCTTCCTGTTCGCGCTGGCCTGCCTCGGCCTTGCCGTTCAGAGCATGCGGCTGCGCTGGATGCGGCGCAGCCTTCATGCGGTGGCGTTGCACAACGAAGCGCTGGCGGACCGCAATTGGGAGCTGAAGGACGCCGAGGAGCGCGCCCGCACGTTACTCGAATCCCGCGGCGAGTTGCTGACGCTCCGCGACGACGCCGATGCGACCACCCGCGCCAAATCGCGGCTGCTGGCGATGGCGTCGCACGAGATCCGCACGCCGCTCAACGGCATCATCGGGATGAGCGGCCTGCTGCTCGACACGACGCTGACGCCGGAGCAGGCGACCTACGTGCGCGCCGTCAAAACCTCGGGCGATGCGTTGCTTTCGCTGATCGACGAACTGCTCGACTACTCCAAGATCGACGCCGGCAAGATCGAACTCGACCACCGACCGTTCGCGTTAGCCGCTTTGATCGAGGACATCGCCGAATTGCTGGCGCCCCGCGCGCAAGCACGTGCGATCGAGATTGCGGCCTATGTCGACGAGCGGCTGCCGGCGCAAGTGATCGGCGACGCGGCGCGGCTGCGCCAGGTCCTTCTCAACCTCGCCGGCAACGCGATCAAGTTTACATCCAGCGGAGGCGTCGCTCTGATCGCCGAGCCCGGCGAACGCGACGGCGAAATCGACCTGCTGATCCGCGACACCGGGATCGGCATTGCGCCGGAGGCGCAGGCGCGGATTTTCCGCGAGTTCGAACAGGCCGACGACGGCATTGCCCGCAACTACGGTGGAACGGGTCTGGGCCTGAGCATCAGCGAGCGTATCGTCAGCGGGATGGGCGGATGGATCGTGCTGCACAGCCGCCCCGGAATCGGCACCACATTCACGGTCTCGATTCCGCTCGCGGCCGCGGATGATCCAGCCGCTGCAATGGCCTTCAAGGCCCCCGATCTCGCCGGTCAGACGATCCTGATCGCCGCGCCCCAAACTATCGAAGCGCAGCTGGTCGCGCACCGGCTGCAACGCTGGAACGCCGAGACGCGGGTCGTGTCTGATCTCGCCGCTGCGCGCGTGCTGCTGCCGGACCACGCCTGGTCGGCGATCCTGATCGATGCCGGCTTCGGCGTCGCTGAAGCGGCGGCGCTGGCGCTCGATGCGAAGCTGCACGCAACGCAACGGATCGTGATGCTGAATCCCTCGATCCGGGCTGAGTTGCTACCTAATCTGCCGGACGCCTTCACCGGCTATCTGGTGAAGCCCTTGCGCGCGGCCTCGCTGGCGGCGCGGCTCGGCGGCGCGCTGATCGACACCGCCGCGCCCGGGATCGCCGACAGCGACACGCCGGGTCTGAAGGCGCCGGATCAGACCGCACAGGTCGGCCGCCGGCTGTCGATCCTGGTCGCCGAAGACAATGACATCAATGCGCTGCTGATCCGTTCGCTGCTGACAAAGCTCGGCCATGACGCGGTGATCGCCGATGACGGGGAGCAGGCGCTGCAGAGCTGGCTCGCCGTAGAGGCGGACGGCGCTCCGTTCGATCTGGTGCTGATGGATGTGCAGATGCCGTTGCTCGACGGCATCGCCGCGAGCCGGCAGATCCGGACGTACGAAGCCGAACGACAGTCGCGACGCACGCCGATTCTGGCGCTGACCGCAAATTCTCTCGCGGAGGATCGCGCCGCCTGTCTGGCAGCCGGAATGGACGGTTTTCTCGTCAAGCCGCTCGACCGCGACAGGCTGGTCGGCGTCCTCGCGGATATCACTTCGTCGAGGCCCGTCATCGCTTGAGCGCGGCACCTCAAAGCATGACCCCGAAAAGTAGACGCCGATTTTCGGAGAAGATCATGCACGAACAACAAGCTGCAGCGCGATGACGATCCGACGATAAGGGTCCCGCTCCAGGACTCGATACAGACGTCGACGGCGATGTTCGGTCGCCTGTCATGCGGCGGCAATCGTCGTGTCACATCGCTGTTGAAACGCCGTGATTGGTGATGCGCACAGGCCGCGCATCAGCCGATTCGGTTGCATGTGGCCGCGAGGATCCCATGCAGACCGACCATCTCGCCCGTCCGAAGAAGTTCATCAAACTACTCCGCCCGGAAATGGCCGGCGCCGCGGCGCAGACCGCGATCACCTGGTTCAAGCCGGCGCTGAGAAACGGCGATCACGGCAAGCCGATCGCGAAACCGGCGCTGACGCCGGCGACGCTGGGCCGGCTCGGCGCATTGGAAGTCCGTCTCGCGCAGAAGAAACAGGACATCAAGCGCGCGCAGAAGCTGCGCTATCGCGTGTTCTATCAGAACGGCACCGCAATCGCCGACGCGGCGACGCTGCTGGCGCGCCGCGACAAGGATGCGTTCGACCGCATCTGCGACCATCTCTTGGTAGTCGATCACGCCGCCAAGCCGTCGCTGAGCGGCAAGCAGCCGGTGGTGGGTACCTATCGCCTGCTGCGCCAGGAGATCGCCGACCGCCACGGCGGCTTCTATACCGACAGCGAATTCAACATCGGCGGCATGATCGCGCGCCATCCCGAGCTGCGCTTTCTCGAGCTCGGCCGCTCCTGCGTGCTGCCGCCCTATCGCAACAAGCGCACCGTCGAGCTGTTGTGGCACGGCATCTGGAGCTACGTGCGCCAGCACCGCGTCGACGTGATGATCGGCTGCGCCAGCTTCGACGGCACCGATCCGGACCGCCTCGCGCTGCCGCTGTCGTTCCTGCATCACTACGCCTCCGCGCCCGAGGCGTGGCACGCCCGTGCGCACCGCTCGCGCTATGTCGAGATGAACCGGATGCCGAAGGAGGCGGTCAACCAGAAGGCCGCGCTCCGCGAACTCCCGCCACTGATCAAGGGCTATCTGCGTCTGGGCGCCACGATCGGCGAGGGCGCGGTGATCGATCATCAGTTCGGCACCACCGACGTGCTGATCATCATGCCGGTGTCGGCGATCAGCGCCCGCTACATCGAACATTTCGGCGCGGACGCGACGCGTCACGCGGCGTAGGCAGCTCCTTCATCTTGGCGAGTCATTCCGGGATGCGCGCTAGCGCGCAGACCCGGGATCCCGACATGTCCTGAACGTCTCGATTCCGGGTTCGCTCGCTGACGCGAGCGCCCCGGAATAACGGACTCTCGCTACAACCGTCGCAACGCCACCGAGTCCACCACGTGGTCGGCGCCCTTCTTCAGGATCAGCGTCGCGCGTGGTCGCGTCGGCAGGATGTTGTCCTCGAGATTGGCGAGGTTGGTGCGTTCCCAGATCGCGATCGCGGTCGCGGTCGCCTCTTCGTCGGACAGCGGCGCGTAGCGGTGGAAGTACGATCGCGGATCGTGGAACGCGGTGTCGCGCAGCGCCAGGAAGCGCCTGATGTACCAGTCGCGCAGCACCGGCTCGTCGGCGTCGATATAGACTGAGAAATCGAAGAAGTCGGACACCACCGGCACCGCCTTGCCGTCGCGCGGCAGCCGGCCCGTTTGCAGCACGTTGACGCCTTCGACGATCAGAATATCGGGGCGATCCACCACCGCGAATTTGTTCGGCACGATGTCGTAGGTGAGATGCGAATAGATCGGCGCACGAACCTTGCGTCGGCCGGACTTGATATCGCTGAGAAAGGCGAGGAGCGCCGGCAGATCGTAGCTTTCTGGAAAGCCCTTCTTCTGCATCAGTCCGGCGCGCTCCAGCAACGCGTTGGGATGCAGAAAGCCGTCGGTGGTGATGAGGTCGACTTTCGGCCGCGGTGACCAGCGCGCCAGCAACGCCTGAAGCACGCGGGCGGTGGTGGATTTGCCGACCGCGACCGAACCGGCGACGCCGATGATATACGGCATCTTGCGTTCGACCACGCCGAGGAAGCGGCGCTGCGCGTAGTACAGCTGCTGCATCGCGCCGACATGGATCGACAGTAGTCGCGACATCGGCAGATAGATTTCCTCGACCTCGGTGATGTCGAGCCGATCGTGCAGCGAACGCAGCGTCGAGACCTCGGCGAGATCGAGCGTCATCGGCGTATCCTGACGCAGATTGGCCCACTCCGACCGTGAGAACACCCGGTACGGGTTGTAGTGGTGCAGTTCCGACCTGGCATCCATCGCGTGGTCCTCGCCTTGTTCCGTTGCCGGCTTTGTTTTTTGTTTTTGTTGCGGCCGCTGAGGCCGGTGAGCTTTCGCTCGAAAATTCTCGGGAGCTGGATGGCCTATCTTCGCATCGTCACCCAGCTCCGGCCTGTCGTCTGAGCATGATCGTCTCCGGAAACCGGTGCCGACTTGTCGGGATCATGCCCTAATCGCGCTTGCGGGAGGCTTTTTCTTCGAGACCGGACATCGAGGTGCGCTGCGCCAGCGCCGCCTCGACCTCGTCGAGCTTCACGCCGCGCGCCTTCAGCAGCACCAGCATGTGGAACAGCACGTCGGCGGCCTCGGCAATGAGATGGCCGCGGTCGTTCTCGACCGTCGCGATCACCAGCTCGACCGCCTCCTCGCCGAATTTCTTGGCGCAGTGCTCGGCGCCCTTGTCGAGCAGCTTCTTGGTGTAGGACGCCTCGCCGCCCGACGCGGCACGCGCGTCGATGGTGGCTACGAGGTCGTGAAGGGTGAAACGGGCCATACTGATACTCTGCCGGTTATTCCGGTGCGAGACTACCGCCTCCACCGGCCCGAATCTAGGGATCGAGCCGCATCGGTAAGCCGGCCCGCACCATATGATCCTTGGCCTCACGAATGGTGTATTCGCCGAAATGGAAAATCGAGGCAGCCAGCACCGCAGTGGCGTGGCCTTCCCGAATGCCGTCGACCAGATGATCGAGATCGCCGACGCCGCCCGAAGCGATCACCGGGACCTGGACGCTGTCGGCGATCGCCCGTGTCAAAGGAATGTCGAAACCGGATCGGGTGCCGTCGCGGTCCATCGAGGTCAGAAGGATCTCGCCGGCGCCGAGCGACACCACCTCCTGCGCGAATTCGATCGCGTCGATGCCGGTGCCCTTGCGGCCGCCATGGGTGAAGATTTCCCAGCGATCCCGGCCCGGCACCCGCTTGGCGTCGATCGCCACCACGATGCACTGGTCGCCGAACTTCTCCGCCGCTTCCTTGACGAATTCGCGCCGCGCCACCGCGGCGGAATTGATCGAGACCTTGTCGGCCCCGGAGCGCAGCAGCGTCTTGATATCATCGACGGTGCGCACGCCGCCGCCGACCGTCACCGGCATGAAGCAGGCCTCGGCGGTACGGCGGACGACGTCGAGCATGATGCCGCGATTTTCGTGCGTGGCGGTGATGTCGAGGAAACACAGCTCGTCTGCGCCGGCGGCGTCATAGGCGATCGCCGCCTCGACCGGATCGCCGGCGTCCCTCAGATCGACGAAGTTGACGCCCTTGACGACGCGGCCGTCCTTGACGTCGAGGCAGGGAATGACGCGGACCTTGAACATGCGAACCTCAAGCCGCCCTGGCGGCGCCGATCAGCGCCAGCGCCTCGGCCGGATCGAGCCGGCCGTCATACAGCGCCCGGCCGGCGATCGCGCCTTCGAGCTTTTTCGCCTGCGGCGCCAGTAGCGCTTTGACGTCGTCGATCGAGGCCAGCCCGCCGGAGGCGATCACCGGAATCGAGACCGCCTCGGCCAGCGCGATGGTCGCCTCCCAATTGATGCCCTTGAGCAGGCCGTCGCGGGCGATGTCGGTGAAGATGATGGCGGCGACGCCGGCGTCCTCGAAACGCTGCGCGATCTCCAGCGCGGTGACCTGCGAACTCTCCGCCCAGCCTTCGACCGCGACCTTGCCGTCGCGGGCGTCGAGCCCGACCGCGACCCGGCCGGGGAATTTCTTGGCGGCTTGCTTGACCAGCGCCGGATCGCGCACCGCGGCGGTGCCGATGATCACCCGGCTGATGCCCTTGGCGAGCCAGCCTTCGACCGTGTTCAGGTCGCGGATGCCGCCGCCGAGCTGCACCGGCATCGACACCACTTGCAGCATCGATTCGACCGCCTGCGCGTTGACCGGCTTGCCGGCGAAGGCGCCGTCGAGGTCGACGACATGCAAATATTGGAAGCCCTGCGCGGCGAAGCTCCTGGCCTGCGCGGCGGGGTCGAGGTTGAACACGGTGGCGCGCGCCATGTCGCCCTGTTCGAGCCGCACGCACTGGCCGTTCTTGAGATCGATCGCGGGGAAGAGAATCACGATGTTGCTTCGCTTTTCAGTTTCAGTTTTGGCCAGCGATTGTATCCAATGCTCGGATCATTCGCTTGGAGTTGCCTGATCCAATGAACTTCTTGCGCATTGACTTCAGAATCAGGCGCCTCTTCGGACTCCCAAAGAATTTCACGTCGGATCGCAAAATCACGTCGCTGTTCTCGAGTAAAATCCGCGGCAATAACGGCGTGCGACGCACTCCCGAAGTAGTTGATGCTGTCCGTCAAATCTTTGCCGACGTAGATCTTGCCGTTGGGATAAGTGATTTTGTAGATCACTTTCATCTCACGGCTTCCACTTCAGAAAATTCGAGATCAGCGCCAGGCCGAAGCGCTGGCTTTTCTCGGGGTGAAACTGGGTGCCGATCGCGGTGTCGCGGCCGACCACCGCGGTGACCGGTCCGCCATAATCGGCGCGCGCCAGCACATCGCCCTCGCTTTGCGCCGCGAGGTGGAAGGAATGCACGAAATAGGCGTGCAGGCCGTTCGGCCCAAGCGGCAGCCGCTCCAGCACCGGATGCTCGCGCAGCACGTCGAGCGTATTCCAGCCCATATGCGGGATCTTCAGCTCTTCCTGGTTGGGCGTGATCTTGACGACGTCGCCGGGAATCCAGTTCAGCCCGTCGGTGGTGACATGCTCCTTGCCGCGGGTCGCCATCAACTGCATCCCGACGCAGATGCCGAAGAACGGCCGCGCCTTGACCCGCACCGTCTCGGTCAGCGCCTCGACCATGCCGTCGACCGCGTCGAGGCCCTTGCGGCAGTCGGCGAAGGCGCCGACGCCCGGCAGCACCACCCGATCGGAGCGGAATACTTGTTCGGGATCGCGGGTGACGATGATCTTTTCCGGCACTTCCATGCTGCGCGCAGCGCGCTCGAACGCCTTCGCGGCCGAGTGCAGATTGCCGGAGCCATAGTCGATGATCGCGACGCTCATCGCGACGATCCCGGGCGCGGAAACGAGCCGACGATGTCACCATAGATCGACGACGATGGCATCGGTACGCTGCGGGTCGGCGGCGGCGCGCCGCGATCCATCGGCAGCGAGAAGCTGACCGGATTCGACTGCCGGCTGGACCAGCGGTCGAAGAAGCGCCGCTCGGCGCCGGGAAGATCGTCGCCGACCACCACGTCGAGCTGGCGCCAGCCGCGACGCGACAACGTCCAGCGCCACAGGCTGGCGGCTTCGAGGCCGAGCAGCAGCGCCATCAGCAGCATCACGGCGAAGCGGGGACCGGCCCCGACGCGCAGCGCGGTTAGAGCGAACGTCACCGCGACAGCGACCACAAGATAGCCGAACAGCGCCAGCCAGAGCCGACGCGTCAGCAGCCACAGCGGCCCGAACACGAAGGCCCAGCCGTAGAACCCGTCGCGCACGAACACGAAACGATCCGGCGAGGCACGCCGTTCGTCGTCGACCGGCGGTGGCGCATGAACTGTAAAGACCGGCATTCAAACTTCTCCGCCGATGAACGGCCGGCTAGCCGCCGAGCTGACCCTTGGTCGAGGGCACTTCGCCCGCCGCCTGCGGATCGATCGCCACCGCCGCGCGCAGCGCCCGCGCCAGACCCTTGAAGCAGGATTCCGCGATGTGGTGGCTGTTCTCGCCATATAGGGTTTCGACATGCAGAGTCACGCCCGCATTCATGGCGAAGGCCTGAAACCACTCGCGCACCAGCTCGGTGTCGAATTCGCCGATCTTGTCGCGCGGGAAATCCGCCTTGAACACCAGGAACGGACGCCCGGAGACGTCGATCACCACCCGCGTCAGGGTCTCGTCCATCGGCATCAGCATGCTGGCATAGCGGTTGATCCCCGCCATGTTGCCGAGCGCCTGCTTGACCGCCTGGCCGAGCGCAATGCCGACATCCTCGGTGGTGTGGTGGAAATCGACATGCAGGTCGCCGACCGCCTTCACGGTGATGTCGATCCGGGAATGCTTGGCGAGCAGATCCAGCATATGGTCGAAGAAGCCGATCCCGGTCGCCGCATTGGACACGCCGGCGCCGTCGAGATTGACGGTCACCTCGATGTCGGTCTCCTTGGTCTTGCGCTTGATCGTGGCGGTGCGCATGAAGCGGACTCTCCGGTAAAAAACGCCGTCCTTTTAACAGGCTAGTGACGCCTTCGCTACTGCGGGGGCCGCTGCAGCGCCCCGATCTTCGTCCTATGGTGACCGGTTTCCGGTCTTGCGCGCGCGGGCGATTTGCAACCGGGCGCGGCAGTGCCTAGATCAGCGCTCGCGAAAGGGTTCCTATGAACATGTATTCCGCTTCGGGCGAAGGCTCGCCCCAAGGCTCGGCTCCGGTCTGGCACGGCACCACGATTCTCACCGTCCGCAAGGGCGGCAAGGTGGTGATCGGCGGCGACGGCCAGGTCTCGATCGGCCAGACCGTGATCAAGGCCAATGCCAAGAAGGTTCGCAAGCTCGGCAAGGGCGACGTGATCGGCGGCTTCGCGGGCGCCACCGCGGATGCCTTCACGCTGTTCGAGCGGCTCGAAGCCAAGCTCGAACAATATCCGGGTCAACTGACCCGCGCCGCGGTCGAGCTCGCCAAGGACTGGCGCACCGACCGCTATCTGCGGCGCCTGGAAGCGATGATGATCGTCGCCGACAAGGATGTCTCGCTGGTGCTGACCGGCACCGGCGACGTGCTCGAGCCCGAATACGGCGTGATGGCGATCGGTTCCGGCGGCAATTATGCGCTGGCCGCGGCGAGGGCGCTGGCCGACACCGACCAGGACGCCGAGACCATCGTCCGCAAGGCGCTCGATATCGCCGCCGACATCTGCGTCTACACCAACCGCAACCTGACGCTCGAGACGCTGTCCGCGTGACCGGGATCTACCAGTTTCGTCCGTTTACTGCCGACGACCTGCCGCTGATGGCGAGCTGGCTGAAGCGGCCGCACATGGCCGAATGGTGGGGCGATCCCGAGGAGCAACTCGCGGGGCTGCGGGAGGATCTCGATCATCCGGCGATGGACCAGTATCTGGTGATCACGGGCGGGACGCCGTTCGCCTATATGCAATGCTACCGGCTCACGGCCTGGAATGACGGCTTCGGCCCGCAGCCGGACGGCACCCGCGGCATCGACCAATCGATTGGCGATCCCGAGATGATCAACCGCGGCCACGGCTCCGCTTTCATTCGCCAATTCACCGACGCCCTGCTGGCGGCCGGCACGCCGCGCATCGTCACCGACCCGTCGCCCGGTAATGGCCGCGCGATTCGTTGTTACGAAAAAGCCGGCTTTCGCCGCGACCGCGTGGTCGACACCCCGGACGGCCCCGCTCTCCTGATGGTACGAGAAACATGACCGACTTTTCTCCCCGCGAAATCGTCTCCGAACTCGACCGCTTCATCGTCGGCCAGGCCGACGCCAAGCGCGCGGTCGCCATCGCGCTGCGCAACCGCTGGCGGCGGCTGCAGCTCGAAGGAATTCTGCGCGAGGAAGTGCTGCCGAAGAACATCCTGATGATCGGCCCGACCGGCGTCGGCAAGACCGAGATCGCGCGGCGGCTGGCGAAGCTCGCCGGCGCGCCGTTCCTGAAGGTCGAGGCCACCAAATTCACCGAGGTCGGCTATGTCGGCCGCGACGTCGAGCAGATCATCCGCGATCTGGTCGAGGTGGCGATCGCGCAGGTGCGCGAGCGCAAGCGCAAGGACGTTCAGGCGCGCGCCCAGATCGCCGCCGAGGAGCGCGTGCTCGACGCGTTGGTCGGTCCGGGATCGAGCCCGGCGACGCGGGATTCATTCCGCCGCAAGCTGCGCGCCGGCGATCTCAACGACAAGGAAATCGAGGTCGAAACCCAAGCGAGCAGCGGCTCGCCGATGTTCGAAATCCCCGGCATGCCCGGCGGCCAGATCGGCGCGATCTCGATCGGCGACATCTTCGGCAAGATGGGCGGGCGAACCAAGACGCGCAGGCTCACCGTTGCGGATTCGCACGACATCCTCATCAACGAGGAAGCCGACAAGCTGCTCGACAATGATCAGCTGGTGCAGGAAGCGATCAACGTCGTCGAGAATAACGGCATCGTGTTCCTCGACGAGATCGACAAGATCTGCGTGCGCGACGGCCGCAGCGGCGGCGAGGTCTCCCGCGAAGGCGTGCAGCGCGATCTGCTGCCGCTGATCGAAGGCACCACGGTCGCGACCAAGCACGGCGCAGTGAAGACCGAGCACATCCTGTTCATCGCCTCGGGCGCGTTCCACATCGCCAAGCCATCGGACCTGCTGCCGGAATTGCAGGGCCGGCTGCCGATCCGGGTCGAGCTCAACGCGTTGACGCGCGACGACATGCGCCGGATTCTCACCGAACCGGAAGCCTCGCTGATCAAGCAGTATATCGCGCTGCTGCAGACCGAAGGTGTCACGCTCGAATTCAGCGACGACGCGATCGATGCGCTGGCCGACGTCGCAGTCGGCGTCAATTCCACCGTCGAGAACATCGGCGCGCGCCGGCTGCAGACGGTGATGGAGCGGGTGCTCGACGAAATCTCCTTCGTCGCGCCGGACCGGGGCGGCGAAACCATCCGGATCGACGCCGACTACGTGCAGAAGAACGTCGGCGATCTGGCCAAGAATACCGATCTGAGCCGGTTCATCTTGTAGGTGGGGCGGATCGCCCCGCCGAGCGCAAAGCGCTCCCCAAGTCATAGCGTCATCGCCCGGAATGACCGGGCGATGACGCTATGAGATGTCGATGTGCCGGTGAACTAACCGCGCGCCCTTCTCACCCGCACATACAGCGCGCCTTCTCCGCCGTGGCCGATATGGGCCTCGTCGAAGCCGACCACATAGGCGCGGAATTCAGGCAGGCTCAGCCAGAGCGGCACCTGACGGCGCAGCACGCCGCGTTCGGGATCGCCGCCGAGCCTGCTGCCCTTGCCGGTAATCACCAAAACGAACGACAACCCGTCATGGCTCGCTCGCTGCAGAAAGCGCAGCAGCGCGTGATGCGCGCGGGACTGGGTCATGCCGTGCAGATCGATCCGGGCGTCGATGTCCTTGCGGCCGCGCGACAGATGGGAGCGCTCGCGCCGGCCGAGCGACGCCAGCGGCGGCGGGCTCATCGGCGTCGCGAGCTTGACCGGGCGCTTGACCGGCTGCTGCGAACTCGGCGGCGTCTGCGGTTTTTCGGCGGGCTTAGTCGGTGCCGGTACAGCGGTTGCGACGTCGATCCTGGTCAGGCGCGGGCGGCCGCGCAACGGCTTGACCTGTTTCGCCACGCTGTCCCACAGCGCGCGCTCCTCTTCGCTCAAGCTGCGTTTGCGGCGTGGGGTGGCAGGTGGATCGAGCGATGGCACGAAGCGCTTCATCGTCAGCGCGCGCGTCGATGATCATGATGCCGATGATGGCGGCGGTGGGCTCGCTTCGGCGCTGCGGCCGGCGCCGCATTCGGCCGCGCCTGCGGCGTCGGAACAACCTCCGGCGCGCTTGTGGCGGACGGTGGCTTGCCGTTCGTCGCCGCGGTCGGCTCCGGGGGCTTGGCGTTATCCGGAGCGGCGGGCTGGTCTTTGGCCGCCGGCGTTTGCGGAAACTGCTTGGCGATCTTCTTGGACGGGCGCGGATCGGGCAGCGGCATGGTTCGGCCGCGCGCGACCGGATCAAGGCTGTTCGGCAGCAACATCACGAAGCGGATCGGGTGCCGCATCCGTCCCGCGATCGCGCCCGCTTCTGCGCCCGCGCCGAAATACAAATCGGCCCGCGCCGGGCCGATGATCGCCGAGCCGGTGTCCTGCGCCACCATCAGGCGGCGGAACGGCGTCTTCGACTCGGGCGCCTCGATCGGCAATTCGCCGGTGATGAAAAACGGCGTGCCGTAGACGTGCAACGCCTTGTCGACCGCGATCGAGCGGCCCGGCGTCAGCGGCACGCCTTGCGCGCCGATCGCCTCTTCGTCGTCCTTCAGCTTGACCTCGCGGAAGAACACATAGGACCGGTTCGCCCGCCGCAGCTCCTTGGCGCCGTCCGGATTGGCGTCCATCCATTCGCGGATGCGCTGCATCGACATCTGCTCTCTGGGGATGATGGCGCGATCGATCAGGATGCGGCCGACAGGCGTGTAGGGATAGCCATTGTGCGCGTCGTAATTGATGCGGACGACGCTGCCGTCCTCGAGCTTGATGCGGGCCGAGCCCTGGATCTGCGAGAACAGCAGATCGGTCTGGCTTTTCAGCCAGCAGATCTCCAGCCCCCGCCCGGCGACGGCGCCGTCCTCGATCCCGGCGCGATCGTAATACGGCACCAGCTTGCGCCGGCCGATTTTGCGATACACCGGCCCGCCATTCGGCAGCGCGGCATCCTGCTTGGTGCCGCGGACGAACAGATTCGATGGGCGGCGATAGACCGGCACATTGTAGACATCGGTTTGCACGCGCGAGCCCTCGACCACCGGTTCATAGTAACCGGTGACGAACCCGGCCTCCTCGCCGACACGCGAAATCTGCAGCGGCAGAAACTGCGTTTCAAAGAACGCGCGCGCTTTGGCGTTGTCTGAAACGTCTGCGACGCGTGCGGCCTGGCAAGGCTCACCGAGCGACGCACCGAGCGGCTTGGTCTCGGCGACCGCGTTACGCCGGGCGACGATCGGCCGGCAGCTCGCCTGGAAGGTCTTGAAGGCCGCGAGATGATCGTCGGCGTCCCAACCGGCGACCTGATCCCAGCTGATTGGCGCATATTGGCTGCCGGGAATCTCAATCGGCCAAACCGGCTGCAGATGCCGTTTGTGGGCGGCGGAGTGATGGCTTTTCGAGTGATGATGCCGGTGCCCGGCTTCGACTGCGGCCGGAGCCAGCATCAGGGCGGCGGCGATCACGCCGCGCGCCAGAGCGAAGCGTGATGCGCCGTGCGCGTTAGTGACCGCTTCCGGTGCCAACCAGCTTCCAGTTCGGATCACGCGAGCTGATGTCGCGGGCGAAGGTCCAAACGTCGGTGATATCCGCGACCTTGTCCGGGTTGCCATCGACGATCGCCCCGGCCTTGTCGCGGGTGACCGAGATCATCTGCGAAACGAACTTCACCGTGAGCTGGGCGGTGTGCTCGCGCACTTCGGCGCCGAGCAGCTCCGCCTTGTCGATCGCAACGAAGCGGGTTTCGGTCTTGCGCTCGTTCTTCTCGCGATCCTTGATCGCCGCATCGAAGCTGTCATAGACCTCGCTCGACAGCAGGTCGCGCAGCGCGCGACGATCGCCGTTCGCGAACGCCATCACGATCATCTCATAGGCGCTCTTGGCGCCGGTGAGGAAATGATTGGCGTCGAACGAGGAGTCCTGAACCAACACCGCGTTGAGGCCATGCGCCAACGGCGAATCCGGCTCGGCAATGCCCTTCCATCGATCCGACGGAGGAACCACATCGGCGTTCGGCGCAGTTGGCGACTGGTCGATCACCGTGCCGGGCATCGGCACCACGTTGTTGTCCTGCTTGCCGGGGATCATGTCCCGCGCAGCGGCTCGGTCGAACGGTGGGCGTTCGCTACCAGTCCGTTGACCCAACACATTGCGCAGACGCAGGAAAATAAACACCGCAAGCGCAAGGAAGATGATGGTGTAAATATCCACGTCGCTTCACTTTCTCATCGGCAGCGGCCTGAAGGCGCGACTTGCACCAGCGGCAGCAAGGCCCTGAACATTATGCCCGGGCCAGCCTCACCATGTAGTGACAAACTTTGCCCAGCCAATGGCGCGTTTTGGCACAGCCAACCGGGTTGGCAAGCCCCGCCGCGCCACGGCCCGGGGTTGATTTGTCGCGAATGTAAGCCGTTCGCTGCAAGGGGGAAACCGGATCATTGTAAGAAAGTTCATCCGGCCAAAGATTTAGGCAGCTTCGGGGTCGGGTCGGGGGCCTTTCAGGCCTGTCGGCACAGTTTGGAACGGGTCTGACCCGTCCTGCTTCGGTCGACCTTGTGGATGGCCGCAGCCCTATGATAGCCACTCGCCGACATCATCCACCCGCCATTTGCGTGAATGCCGCCGTTCTGCCGGCCGCACCCTCCAGGAGAGATTTCGATGACCAACGGTAACGGCGCCCCTCCGGAAGCGGTCGCTGCTCCCCAGCTCAACGTGCTGGCGCAGTACACCAAGGATCTGTCGTTCGAGAATCCGAACGCCCCGGCGTCGCTGGCGCAGCAGCAACAGCAGCCGGCCATCAACATCCAGATCAATGTCGGCGCCAACAACCTCGCCGAGAACGAATACGAGGTCACGCTCTCGGTCGAGGGCAAGGCCGAATCCGGCAGCACGGTGCTGTTCAGCTTCGAGCTCGCTTACGCCGGCGTGTTCCGGATCGTCAACGTGCCGCAAGAGAACCTGCATCCGCTGATCATGATCGAATGCCCGCGGCTGTTGTTCCCGTTCGCCCGCGAAATCATTGCCAGCGCGGTCCGCGATGGCGGCTTCCCGCCGCTGATGCTCGATCCGGTGGATTTCGTCGGTCTGTACCGCCAGAACATGGAACGCCAGGCGCAGCAGGGCCAGCCGAGCTGAGGCCGGGCCTCACCTGATTCGAATCTGACAATAAAGGCCGGCGCCGCCTGGATCAGGCGCCGGCGGGATATTCCTTCCAGATCGCCTTGTCGCCCATGGTCGCGATGAACGCCCGATGCGCGTCGAGGTCGAGTTCGGTGACCCGGGCCGCGAGCGGGGTCGACCGCTGCCGACGGGGCTTATCGCCGCCCTGGCCGGCCCGTTCGGACGGCACTTCGGCGAGAATCAGCTGCGACTGCCGCGCCCCGATCAGATCGATATAGACTTCCGCCAGCAGTTCGGCGTCGAGCAATGCGCCGTGCTTGGTGCGGCGTGAATTGTCGATCGCATAACGCGAGCACAGATCGTCCAGCCGGTTCGACACCCCGGGATGCTTGCGCCGCGCCAGCAGCAGCGTATCGACCAGCCGCTCGCGCGGAATCGCGGCCCGCGACAGCCGCGCCAGTTCGGCATTGAGGAAGCCGGCGTCGAACGAGGCGTTGTGGATCACCAGCGGCGCGTCGCCGATGAAGTCGAGAAACTCGTCGACGACCTGCGCGAACAAAGGCTTGTCGGCGAGAAATTCGGCCGACAGCCCATGCACCGCGAACGCTTCCGCCGGCATGTCGCGTTCCGGATTGATGTAGCGGTGGAAGGCCTGCCCGGTCGGCATCCGGTTGTAGATCTCGACGCAGCCGATCTCGACCAGCCGGTCGCCGCGCAGCGGATCGAGCCCGGTGGTTTCGGTGTCGAGAACGATTTCACGCATCGGTTGCTGGCACGCGGTTGCAGTTGGTCGGCCGGCGAATCAGGGACGCCGGCGCGGCATCCTAGCAGCCGCGGCGAGGATTTCGTCGAGCTGCGCCCGCACCGGGTCGAGACCGTGCGAGGTATCCACGATAAAATCCGCGCGCTTGCGCTTCTCGGCGTCCGGCATCTGCCGCGCCAGGATGGCGTCGAGCTTCTCGGGAGTCATGTTGTCGCGCGCGAGGATGCGCTCGCGCTGAATCTCCGGCGAAGTGGTGACGACCACGACCGCATCGACCCGCTTCTCGCCCCCGGTCTCGAACAACAACGGCACGTCGACCACCGCGATCGGCGCGCCGGAGGCCTCGGCGTCGTCGAGGAAGTTCTGGTGATGCGAGCGCAGCATCGGATGCACGATCTGCTCCAGCCGCTTCATCGCCTCGGTGTCGTGCACGACCTTGGCGGACAGCAGCGTACGGTCGACCTTGCCGTTCGCCGTGGTGCCGGGAAAAGCCGCCTCGATCGCCGGCGCGGCCTCGTCCTCATAGATCTTATGCACCGTGGCGTCAGCGTCGTAGACCGGCACGCCGGCCTCTTCGAACAGCTTGGCCGTGGTGGATTTCCCCATCCCGATCGACCCGGTGAGCCCGAGCACCAGCATTCCGCTTCCTCCACTTCCCAGGAGCAGGATGACTGATCGTCGAATCGTCATCCTGCTCTAGCTTGTTGTTTGAGCGTGATCTTTTCCGAAAACCGGCATCCACTCTCCGGGGTCGTGCGCCAGACTTTAAAGCGTCAATAATTTCTGGCTACGCAGAAAGCCGAGCAAGGGCAACAGCGGCAGGCCGAGAATGGTGGAGTGGTCGCCGTGGATGCCGTCGAACAGGTGCACACCGAGACCTTCAACCTGATAGCCGCCGACGCTGGAGGTCGCCGTGTCGCCAACTTCGTCGAGATAGACAGCGATTTCCTCGTCGCTCAACGGGCGCATCGTCATGCGGGCGATCACAACCTCGGCGAACAGCGTGATGCCGTTGCGGACCAAGGCGATGGCCGAATGCAGCTCGTGACGGCGGCCGGCCAGTTCACGCAGTTGTTTCGCCGCCTCGTTGCGATCCGCGGGCTTGTTGAATTCGCGGGCGCCGAGCGCCAAGGTCTGATCGGCGCCGAGCACCAGACGTCCAGGATGATGGTTGGAGACGAAAGCGGCCTTCTCTTGCGCCAGCAATGCGGCGATGTCGCCGGGCGCCGACAGGCCTGAGACCCTGGCAATGCCGCGTTCGTCGAGTTCGGCCGGGATCGCCTCGAACGGAATCCCCGCATTGGTCAGCAACGCCTGCCGTGCGCGGCTTTGTGAAGCCAGCACCAGCGGCTGCGGCCCGAGCCACAGCGTCATTCGGACATCCTCTGGCGTTGGCGGTCGGCGAGCAGCTTCATGATCGCAGCGGCGGTTTCCTCGATCGATCGTCGGGTGACGTCGAGCAGCGACCAGCCGTATTTGGCGCTGAGCTTGCGGGCCAGCAGCACTTCGTCGGTGACCGCCTGGCGATCGATATAGGAGTCGTTGCCGGCGCCGGCGCCGAGACTAAGCAACCGGTTCTGTCGGACCTGGATCAGCCGGTCCGGCGAGGCGTGGAGGCTGACCACCAGTGGCTTCTTCAACGTCTCGAGCTGATGCGGAATCGGAATGCCGGCGACGAGCGGCACGTTGGCGGTGCGGATCCCGCGATTGGCGAGATAGATCGAGGTCGGCGTCTTCGAGGTGCGCGACACCCCGACCAGCACCACATCGGCCTCTTCCAGGCCTTCGACATGCTGGCCGTCGTCATGCATCATCGAGTAGTTCAGCGCGTCGATGCGCTTGAAATATTCGGCGTTCAGAGTGTGTTGGGCGCCGACCCGGCCGGTGGTGGAGGCGCCGAGATAGGCCTCGAACAATTGCATCACCGGGCCGATGATCGACAGACTCGGGCTGTTGATCTGCTGGCACTTGGCCTCCAGCCGGTTGACCAGCTCGCTTTCCAGCAGCGTGAAAAGCACGATGCCGGGTGATTCCTCGATCTCCTGCAGCACGCGATCGAGCTGCTTCTGGCTTCGCACCAGCGGATAGACATGCTCCACCGGAGAGACGTTGGCGTATTGCGCGGCGACCGCGCGGGACACCGTGATCAGGGTTTCGCCGGTCGAATCGGACACCAGATGGAGGTGAAAATAGCTGCCGTCGGTCAGCATCATGACCCTGTGTATCCTGTGAACAACGGGGCGTTCGCCGCCGGATGACGGCGTCGCGGCCGCCGCGGGCGGGATAACCCGGCTTTTTCTTCACAGGCCTGGGGTGAGGAAAGTGTCTCGGGATTTTTCCGAGGTTAGCGGGTGATTGTGGATTTGTCTCTTGATAAAGCAGCCCGAGGACGGCGCAAACACCCGCCGGTAAAGGCCCAAAGCTGCGCCGGACCGATCAGGCCCGGGGCTGTGCAAATGTGAATCGTGCCGGGATAATCCGGAACGTCTGTTGCGCCGGCACAATCCCCTGTCACTACGACTCAAACCCTAAGAATCTATAAATATTGTTTAGAGGAGTGGAGCTTGCGGAAAACTCCGTGTTCGCGCATTCGAGTAACGCGTGGCGCCGGCAGCGCGTTCCCGATCGGCTCTTGAATTCCGCGCAAGCGGTGGGGCGGCCAAATGTTCGACTGGTCTGATTTTTATCTTTGGGTGAAGGCCTTCCACGTCATCGCGGTGATCTCGTGGATGGCCGGAATGCTCTACATGCCGAGGCTGTTCGTCTATCACTGCGCGGCGGAAGTCGGCTCGGTGCAGTCCGAGACGTTCAAGATCATGGAACGCCGGCTGTACAAGGCGATCATGAATCCGGCGATGATAGCGGCCTGGGCCGCCGGCCTCGTGATCGCCTGGCAGCAGAGTTTTTTCGCCTCCGGCTGGTTTCACGCCAAGCTCGCGGCGGTTGTGCTGATGACGGTGATCCACCTGCTGCTCGGGCGTTACGTGCGCGATTTCGCCGCGGATCGGAATAAACGATCTCACAAATTCTATCGTGTAATCAACGAGATACCGACACTTCTCATGGTCGGCGCAGTGATCGTCGTGATCGTCAAGCCGTTCTAATGGCGCAGAATCGTGCCGCAAAATCTGGCATCGTTCGGCCGCAGAACGCCTTGCGTGCGACCGGACGATTTTCTATAGTTGTCGTGTCCCACCTAAAGCAGGCGAATGTGGTTGCGATCTGGTTTTGCTAGAACCGGCCGCCGCATCGGGTTTTAAGCCTCTTCGCACCTTCCTTGCTCAAGACGTCGTCGACCTGAAGACCTGCGGACTATCCGTATTTTCCAGTCTCCGCTCTCTTCCGCTGACGAATCCCCTCTCTCGGTTTTTCCACAGGACCCCCCCAATGCGGGAAATGAAACTTCAAGACCTCAAGGCCAAGACGCCGGCCGAGCTTGTCTCGTTCGCGGAAGAGCTGGGGGTCGAGAACGCCAGCACGATGCGCAAGCAGGAGCTGATGTTCGCCTGCCTGAAGCAGTTGTCGGCGAAAGAAACCGACATCATCGGCGAAGGCGTCGTCGAGGTTCTGTCCGACGGCTTCGGCTTCTTGCGATCGCCCGACGCCAACTACCTGCCGGGTCCGGATGATATCTACGTTTCGCCCTCGCAGATCCGCCGCTTCGGCCTGCGCACCGGCGACACCATCGAGGGTCATATCCGCAGCCCGAAGGAAGGCGAACGCTACTTCGCGCTGCTGAAAGTCAACACGCTGAACTTCGAGGATCCCGAGAAGTCCAAGCACAAGGTCAATTTCGACAATCTGACGCCGCTGTTTCCGGACGAGCGGTTCCGGCTCGAGATCGACGATCCGACCCGCAAGGATCTCTCGGCGCGGGTGATCGACATCGTCGCGCCGATCGGCAAGGGCCAGCGCGCGTTGATCGTCGCGCCGCCGCGCACCGGCAAGACCGTGCTGATGCAGAACATCGCGCATTCAATCACCGCTAATCATCCGGAATGTTATCTGATCGTGCTGCTGATCGACGAGCGGCCCGAAGAAGTCACCGACATGCAACGCTCGGTGAAGGGCGAAGTCGTTTCCTCGACCTTCGACGAACCGGCGGTGCGTCACGTTCAGGTCGCCGAGATGGTGATCGAGAAGGCCAAGCGTTTGGTCGAACACGGCCGCGACGTGGTGATCCTGCTCGACTCGATCACCCGCCTTGGCCGCGCCTACAACACGGTGGTGCCGTCCTCCGGCAAGGTGCTGACCGGCGGCGTCGACGCCAATGCGCTGCAGCGGCCGAAGCGGTTCTTCGGCGCCGCGCGCAACATCGAGGAGGGCGGTTCGCTCACCATCATCGCCACCGCGCTGGTCGATACCGGCTCGCGCATGGACGAAGTGATCTTCGAAGAATTCAAGGGCACCGGCAATTCGGAGCTGATCCTCGACCGCAAGGTCTCCGACAAGCGCACCTTCCCGGCGATCGACATCTCGCGCTCCGGCACCCGCAAGGAAGAGCTGATCACCGATCCGCAGGTGCTGAAGAAAATGTACGTGCTGCGCCGGATCCTCAATCCGATGGGAACGATGGACGCGATCGACTTCCTGCTCGACAAGCTGCGCAACACCAAGAACAACTCGGAATTCTTCGAGTCGATGAACACCTGATCCGTCCGGCGACGGTGCAGACAAGCGAGGGCGCCCGGGTCGGGGCGCCCTTTTTTGTGAGCTGCGAATCGACGTTGCGTCGGACGTTGCGGGTCGGCAAGAGATGCGGATGCATCCGAGCGACCAAACCATCTTTGCACTGGCCACCGGGCAATTGCCGTCGGCGATCGCGATGGTGCGCGTCTCGGGTCCGCGCGCCGGCGATCTGCTGACGGCGCTGACGGGATCGCTGCCGCCGCCGCGGACTGCCCGCCGCGTTCTGATCCGCGATCAAAATCAAGACCTTATCGATGACGGCGTGGCGCTTTGGTTTGCCGGGCCTGCGAGCGCCACGGGCGAGGACGTCGCCGAATTCCACATCCATGGCGGCCGCGCGGTGCTGGCGGCGCTGGTCAGGGCGCTGTCGGCGTTCGACGGCGTGCGGCCGGCCGAGCCGGGCGAGTTCACCCGGCGGGCGTTCGAGAACGGCAAGCTCGATCTGACCGAGGCGGAGGGGCTCGACGATCTGATCCACGCCGACACCGAGGCGCAGCGGCGCCAGGCGGTGCGGCAGCTCGGCGGTCTGCTCGGCGACCGGGCGCGGCGTTGGCGGGCGCAGATCATCGAAGCGACGGCACTGATCGAAGCCGGAATCGACTTCGCCGACGAAGGCGACGTGCAGGGCGAGCTGATGGCGCCGGCGCTGCAAACGATCGCGGCGTTGCATGACGAGATCGCAGAAGTGCTTGCGGCACAGGGCCGAAGTGAAAGGCTGCGGGACGGAATGGTGGTCGCGATCGCCGGGCCGCCGAATGTCGGCAAGTCGACGCTGATCAATCGGCTGGCGCGGCGCGAGGTCGCGATCGTCTCGCCTCATGCCGGCACAACGCGCGACGTCATCGAGGTGCAGCTCGATCTTGGCGGCTATCCGGTGACGGTGATCGACACCGCGGGCATTCGCGAAAGCGATGACCCGGTCGAGCAGGAAGGTGTGCGGCGGGCGCGGGCGCGGGCTGCGGAGGCCGACCTGGTCCTATGGCTCGGCGAAGGCGAAATGACCGGCGATGCGGTCGCGGCGTCGGCGCCGGTCTGGCGGGTGCGCAACAAGATCGATCTGCGGGGCGGGGAGGGGGACGGCGGTCCGGTCGATCTGCCGGTCGAACCTCTCGCTGCGGCGTTGCGGCAAACCGATGGCGCTTGGGGCGGAAATGCGGCGTTTGAAATTTCAGCGTTGCGGGGCCAGGGGCTCGGCGAGCTGATCGCGGCGATCGAGGATTTTGCGGCGCAGTATTTCGCCAGCGGCGAGACGGCGCTGATCAGCCGGGCGCGGCATCGCACTTTGCTGCAGGATGCTGCAGCAATGCTGCAACGCAGTCTGCAGCATGACCTGCCCGCTGAGCTGGTCGCCGAGGAACTGAGGCTGGCGGGCGTGGCTCTGGGCCGACTGCTCGGCCGGGTCGACGTCGAGGACGTCCTCGGGGAAATCTTCAGCCGGTTCTGCATCGGCAAGTGAATGTCCGAGATTCGGAAACAGGGTTACTGTTTCATTAAGTTCCACTGTCTTGGATTGCTCAGTTCGGCGACCTTCAAAGCCTCAAGGAGCCAACCGACGAACCCGCGGCCTGTTTCACGTGAAACAATGGCCGGCGCGTTGCTGTTTCACGTGAAACAAGAGCGACCCCGTCGTCGGGCCGAATCCAATACCGCTTCAAAGCGCCCAACAGCTGAGCTACAAGCCGCTGATGCGCAATTCCTATGATGTCATCGTCATTGGCGGCGGCCATGCCGGCTGCGAAGCCGCGGCCGCGGCCGCCCGGCTCGGTGCGACCACGGCCCTGGTCACCCACCGTTTCGCCACCATCGGCGCGATGTCGTGCAATCCGGCGATCGGTGGGCTCGGCAAGGGCCATTTGGTGCGTGAGGTCGATGCGCTGGACGGGCTGATGGGTCGGGTGGCCGATGCCGGCGGCATTCAGTTCCGGATGCTCAACCGCCGCAAGGGACCAGCGGTCCGCGGCCCGCGCGCCCAGGCCGACCGCAAGCTCTATGCCGCCGCGATGCAGGCCGCGATCCGCGCCACCGTCCATTTGAGCGTGATCGAAGGCGAGGCGGATGCGCTGCTGTCCGCCGACGGCCGAGTCACCGGGATTCGCCTCGCGGATGGCCGCGAATTCGCCGCCGGCGCGGTCGTCATCACCACCGGGACCTTTTTGCGCGGGCTGATTCATCTCGGCGAGCAGAGCTGGCCGGCCGGCCGGATCGACGAGGCGCCTTCGCTCGGCCTGTCGGCCTCATTCGAGGCCCTCGGTTTTGCGCTCGGCCGGCTCAAGACCGGGACGCCGCCGCGGCTCGATGGGCGGACGATCGACTGGGGCGCGGTCGAGATGCAGCCCGGCGATGATCCGCCGGAGCCGTTCTCGGTGCTGACGCCCGCGATCACCACGCCGCAGATCGAATGCGGCATCACCCGGACGACGCCGGCCACTCACGCGGTGATCCGCGACAATGTTCATCGCTCGCCGATGTATTCGGGGCAGATTCAATCGACAGGGCCGCGCTATTGCCCGTCGATCGAGGACAAGATCGTCAAATTTGGCGATCGCGACGGCCATCAGATCTTCCTGGAACCGGAAGGGCTCGACGATCCGACGGTCTATCCCAACGGCATCTCCACTTCGCTGCCCGAAGAGGTCCAGCGCGCCATCCTGAAGACCATTCCGGGCCTGGAGCGGACCGAATTGGTCCGGCCCGGCTATGCGATCGAGTACGATCACGTTGATCCGCGTGAACTGGAGCCGACGCTGCAGACCAAGCGGCTGCGCGGCCTGTTCCTGGCCGGACAGATCAACGGCACCACCGGCTATGAAGAAGCCGCGGCGCAGGGGCTGGTGGCCGGCCTCAACGCCGTGCTTGCGGCCGGCGGCGGCGATCCGGCGGTGTTCGACCGCGCCGACGGCTATCTCGGGGTGATGATCGACGATCTGGTGACCCGCGGCATCAATGAGCCGTACCGGATGTTCACCTCGCGGGCCGAATATCGCCTGACGCTGCGCGCCGACAATGCCGACCAGCGGCTAACCGACAAGGGGCTGGCGCTGGGTTGCGTCGGGCCGGAGCGCGCCGCGTTCCATCGCACCAAGATGGCGGCGCTGGCGGATGCGAAGGCGCTGGCGCAATCGCTGTCGATCACCCCCAATGAGGCATCCCGTCACGGATTGTCGCTCAATCGCGACGGCCAGCGTCGCTCGGCGTTCGATCTGTTGTCCTATCCGGAGATCGGCTGGGACGAGGTGAAGGCGATCTGGCCCGAATTGGCGGCAGTTTCGCCGTCGATCGCCGTGCATGTCGAGATCGACGCCAAATATCACGTCTATCTCGCCCGTCAGACCGCCGATGTCGAAGCCTTCCGCCGCGACGAGGGCCTGCTGCTGACCGAGATCGACTATGCGCAGGTCCCCGGTCTGTCGAACGAGGCGCGCAACCGGTTGGAACGGCATCGGCCGCGGACGGTCGGGCAGGCGGGCCGGCTCGACGGCATCACCCCGGCGGCGCTCGGCATCCTCGCCGCGTATCTTCGGCGTGAGGCGCGAAAGCGGCCAGCTACGGTGAGTGGCGAAGGGTAGGCGAGGGTCGCTGTTTCACGTGAAACAGCGGTGATCACCGGGCGGGTGAGTGAGGGCGTCGACTGGAACGCTGTGCCCGCGAGCCCCCACCCCAACCCTCCCCCGCAAGAGCGGGAGAGGGGGCGCGCTGTGGTCGGGGCGGCATAACGGATCCAACACAGGCGCGAATACCTTACGGAGTTTAGGACCTGTCCATTGGACCGGACTCGCGTCAGGCGCAAAGCCGCATAGCATAAGCGATGCCCTCCATCCGGCACGGCGCGCTCCCTCTCCCGCTCTTGCGAGGCCTCTGCAAAACCTGACTGTTCTATCCAGATGTGATTCACTTGCGCGTAGGCGGAGGTGAACGGGATGGCGCAGGACAGTTTCATTGAGGCTTTGCTGCCGGCGGGCTTTGGGC
>Ga0105047_10000350_pt1 | contig 75480 bp, 52 predicted proteins | sample MAT04_FD_78384 | JGI IMG/M metagenome (GOLD analysis project Ga0105047, IMG submission 78384) | Freshwater microbial communities from Lake Fryxell liftoff mats and glacier meltwater in Antarctica - MAT-04 (megahit assembly) | ecosystem: Environmental > Aquatic > Freshwater > Ice > Liftoff... | reverse complement strand
GGGCTCGGCACGCTGTGCGGTTCGCAACATCGAGCGGCAGCTGGTTGCGCGGCCCAGCGTCAGACCGAACACGCGACCGAAGAACTCTTGGACTTTGCCATGCGACAGGCCAAGCCGCTTGTTAAGCCAGGCGATCAAGGCGTGCGTCTTGCCGCCGAGTTGTACGCCGGCTGCGCCCAACGCATCGGACGTCTGCAGTGAGTGGCGCCCTTGCATTCGTTGGCCGCACGCCCCGCACTGGCCCACATGCACCACGAACTTTCGCTGCACCACTTCGCAGACGACCTCGCTTTGAAATTGCTCGGCCGTGTGCGTTGCGATCACGTGAAGGCCGCCGCAATGCGGACAAGCAGTGGGCAACTCGGCGTGATGCGTCTCATCGGGCTGCTCGGGCGGAAGGCGGGAGAACTGCGTGCCGTATTCGTCACCCGGCTTGCGGCCCGGACGCTTTGGCTTCGGATTTGGCGACCCCTTGGAGAAGGGACCGGCCTGCCGCTTCCCGGCACGACGAAGCTCCTCGATGATACGCCGCAGTTCGGCGACCTCCTTACGGAGTTCACGGCAGCCAGGGCACTCAGGCTGATCGGAGTTCGTCGTCTCGCCATCCATGATGGCGTTACACTACCCACTACAAACCGATAGCGCCAGCCCAAAGGGACGGTAAACAACTACCCCCAAACTTCCCGATTGAACTCGAAACCAACGCCTGATTCGGATAAGGTAAGAATCGAGGAGGCTCGGCCTCTCCTTACCTACACCTCCTGTCTTGCCTCTCTGCTGAGGGTCGTCATGCGTCGGCTGTTCGCACTTCTCGCCTTCGTCCTGCTAGCGACGAATCAGCACGTCCCGGCCGACGAGATTGTGCTGAAGCAGGGGGAGCGCGAACGGAAGATCACCGGCAAGGTGCTCGTCACCGCCGAAGATGGGGGCATCATCGCCCTGGCCCCGGATGGCCGGATCTGGCCCATTCGCCCCGCCGAGTTGGTCTCGCACAAGCCGGGGGGGCCCGAATTCGTCCCCCTGAATCATCAGCAACTGATTGCCGAACTGAAGCAGGAACTGCCGGCCGGGTTCCGCTTCCACGAAACCAAGCACTATCTGATTTGCTACAACACCAGCGACGCGTACGCCCAATGGTGCGGCGGGCTGTTCGAGCGGCTGTACGGCGCGTTCACCAACTACTGGACCGAGCGCGAGATGCCGCTGGTCGAGCCGACCTTTCCCATGATCGCGGTCGTCTTCTCCGACCGCGAGTCCTTTGCCAACTACTCGCGGGCGGAGTTGGGGGACGCGGTCTCGGCCATCATCGGTTACTACAGCTTCCGCAGTAACCACATGACGATGTACGACCTGACAGGCATCGAGGCCCTCCGCAAGCCTGGGGACAAAGGGAAGACGGCCGACATCAACCAGTTCCTCTCGCAGCCGCAGGCCGAGCGGACCGTGGCCACGATCATCCACGAGGCGACCCACCAGATCGCCCACAACTGCGGATTGCAGACGCGGTACGCCTCGAACCCGATGTGGGTCAGCGAAGGGATGGCACTGTACTTCGAGACCCCCGACCTGAAGAGCCGCAAAGGCTGGCGGAACATCGGGGCGGTCAATCAGTTCCAGATGGGAAACTTTCAGAAGTACCTGGCCCGTCGTCCGGCCGGGGCGCTGGCCACAATCATTACCGACGACAAAGCGTTTCGCGATGCGCAGAAAAGTGCCGACGCGTATGCCGAATCTTGGGCGTTGACGTACTTCTTGATGCGCGCCCGTCCGAAGCAGTACCAGGAATATCTGACGATGCTCTCGAAGAAAGAGGTCGCCGCCTGGGATACCGCCGAGACGCGGCTGACTGAGTTCAAAAAGACCTTCGGCGAACTGTCGGGATTTGAAGAAGACTACCTGCGGTTCATGCGAAAAGTACGCAGCAATTGAGCACGATCATTGAGTGGCTCCAGACCGCACCTCTTTGGCAAGCCGTCTTGGCTCTGCTGTTGGAAAATGCGCTGATCCTGGTGCTGGCGGTCGTCGTGGGCGAATGGGCGGTCAAGCACTACGCCGACCGACGAATCGCCGAAGTCGCGCCGCCCGTCGAGCACTTTGAGCTGCTGGTCGCTGCCAGCAGCGTCTTCTTGAACACGGTCGTGACGATCGTGGGGCTGCTCCTCTGGCGGGCTGGCTACATCCGTTTCCGAACAGATACGGGCATCTGGGCCTGGCTCGATGTGTTGGCCTTGCTGGCGATCATGGACCTGGCGATGTACGTGCTGCACCGCGTGGCGCATTTGCCTTGGCTGTTCCCCATTCTGCATAAGATGCACCACTACTACGACAAGCCCCGCCCGCTGACGCTGTTCATTTTGAACCCGGCCGAGAACCTGGCCTTCGGCGCGCTGTGGCTGGCCGTGATCATGATTTATCCCGCGTCTTGGCTGGGGATGAGCATCTATCTGGTCATCAATGTGGTCTCGGGGACGATCGGCCACCTGGGCGTCGAGCCCTTCCCCGGCTGGTGGTCGCACACGCCGGTCTTCTCGAGCATCGCCGGCAGCACGTTCCACGCCCGGCATCATCAGCACATGCACTGCAACTTTGGGTTCTATACTTCGGTGTGGGACCGGATGATGGGAACGCTGAGGAAGGAATGAGAGTCCCGCGCGCCCTCTCTCGCCTGGTACCCTTCCGACGCTGGCTTGCCGGCGGACTGGGCCTGCTGTTCCCTCCGCTGTGCGCGAGCTGCTCGGCCGAGATCCCGGCCGAGCATACCGAGCGGGCGTTGCTGTGCGACTCGTGCCGGAAGGAATTGCTGGCGCGCGATCCGTCGACTTGCCCGCATTGCGGCATGCCGTATCAGGATCTGACGGGCCAACTGCCCAAGTGCCCTTCGTGTCGTCGACAGCCGCCGCGCTTCAGCGAGGTGGTTTCGCTCGGTCCCTACGAACAATCGCTGCGGCTGGCACTTCTGCGAGTAAAGGGTGTGCACGAGGAACCGTTGGCCGCAGCGCTAGGCGAGCTGCTGTGGGAACGCCGGCGCGAGCGGCTTGAATCTCTCAAGCCGGACGTCATCACGCCGATTCCGATGCATTGGTTTCGGCGGCTGGAACGCGGTACCAACAGCCCGCAGACGCTGGCGGAGACGCTGGCCCGACACTTGCGAGTGCCGTGCCACAGTCGTATGCTCGTCCGTCGCCGATCTACCGAGCCGCAGGGCCCGCTTCCCCGACCCGCGCGAGCCCGCAATGTGCGTCGCGCGTTCGCCCACCGCAAGCGATTTCCGGTCGCGGGGCGGCGCGTGCTGCTGGTTGACGATATCCTGACAACGGGTGCCACGGCCGGCGCTGCAACGCGCGTGCTGCTGCGAGCCGGCGCCCTCGACGTGGCGGTGGTCGTGGTGGGCCGCGCCGATGGCCATGTGATGAACGACGCTTGAGAACCCTTGCGATGTCTGCTCCTTCGCTTCGATTGGGAACCCGCGGCAGTGCCTTGGCCCGTTGGCAGGCCGACTGGGTCTCCGCCCGACTGACCGAGCGCGGCGTGGCCGTGGAGATGGTGCTGATCTCAACGCGGGGGGATCAGCAGCAGCAAGGCCCGATCGCCAGCCTGGAGGGAGGCCAAGGGGTCTTCACCAAGGAGCTGCAAAATGCGCTGCTTGATGGCCGGATCGACCTGGCCGTGCACAGCCTGAAGGACCTGCCGACCGATGAAGTCGCCGGGTTGTCGCTGGCCGCTGTGCCGGAGCGCGGCCCCGTAGGGGACGTGCTGGTCGGCGTCGCGTTTAGCGACCTGCCCGAAGGGGCGGTGGTGGGAACGGGGAGCCTGCGCCGACGGGCTCAACTGCTGCACGCACGGCCCGATCTGAAGATGGCCGACCTGCGCGGCAATGTCGACACGCGGCTCAAGAAGCTGGAAGCGGGCGACTACAAGGCGATCGTCCTGGCCGAGGCGGGGCTGGTGCGGCTGGGCTTCGATGCCAAGATCACCGAGCGGCTCCCCCTGTCGCTCTGCGTGCCGGCGGTTGGCCAAGGCGCGCTGGGGATCGAGACCCGAAACGACGACGGGGCCGCGCGCGGGGCGCTGGCCGCACTCGATCATCCGGCTACGCATGCGGCGGCGACGGCCGAGCGCGCGCTGCTGGCCGCGCTACGCGGGGGATGCCTGGCGCCGGTCGGCGCCTGGGGACGCGTGACCGGCGACGGCCTGCTGCATCTGACGGGCGTCGTGCTTTCGCCCGATGGCAAAAAGCGGATCGAATCGACATACACCGCCGAGGCAGCCGAGGCCCACGACCTGGGCGAGCGCGTGGCCGAGGCCCTGATCGCCGGCGGGGCGACCGCCATGATCGCGCAAGGGCGCAGCTCGAAATAGGGTGGGCTGTGCCCACCATCGCCACTTGGACGATCCCGCCTCAACGGTTCGTGTACAATTTCCCGAGAGAATCGCACAGGTACCGAGCTTCGTGAACGGCGACGGATCGCCTTGGTGGGCACAGTTCCACCCTACGTCCCTCCACCCAGAATCGAGACGCTCACACGGCTAGGCTTCTACTTCCAGAAATCTCAGCGCGTCGGACTGAAGATCCAGCACTGCCACCGTGTAGGCGTCTGCCCGATGCAGAGCGCCCGGATTGATTCGCCGGACTCCTTGAACCATCTGGTCGCAAGCGAGGTGCGAATGCCCTGAAAGCACGTAGTTCGGCTGGTCCTTCAGTACCTTGCGAAGATCCGTGGTCATGTGCCCGTGCGTCACGCCGATCTTCTTGCCGGCATTCCACGATGCCTCCCCAGTTCAGACAGACAGCTCCCAGTTCCATGGCGGCCTGCCTTAAGAGAGGCACGCTATCGGCATCGTGATTGCCGAACACAAAGTGAACTGGCAACACCGCGCAGGCTGCCAGAATCGGTGGACTGGCAAGATCTCCGCAGTGGATCAAAGCCCGCACGCCAGCTGCCTGCAGCATCGCTACCGCGGTACGTGTCCGCTCGAGTTCGTGCGTGTCGGAAAGGATGCCCAGCAGCATGCGGTGCCCTATTTCCTGGGTTTGCAGGATCCCTCCATGCTAGCCCTTTCGACGACCGCTAGCATCCTCTTGCTTCGCGTTCCCTGCCGTCCCCGTGTCTTACCCGAACTTCCCGTTTCCCCATTCTCGCCTTGACCCCTTCCGGGGTTCGGCTCATATTGCCCCGCCCGCGAAGGATCGCGGGCCCCGCCCCACGCTCAAGGAGGAGCCGCGTGCGATGATCGTGCACGTGCTGATCCTGAATTACAACGGCCGCCGGCTGATTCCGGAGTGCCTGCCCTCGATTCTCGAGGCGGCCGCCCGGGCGCGCACGCCTTGCCGCGTATCGGTGATCGACAACTCCTCGACTGACAACTCGCTGGCCATCTTGGCTCGCGATTTTCCAAGTGTGCCGGTGCTCCGGCAGCCAAATGCCGGACTCTGCTCGTTTAACCGCGTCCTGGCCGAGATCGACGAACCGATCGCCATCCTGCTGAACAACGACATCAAGCTCTCGCCCGACTCGATTGATCCGCTGATCGCGCCGCTGCGGGAACGTAGCGAAACCGACGCAGCGCCGTGCTTCCTGACCGCCCCGCTGTGCTGGCGATTCGATGGCGAGACGTACGAGGGGCAGAAGACCGCCGTCGGCTGGCGTCGCGGTCTGGTGCAGGCCACGAGCCTGTTCCCTGGTCACGAGGCCGGCATTCATCGCCAAGGGGGCACGGCCTCGGCCGGAGCGGCGCTCGCCGTCGACCGGGCGAAGTTCCTCGAACTGGGCGGTTTCGATCCGGTCTTCCTGCCGGGGCGGTTGGAGGATCTGGACTTCGCCTTCCGCGGGTTCTTGGCCGGCTACCGCGCGCAGTATGTCCCCGAATCGGTCGCCTATCACTTGGGCTTCGGTACGTTCCACGCCGCCTTCGGCGAAACTGGCTGCGACCTGCTGGCCCTGCGCAACACGCTGCTCTTTCAGTGGCTTAACCTGCGGCATCCGCGGCATGTGCTGAAGCACCTGGCTTGGATTCCTATCCGACTGGCCGCCGACCTGTGGCAGGCCCCGCGTCGAGACTCTGCCCGACGCTGGTTCTTTGTGCGGGCGTTTGCTCAGGCCCTGGCTCGCTGGCTGCGTGTCCCGGCTGGAAGCCGCCGCCCGAACCCGCAGGCCGAGTTGGATTTTTTTGAGCGGTACGACTGGCGTCGCATGCAGGAGGTGCCCGTATGAGCCAGACTGCAACGATCGCGATCTCCTTCACCGCTGCGAACCGACCAAGCGACGCCTCGCTTCTAAACGGCAGCGAAGCTCGCCGGGACGCGCGCTATCCGATCTCGCGGTGGTATCTGCGCCCCATGGCGGTGCGACTGGCCTATCGGCTCGCCGACACGGCGATTCGTCCCGGGCACTTCACGCTACTCAACTTGCTGCTGATCGCCAGTGCGGTCAGCGTGCTACTCGCCTTTCCGATGTGGCCACTTCTTGCGGCCGGGCTGGTTCTGGCCGCCTGGTTCTGCGACCGGCTCGATGGCGCGCTGGCCCGCGCGCAAGGCCGGCAATCGGCCGCCGGTGCCTGGTTGGATGGCAACATCGACGAACTCGGCGACCTGGCGCTGCATGGTGCGATGGCCGCGGTTGCTTCTGTATCGCTCGGCAATCTTGCCTGGGGGCTGTTCATGGGCTTCCTCGCCGGCAAGTACCTGCTGATGTACGGTCTGCAATCGCCGGAAGGGACTTCCTCGTCTCATGAAGTCCCTGCGAAGCCCCCTCGGCCTGCCAGCCTGCTTCGCATGCTCTATCACTTGCCGGCCAATGCTGATGTCCGAATCCACCTGGCTATCGCCGCCCTGATCGCCGCTGTCTGGAATCCCGCTTGGCTGGCCATCGAACTCGGTTTGATCGCGATCTATTACAACCTGCGCTGGAGCCTCCGTTACGCTCTCGTCCTCTCAAATCTCAAATTTGAAATCTGAGATTTGAGATTGCTATCGGCCACACAACCACACCGAATCATCCGCCTCATGACCTTGCCCACTCTCTCTATCGCCATGATCGTGCAGAACGAGGAGCGCCAACTCCCCGCGCTGCTCGCACGGCTGGATTGGGCGGACGAAGTCGTGATTGTCGACGGCGGCTCGCGCGACGCCAGCGTGCAGGTCGCCCGCGACGCCGGAGCCAGGGTTTTCACGCGGCCTTTCGATACCTTTGCCAACCAGCGAAATTTCGCTTTGTCCCTGTGCCGCTCCGAATGGGTCTTGTCGCTCGACGCCGACGAGCGCCCCACCGCGCGGATGGCCGACGAAATTCGCCAGCGAATTCGCACCAGCCGTCACGCGGCCTTTCGCGTTCCGATCAAGAGCACCATCCTGGGCCGACGCATGCGATTCGGCGGCACGCAGGATGACCTGCCCGTTCGGCTTTTCCGCCGCGAGGCCGCACAATGGGAAGGTTCCGTGCATGAAGTGCTGCGGGTCTCCGGCCGCATCGGGCGGCTCGACTCGTGGCTCGAACATCACACGCTTCCCGATCTCGACCAGTTTAAGTCAAAGGTCCGTCGCTACACGACGCTGGCTGCACAGGCTCGTGTGGCGGCCGGTCAGCGTCCCTGGCCTGGTCAGGGAACGTACGGCGCGGCTCGCGAGTTCTTCCGTCGCTTGGTCTGGAAGCAAGGCATCCTGGATGGCCCCGTCGGCTGGTCCTTCTGCGCGCTAAGCGGATGGAGCGAGTGGGTGTTGGCCGGAACGCATCGCCGACTGTGGAAGGAACATCGTCGGAGGATCGCACGATGAGCGAACCCTCTACGATTCGCCTGCCCGAAGGGCCGCGACCTGCCGATCACTCGGTGTTGCCGCTGCTTCCCTTGGTGTTGGGCCCAATTCCCGAAGGCCTGGCCGCTATGTTGGCCCAGGAAGGAATCGCCGCCGAGCCGCACGGTTCGCTAGGCGCGACGGGCCGCTTTGTGCTGTTCGATTCGAAGCATGGTCGCTGCCCCTTTTTGGAACGCGGTCAGGCGCCGCTCGACTTGCGCGACATTCTGGCTGGCCTGCCCGCGGATCCCTTTGAAGCATTGTCCGACGAAGGGGCCGTGCCGCATCGTTGGAACATCGGCGAGTTCACCGTGGACGAAGAGATCGCCCGCGTCGACCGGCGGGCGATTCGTGCTACCGTGATGTCGCGACTGCGGCAGGCGATTGAAGCCGTCGGCGGAGTCTGGCTGCGGCTCGCCCCGTTTCCGTTTCCCTTCAAGAGTGCCTTCAATCTGCGGATCGATCACGACGCCTACGACTCGCACGATTTCGATCGCGCGATGACCGTTGCCGAGAGCTGCCCGCAGGCCTTCAGTCACTACTTGTGCGCCAGCGGCTTTGCGAATGCTCCGCAGGCGCTCGCCCGCATGCGCGGGCACGATGTCGGCTCGCATGGCTTTTGGCACCACACTTACCGCAGTCGGGCCGACAATCTGGCTAACCTGCGTCGCGGCATCGAGGCTCTGCAGTCCGCCGGTTTGCAGCCCTCAGGCTTTGTGGCGCCCCATGGCCGCTACAACCGCGCATTGGCTCAGGTACTGGAGACGCTGGCGATTCCCTTCAGTTCTGAGTTCGGCCTGGGCTACGACGAGCTGCCTTACTTCCCGCGCCATAGTCCCGTGCTGCAGATCCCGGTCCATCCGGTCTGTCTGGGCCTCTTTCTCGAAGCCGCCAAGCGAAAGCTCGGCGAGCGGGCCGATACCGACACGCTGCAACTCGCTCTGGCTGCGGGAGCCGACGCCTGCGCGGACTATTGGCAACAGGTTGCCAGGGCCAAGTACGCGGCCGGCGAGCCCGTGCTCCTGTATTGCCATCCGGATGGCCGACTGGGGCGGTATCCGCAGGTCATGACGCGGGTGTTGGAGACCGTGAACACCTTCGCGGCCATGTGGAAGACGACGAATACCGAGATCAATCGATGGTGGCGCTCGCGGCGGGCGATCAAGCTGCGACTTTATCGCGAGCGCGAGTTCTTTGTGCTGTCGGCCGAAGGTCTGCCGGCGAGGCATCGCGTGGCCGTGGAGTTCTGGCGAGGCAACAAGTTGGCGCGGCTGCCGGTGGCTCAGTCGACCGTGGTCTTCTCGCAGGAAGCCCTGGTCTATGAGAACTGGAAGCCCTGTACGCTGGCCCCGCCCGAGCCGCTAATTCGGCCGCTGGGGTTGGGGGATCGTTTCAAACGGCACATCGACTGGGAGCGAACCACTCCGCCCCGCGATCTGCGCGATGGATCGTGGCGTGGCTGGACCAAATGGATGCTGCGGCAAGTAAAGGGATAACATGCAGACACTCGCTCGATCGCAAGCCGCCGTTCTGGAACAAGTCTCGCGCCCCTCAACGCTGCGCGTGGCGGTGGCCGGCCGCGTGACCGCCATGGCCGCTCCCGGCGGGGGCGAGGTCCAATTGCAGGCCACTACGCAAGCGTTGTGCGCGGTGGGCATCGATGCCGTGCTTTGGAGGCCGTGGGAACAGCCGCTGGAAGAGTTTCAGTTGCTGCATGTATTTGGCAGCGCGGCCGAGCATCTGCCGCTGGTGCATGCCGCCAAGAAGCTGGGGCTTCGTGTCGCCCTGTCGACCATCGCCTGGTATGACCTGGCCTGCTCGTGGCGCGAGCCCGGACTGCGGAAGTTCAGCGCTTCGGCCAAGTTCCTCCTTCGCGCGGCCTGTCCGTGGATTCCCGCCTGGCGACGCCGGCTGTATCACTCGGTCGATCTCCTGCTGCCCAACTCGCAGGCTGAGGCCGAACAATTGCAGCGTTACTTCGGTGTCCCCAGCAGCAAGATCGTGGTCGTTCCCAATGGGGCCGACGAACGCTTTGCCGCCCCGGCCAACGAGCCGCTCTCCGAAGTCCCGCACGAAAACTACGTGCTCTATGCCGGCCGGATCGAGTCGCGCAAGAATCAGCTCGGCTTTCTGCGCGCCATGCGAGGCAGCGGTATTCCACTCGTCATCGTCGGAGACGTCGTTCCGGGCTACGAGGACTACTTCAAGGCCTGCCAGCAGGCGGCCGACGAATCGGTGACCTTCCTGGGGCGCATTCCGCACGGGGACCGACGGCTCGAGTGCCTCTATGCTCGGGCCGGTGCGCTTTGCCTGGCCAGTTGGTTCGAGACCCCCGGACTGGTCGCCCTGGAAGCGGGTATGTCGGGCGTTCCGCTCGTCCTTCCGATTGCCGGCGCGGCCCCCGAGTACTTTGGCGAGTTGGCCCAGTACGTGCACTCGAACGATCGACGCGGCATTCGGGCGGCGGTTGAACGGGCGCTGGCCCGTGGGCGCGACGCGGCCCTGGCCGATCTGGTCCGTCGGAACTTCACCTGGTCGACCACCGCGCAGCGGACAGGAGAAGCCTATGCCTGCCTTGCTTGAGTCGCGGCGAGCGACTGCCGCGCTGGAACAATCGATCGAGAACGCCCCCAGGCCCACCGCCTGCGAAGCCGAGGATTGGGGCGAGACTTCAGCGTACCGCTACACGCGCCGGCGATGGCATCTGTTGATGCGGCTGGTCGATTCGTTCGGCTACTGGCTGTTTCGCGCTTGTGCCGCGATTGGTCGATGCTGCGGCATGCAGGACTCGCCGCGCACGGCACCGTTGTCGATTCTGCTGGTGCAGCTCGATCATCTGGGCGACGCGATTCTGACGAGCGCGGTGCTGCCGGCCTTGCGCCGCGAGTTCCCCAAGGCCCGCATCGAAGTGCTGGCCAGCGCTGCTTCGGCCGAGGTCTTTCGCAACCGCGAAGAGATCGACTGCGTCTGGGTTTGCCCACGATACCGCTACTCGCGCGACCGCGGCTGGCTCTGGCCGGCGGCCGTGCTGTATTGGGGATGGAAGCTGCGCGGCCGGTTCGACACGGCTGTCGACATCCGCGGCGAGTTGCCGCTGGCTCTGATGCTGTGGCTCACCGGCGCGGCACGTCGACTCGGTTGGAATGCCGGAGGTGGCGGGTTCCTCCTCACCGAGAGCCCGATCTATGCGACCCAGCGCCCCGAGATCGATTCGCGATGGGCGCTCTTCCGACTACTGGGCGTGGAACCACAAATCAAAGCCGAGAGTCTTCCTCGCTGGCGTCCGACCAGCGAGTCGCTGTCCGCCATGTCGGCGCGGCTCGAAGGGATTCGCGTCTTCGGCCAGCCGATCTACCTGTTCCATCTAGGCTCGGGCATGGCGTCCAAGCGCTGGCCCGCGAAGTACTGGGGCGAACTCGTCCAGCGATTGGCGGAACAAGGCCCGTCGACCGTGATCCTGGTGGGCGGAGACGATGACCGCCCGCTTGCCAGGCAGGTCCTTGCGCGCGTCAATCGCCCTGGCGTGACCGATTGGACCGGCAAGACGAGCGTGACCGAGCTGGTTGCGCTGGCCGAGTTCGCCGACGTGTTTGTCGGCGCCGACTCGGGCCCGGCCCATCTGGCCGCCGCAGTCGGTGTGGCCACGCTGGCCCTCTTCAGCGGCACCAATCACGCCCCGCAATGGCAACCTCGCGGGCGGCACGTGCGCGTGCTGCAGCACGCAGTCGCCTGCTCGCCGTGCCACTGCGAAAGCTGCCCGTTGGCAGACCATCCCTGCATGACCGGCCTGTCGGTCGACGAAGTCCTGCGGGCGGTTATCGAGATCCAGTCCGAAAAACCGCCCGAGATGCGCTGCCGGATCTCCGCCTAGAACAGACCTACCTCTTCCCTGCTCAAGGATGAGCCCATGATTGCCCCCCGCAAAGAAGCCCCGGTGGCTAACCCGCGAGAACACCGGTTGCGTCGCGCGCGGCGTTTGGTTGCCGCGCTGGTCGGGCCGTTCGGTTCACGCGAGCGCTCGGCCCGGCCAATTCCCGCCTGGCAGAGCTGGCTGCTGGTGGCCTGGATGATCGGCGTGACCGGCGCGTACCTGTCGATGCTGGTGGGCCTGTGGAAATAGCGGCCACTATCGCTACGCCCGCTCGACTCTGCTGACGAACCGCGACTGATTCTTCGACCCATTGCTGATTTCTCTCTCATGCTTGTTTCGCTGGCTGCTACGCTCTGTCTCGCTTCGATGCTCCTGGCCACCTATGGGCTGGGGCAATGGCTCCTGAACGGGCTCGTCCCCACGCCTGCGCCGCGCGGCGCGATCCCCGAGCAGCTCGACGACATCGTCTGGAGCGTTGCGCTCGGTTTTGTCGGAGCCGGCCTGCTGCTGATGGGACTAGGCTTTGCCGGGCTGCTCTATACTCCGCTGATCATGTCGCTGACGGCGGCAGGGTGTCTGATGGCGCTACGACGCATCATGAGCCCCGATGACGCCCTGCTGGACGGCGGCGACTGGACCACGCCCAGTTCTTTGGTGGAGGGAAAGATCGAGGCCGAGTCGCTCGATCCTCCTCGCCGGACGCGGCATGCCAACCGCGAAACGGAGTCCGACGATTCCCCGCGAACTCGTTTGCTGCGGCCTGCCCGTTGGCTACGCGAATTGCTGGTGATCGTGGCCTGCATCGCCGCCGGCGGAGCGTATGTCTCGGCGCTGGCTCCTCCGACCGATGGCGATGCGCTCTGCTATCACCTGGAACTTCCTAAGGTGTTCCTCAACGAACACCGCATCGTCTATCTGCCCGACAGTTCCAACTCCACCTATCCCATGCTGGCCGAACTGTGGTTCCTGTGGGGACTGGCTCTGCAAGGTCCCGTGGCGGCCCAGTTGGTCCATTGGAGCCTGGGCGTGCTCCTCGCGCTGGCGGCCGTGGTCCTGGCTCGTCCCCTGGTGGGCAACGGTTGGGCGATGGCCTGTGGGTGCCTGCTGCTGCTCGTGCCCGGCGTGACGAATCAAATGACCGCCCCGCTGAACGACGTGGCGGTGACGACCTTCACCACGCTCACCCTGGCGGCCTGGTGGCGCGCGGCCGTGCAGGATGAGCCAGGACACTGGCCCGTCGTGGCCGGCTTGATGCTGGGGGCCGCGCTGTCGATTAAGTTCACCGCCATCCTGTTCGCTGCGGGCATGGGGTTGGCCTGGGTGGTCATCGCCCTGCGGTCCGCACATCGCAATGTCCTGCTGCGGCAGGCGGCCATCGTGGGGCTCGTGGCCATCAGCACCGCGGGCGGTTGGTACCTGCGCTCAGCCTGGCACACGGGTGATCCGGTCTTTCCGATGCTCAGCCGGTCGAGCACGCCAGAGAACACCACCAACCCGGCGATCAAACGCCCGTTCTCGTGGCATCCGGTGGACGTGGCGCTGGCTCCGCTGCGACTCACCCTGGAGCCCGAGCGCTTCGGCGGCCGAAGCCATCAGTTCGGCGCCATGTTTCTGGCCGTGCTGCCGGGACTGTTCTTCGTGCGAAAGCTGCGCGGCTTGGGCGTGCTGCTGGCCATCTCAGGCTTCTATGCGCTGCTGTGGTACGGACTGCGTCAAAATGTGCGATTCCTCTATCCGATCGCGCCGCTGCTGATCGTACCCGTGGCTTGGGTGTGGGCTGAGTTCGCCCGGCTCCCTCGTCTGCCTCGGTTGGCAGCCACGGTCGTGCTGTTGATGATCGCAACCTCCGGAGCGGCGATCAGTGTGGCGCGGGCTCGCGGCCACTGGGCCGTCGCTTGTGGATGGCAGTCGCGCGAGGACTATCTCGCTCGCTCAGAGCCCTCGTACGAGCCCGCCCAGGCGGTCAACGCACTGCTCGCACCCGAGGCTCGCATCTTCAGCCAGGAGCAGCGGGCGTTCTACTTTGAGCGCACCATGATCCGCGAGCGGCGCTATCGCGAAAGAACGGCGTATCATCAAGCCCCGGGCACGACGGGCTGGCTGGATCAGATCCGCGAAGACGGCTTCACGCATCTGCTGTTGGCCGCTACGGCGCCCGACAAAGGCCCGGCAACTCCTGATGTCTTAGAGCGACTGGTGGCGGCGCAAGAAACCAGCTCCGCGTCGCCACCGTGGCGCGAACTTGCTCGATGGCGACACGAACAGCCCGGAACTTCGCGGCGCTATCGCCTGCTCGAGTTGACTCCCTCAGTGAATCGGATTGCCGAGCAACCCGCCGCAGAAGCCGCGCGGCCTACGTCCCGATAATCTCAGGGATGGGTGTGCCCCCTTCAACCAGGCGAATGGGACGGTTGTCGCTGGTCACGTATTCCTTCGTGGGATTGATTCCCAGCAGGTGCGAGAAGGTAGCGAACAGGTCCTGAACCCCGATGGGGCGGTCGGTCACCTTCACGCCATCCTTGTCGGTGGCACCGATCACCTGGCCCATCTTCACGCCGGCGCCCGAGAGACCGACCTGCCAGCCTTCGGCATAGTGGTCGCGGCCGCCGTCACTCTTGAGCTTGGGCGTGCGGCCAAACTCGCCCATCCACACGACCAGCGTGTTGTCCAACATGCCCCGATCGGCCAGATCGGTGAGCAGTGCGGCATAGGCCGGATCGGCTTCGTTGCAAAGGTACGGAACGTCTTCGTTCCCCTTCTTGTGCGTGTCCCAGCCCTGGTCGTTGCGATTACCTGTGCTCAGAACTTCGACAAAACTTACGCCTTGCTCAATCAGCCGACGGGCGAGCAAGCATCCCTGGCCAAAGGGAGTCCGGCCATAGGCATCGCGCAGCTTGTCCGATTCGCCATTCAGGTCGAAGGTATTCAGACGCGGGCTGAGGACGAACCGCGAGGTCCGCTCGTAGATGTCTCGCTTGTCCGAGACAACCTGCGCGCCGCCCGAACGGGCGAACTCGCCATCCAACTTGCCCGAGAGGGCCAGCCGGCGCTTCAGCACCTCGGCATCGACCGTGGGGAGCGTGTTGTCGGGAAGTTTTCCGGCCTCGTCGACTTTGAACGGAGAGTAAGCCACGCCCAGCACGCCAGCGTCTACATCGCGGTTGGCGATGCGGGGCTTGCCCACGCGCACGAACGGCGGCAGATCGAAGGAGCGGTCTTCGCGCTCGTGGGCGACGATGCTCCCCCACGTCGGATAGCGAATCGCGGGCGAAGGGGGATAGCCCGTGCGGAGATGGGTGATCGCGCGATCGTGCTCGGCCTCTTTGCTCTTCATCGAGCGGATCATGGCGATCTTGTCCATAACCTGCGCGGTCTTGGGCCACAGTTCGCAGATATCAAAGCCCGGCAACTTGGTCGAGATGGCCTTGGTAGGGCCTTGGTTCTCTGACCCGATCTTGGGATTGAAGCAGTCGAACTGGCTGGGTCCGCCGTCCATCCACAGCAGGATCATCGACTTGCCGCGTTTTCGCAGTTCTTCGGCCTGGGCCAGCATGGCGCTGCGCCAGGGCACGCCCATCAATGTGGCCGCGGCACAGGTGCCGCTGGCAGCCTTCAAGAATCCACGGCGACTGACAACGCCATGGCCCGTGACACCGAGATCGAGCGTGGGGTAGAGCATGGGAGAGTAATTGCTCGGGGTGCTATGTTTTTGCGGTTTTCAGATTTCAAATCTCAGATCTCAAATTTGAAATTTCAGATTTGAAATTTCAGATTCGAGATACGAAGAAGATACGGCAGACGGACTAGCGACGGGTCGTAAACTCGGCCGAGTTCAGCAGACCCCACAGCAAGTCCTCGAAGGCCTCGCTTCGATTGCCGATCTTTTCGATGTGCTCCAGGGCGATCTTTGTTTCCGACTCGGTCGGCTTGCGGGCCAGCGTGCGCTCAAACATTCGTCCCACGGCGACTTGGTCATTCTTCTCTTCGGCCAGCAGCTTGGCCAGTTCGGTGCCGCTTTCCGGAGCAGCCTTCACCTGGGCCTGAACCTGCGGGTTGTTCATCAGCAGCATGGCCTGCGCCATCGTGCGAGGGATGTCTTTCACGGCCAGCGAAGGATCGAAGCCAAACACCTCGACCACCAGATCACGCGTGCTCTTGGGCGGAGGAGGAAAACGGATCGCGTCCGAGTGCGGAGTTTCCGGCGGAGTGATGTTGGGAATGGCCAGCGCGCCCACCAGCGAATCGAAGACTTCGTCTCCGCGCAGTCGCGCCGGCGCGGCCGCCAGGAACGGGCGTTCGTCGGCCGTTTCGCCAGGGCGAAGGGTCCGCTGATAGGCCTTGGTGTTGGTCACCAAGCGGAAGAACTGCTTGGTGTCGAACTGCTGCGCGGCGAAGCTGTCAGAGACGGCCTGATGAATCTTCGGCAGGACCGGCGCCTGGTGGTCGGCCATGTCGTCGACCGGTTCGTAGAAGCCCCGGCCCATCAGGCGCGACCACATGCGATTGGTGAACGACTGCGCGAACCAGGGGTTCTCGGGATTGGTGATCAGCCGGGCCAAAGCCTGCCGACGGTCGACGTCGCTGGCCCCTTCGGCCAGACCCTGCTCGGTCAAGAAGCCGGGGGTCATCACTTGCCCCTTCTTCTTGGGATCTTCGGCGTTGGGCATGACGTGCTCGCCCTTCCCCTTGTCGCTGACCACCGTCGCGGGGCCATCGCGCCAGGGAAGTTTGGCTGACGAACGGGCATAGAAGGCCGTCAGACGGTGGAACTCTTCGCGCTTCCAGTGATCGAAAGGGTGATCGTGGCACTCGGCACAGCGGATCTGCTGCCCCAGGAAGATGCGCGCGGTTTCGGCAGCCAGTCGCGTGGCATCGGCCTGGTGGTAGCCCACAAACGTCGCAGGGGGATTCTCGGAGATCTTGCCGCTGGCCGTCAGAATCTCGTGGGTAATCTCGTCCCAGCCGACGCTCTTGTTCAACTTGTCGGAGAGCCAATCCTTGAAGGGCTCGTACTTCAGAAAGGTCAGCTCCGGGGGCGGAGTGCGGTAGCTGATCGCGTCGCTCCAGTAGTTGGCCCAGTTGCGGCCGAACTCAGGACTCGCCAGCAGTTTCTCGATCAGTTGCGACCGTTTGTCGGAACCCGTTTGAGCAGACCAAGCGGAGGCCTCGGCCAGCGTCGGCTGCCGGCCGATCAGGTCCAGCGATACCCGACGCAGGAACTGCTCGTCGTTGATGGTGTCCTTCAACTGGTCCGGCAGGGCTTCATCCAGCAAGGCATCGAGCTGCGCGCTGGTCAGCGCGGGCAGATTCTTCGCGGCGATGCGCACAAACGGCTTGGGAGGCTCAACCTTCTTGGGCTCTTCCTTCGGCGCATCTTTAGCGACGGTCTTGGTTGGTTCTGCCTTGGGAGCAGGCTTGGCCGGGACGGGCTCGACCTTGGTCGGCTCACCCTTCACCGGTTCGACTTTAGCCGGGGGGCTCGGTGTCGCGGTCGCCAGTGCCTCGAGGTCGGCCTTCGACAGAAACTGCACGGCGTCGGCAATGACGTGGCCGTCGGTGTCTTCTGTGGTCAGCAGCACGCTGGTCTTGCCCGCGGCAAAGCGGTACGAGCCGAGCGAATGAAACGCCCCGCCGATGGACGGCGATTGCTTCTGATTCACGGTCAGCTTCTTCTCGCCGTCGGCAGTCTCGAGCGTGAAGGGGGCGTTTGTGGCGCGGTTGCTGCCCGCCGAGTAGACGACGCGGACATCATACATCCCGGCCGTGGGCAGATCGACCGTGAACCGGACAGACTTCTTCCCTTTGTCTTTGTCGCTGTCGTGCAGATAACCGTCGGCAACATAGGGGACCACCGTGGCCGAACGGGTCCAATCGCCGGTCAGTTCGGCGTCGCGATCGTCCACGATCAAGCCGGGCAGTTGCTCGGTTTTGAAGATGCCGGCGGTGAGTTTGGGCCGCGCGAAGACGGTCTTCGCTTCGGGTTTGGACGCGGCGGGTTTCTTGGCCGCGGCGTTCTTCTCGCTGGTGGTATCGGGCGGAGCTGCCCAAAGCGATCCGCCGGCGAGCGGCAACATCAAACCCAGAGCCAAGATGCGTCGAGAAAGCCGCATTTTCATTTCCCCGAGAGAGGCGAACCCATCCAAGTCTATCTACATATGCCGCTTTCCCCCCGCTTTGGACAATAAAAAAACGATACCCCGAACGATGGTGAAAAATCTTCACAAATCCTTGGATGGCTGGCCGTTTCGGCTAAAATGACCCCTCCTGGAGGTTGCCGCTCATCCGACCAATTCATCGCCCAGCGAAGAAGTAGGTGAATCATCGCATCGCGATGAATGGGTGCAAGATTCCTCGTTCCACGCCGACGAGCCGCTCACTCATGCCCACCTTATCCGTTGCAAACTATCTCGGACTGCTGAAGCGGAGCGGGCTCTTGCCCGAAGACAAACTCCGCCAGGCACTCGCCGAGTTTATGAAGGCAACGGGCATCCCGGCCGAAGAAGCGCCGGCCATTCAGTTGGCGAAGTTCCTGATCCAACAAGAACTGATCACTCCTTGGCAGAACGAGTACTTGTTTCAGGGGAAGCATAAAGGCTTCTTCCTGGGCAAGTACAAACTGATGAAGCTGCTGGGCACTGGGGGGATGGGGGCCGTCTTTCTGGCCGAACACACGCTGATGTGCCGCCGAGTGGCCATCAAGGTCCTGCCGACTTCGCGCGTCAAGGATCAGAAAAACCTGAAGCAGTTCCTGGACGAAGCTCGCGCGATCGCATCTCTCGATCATCCGAACATCATTCAGGCCTACAACGTCGATAGCCAGGATTCACTCTATTACCTGGTGATGGAATACGTCGAAGGGCGCGATCTGGAGCAGGTCGTCCGCACTCAGGGGCCGTTGAGCTACGAGAACGCCGTCGAGTACCTGCGGCAGGCGGCCGATGGGTTGGCCCATGCGCACGGCCGCAAGATGGTGCACCGCGATATCAAGCCCAGCAATCTGCTGCTCGACAAGCAGGGGACGATCAAAATTCTGGATCTGGGCCTGGCTTTGCTGACGGGCGGCAGTGGAGACGGCCCCGCGGACGGTTCCGACGAAACGTCGGCCGCCTGGTCCGTGGGCATGAACGTGGCCGGCACGATGGACTATCTTGCGCCGGAACAGGCCATGGGATGCGAGCCCGACGCCCGGGGAGATCTCTACAGCTTGGGATGCACCCTTTACTTCCTGCTGATCGGCGCGCCGCCGTTCCCCAGCAAGACCATGCACGAGTTGCTCCTGAAGCATCAAACGCAGGAGCCCGAACCGCTGGCAGAATTGCGGCCTGACATCCCGCCAGACCTGGCGCGGATCTGCGCCAAACTGATGGCCAAGAGTCCGGCCGATCGATACGCTTCGGCCGGCGCGCTGGCCGTCGACTTGGACGAATGGCTGGAAGAGAACGGCGTCGCCACTCGCGATACGAAGCGGCCGCGGGCTACCACAGTGATGTCGCGCCCCAAGGTTCCGGCAAAAGACCGCGAGATCCACGTCGACAACGCGCCCACATGGACCTCGAAGGACAACGAAGAGACAACCGAGATCTTTCCCGCGGCACGCAAGCCCGGTTTTCCGGTGGTTTGGCTGGCCGGTGGTCTCGTCGGACTATTGCTGCTGGTCGTTGGCGGGTGGATGTTGATGGGGAGATCGAGCAACGTGCGGGGGGACGGTGTCGAGGCCGCGCGACACCATGACGATACCAAACGCCGGCGATTCGTCGATGAAAACGTAAAATGGAACGACGCCCCTCAGCCCGAGCCGAAACCTGCGCCGCAGTCCGCAGTCCCTCCCGCCCCGCCTGAGAAGGTCGAACCGCCTCCTCCGCCCCCCAAGCTCGTCTTCAAATCCGGGGCAGGCAAGTTCGGCTCAGGGTTGGTCTGCGACGGCGGGATCTATCCCAAATTTCCCCACGATCAAGCGTGGGAGCCCGAGCAATTCACGGTCGAGGCCTGGGTCTGGCTCGACGAGCTCCCTCAGGCCAACGAACCGCGTCGCTGGCTGGTCAGCAAGAACGCCAATGAGCACCACGAAGGGCACTACGGCCTGATGCTCTTCGGCGGCAATGTCGGGGTCGTGATGAACATCGGCGGCGGGGCCGAAAACGTCCATCAAGTGCATAGCGAACAGCCCCTGTTTCAGCCCAAACGCTGGCAGCACCTGGCGATGACCTTCGACGGCCGCGAAATGAAGGCCTTATATCAAGGCGATCAGGTGGCTTCGCAAGTCATCGATAAGAAACGCAATGCCGGCGTGGGCGAGTTGTCGATCGGCCGGCGCGCAGACGATTTTGTTCCCATTCAAGGAATGATCGACGAAGTCCGCATCTACAACCGGCCGCTTTCCGCCGAAGAGCTCAAGAGCCACGCAGAACAGTCGCGGACCGACATCCGCCCGGCAAAGATCGACGAAGGGCTGGTTGGTTACTGGGGGTTCGAGGAACCGCAACAAGCCGGCGCCTACGCCCCGCCCAAGACCGCTCTCTACAGAATCTTCGAGGATGAGCCCGATTTTCTGACCCGGCTGACCGAAGGGAACGCACCGGTCACACTCGACACTGACGAGAAGCAGACTGGCCGAGCCAGTTGCCGCGTTGGTCCTGATCAGCGGCACTTTCAAAAATTCGACGGACTGAATCTCTCGATCCGCGAGCATCCCCAGTTGGGTGAATACCGCTTCCTGCGTTTCGCCTGGAAGAAGCGGGGAGGGACCGGAATCTATTTTCAGATGGCCAGCGACGGGACTTGGGGGCACCGATACCACGCGGGTTCCGGCAGCACGACCTTCCGCCCTTCGACCGAGATCGCCGCCGAGATCCCCACGGAGTGGACCGTGGTCACCCGCGATCTGTTCGCCGATTTCGGGGACTTCCAATTGACGGGCTTGGCGCTAAGCCCCACGGACGGCGAATGCGGCTTCTTCGACGGCATCTATGCGGCGCGATCGATCGCGGATTTCGACGGAATCGACGCCAGGCTGATCGCCGCCGAAGGGGACTGGTCGCAGGCTCCGCTGGTGTTGGCCTGCGGACGCAAAGACGGGGACGTGCTGCGGCAGGACGATGGCTACGGGGTGGAATTGCTTCAGGTCTCCAAGCATGACGGCTGGGACTCGAAGTTCCCGCGCAGCTATTGCTGGTACCATGACCCCGAGTTGAAGTTCAAGCTGCAAGTGCCTGCGGGTAAGAGCGGCACGCTGCGCATGCTTTTCGTCGATGGCAACGGAAGCGAACGCAGACAGCGAATCGTTGTCGAAGGTCGCGAGATCGCCGATGTCGAGGCCTTTGGCGCGGGCGTTATGGTCGCCGCGCCTGTTCGATCCGAGGAGACCGCCGACGGGACGATTGAGGTTACCATCGTCAAGCAAGGGTCTCAGAATGCCGCCGTGTCGGTGGTCGAGTTTCTTCCGGCGAAGTGACCTCTCGTTCGTTCGGTAATAGGCCGGAAGTCCGGCGGGTCGCGTATCGCCCAATCCCCCACTTGCGATACAATGCCATGCGTGGGCGATTTGCCCGCGTGGATTGAGTCATCCACCTACGCATGGAACCACGGAATGGCCGACAACGTTCAGAATACTTCGCCCGCCTCCTCGACCGTCGCCTTGGCAGCGCCAGCAGCGCCACGGACGCTTCGCTGGAAACCCTTTGTGGTTGTGGTTTCGGGTCTGATCGTCGCCATCCTGGCCGTACGAGCGGGATTTGAAGAGATCGCACAGGTAACCACGGCCGTGGGCATCCTAGTGATCGCGCTGATTACCCTGGTCTGGTTTTTCGTGCGGGCTGGCTTCTCGAGTCAGGTGCGGTGGGCTGGGTTGGCGGTCCTGATCGGCACTTCGGCGATTGCCTGGACATCCGGCGTTCGATTTGCTGGATTTCGCGGCGCGATGTGGCCGGACTTCTACATTGCCGGGGGCCGCACCAAGGACTTGGCAGAGTTTCCAGCAGCGACTCCCAGCGTGCAGCCGCCTGATGTTCGCGTGGACATTGTCCCCACTTCACACGACTATCCGGGTTTTTTGGGGCCAGATCGAAACGCCACCATCAAGGGACTCAGGCTGGCCCGCGATTGGAAAGCAACTCCGCCCAAAGAGCTGTGGCGGATACCTGTGGGCCTGGGATGGTCGAGCTTTGCCATTGTGGGAAACCTGGCAGTCACCCAAGAGCAACGCGGACCGGACGAACTGGTGGTTGCCTACGAGTTGCAAACTGGAAAGGAAGTCTGGAAGCACGCCGACAAGACTCTCTTCAGCGAAGCATTGGGAGGGAACGGCCCCCGAGCGACCCCCACCTTTAAGGAGGGTAGAATCTTTGCGTTGGGGGCAACCGGCGTGCTAAACTGCTTGGAGGCCGAAACAGGCAAGCTCGTCTGGTCAAGAGACATCTTGAAGGACGCCGGCGCCAAGAACATTATTTGGGGCATGAGTGGTTCTCCTTTGGTGTACGACCACTTTGTGGTGGTAAATCCGGGGGGGGGCAATGGCTATTCGGTCGTGGCCTACGATACTCGAACGGGCCAAATGGTCTGGCACGGCGGAAGTGGTCAGGCGGCTTACAGTTCGCCGTTGCTCGCGACTCTCGCCGGTGTGCGTCAGGTGGTTATTTTGAATGGACCGGGCCTGGAAGCTTACAGTGCAGAAGACGGGCGGGAACTCTGGAATTTCGACTGGAAGACGTCTGACGATCAGATGATTAGCGTCAGCCAACCGGTGGTCCTGCCCGCTGCGGACGGACACCCTGACAGAATCCTGATTTCGTCTGGCTACACCAAAGGGGCGGCTTTGCTCGAGATCACAGGCACGCCCGACAAATTGCAGGCGAACCAGCTTTGGCGAACCAAGAAACTGCGGGCCAAGTTCACGAATGTCGTCGTGCGAGACGGCTTTGTTTATGGTTTGGATGAGACGGTTCTGGCATGCGTCGATTTGAAGGACGGTACGCCGGCGTAGCGTCGCGAACGAGCTGCGCAGTATGACTATGGTCAGGTGATGTTGATCGATGACGTAATTCTGGTGCAGGCGGAGTCGGGTGATGTGGCGCTGGTGTCGGCGACCCCCGAGAAGTTTCAGGAGCTGACGCGGTTTTCGCCCTTGGGCAATAAGACGTGGAACAATCCGGCCCTGTCAGGGCGTCTGTTGTTGGTGCGAAACGATCGTGAAGCGGTCTGTTGCGAGCTTCCTCTGGCAGGCGAGTAGCCCTGTAAGAAACGTAGGCTGTGGGGCATGATCCGAACCGTTTTTTGTCTGTGCCTGCTTCTTGCAGCCGTCTCAGTGCTCGGCTGTGGAGGAATTGCTGCGCAAAAAGCCGCCAAGAAAGAAGACGCGAAAACTGAAGAGAAGCCCAAATTCACTGCCGTAACACAGGGGCAGGGAACCGCCACCGAAGCGCGCGATCCCGAAGAACTTCTGCGCGAGGTCGCCGACTTCTATCGCGGCATCAAGAGCTTTGAGGTCGAAGTGTCGCAGACCTGGCAATCGGAATCGCAGGGAGGCGCTGGCCCGAAAGGCTCCAAGTCGACTCTGACCACCGACGCCCACAACCAGTTCTCCTTCCGGATTCAGCGGCCCAATCAATTCTGCGTACTGGGCGAAGATTGCATCAGCTACGTATCCAACGGCACGCGCCGCTACATCTATTCGCCGGCATTGTCGCGCTATAGCGAGTTCGAAGCTCCGGAGACGATGACCGAGGCGGTCACCGATAGCGAATACCGCCTGGCTGCTGGCGAGAACCGTCCTTTCCTGCTGCACTTCCTGGAGGACGACGCCTATGATCGCATGCATGGCGAAATCATCGGACTAAAGCACGTAGGGATCACCAAGGTCGAGCTCTCGCGCACCGGCGACAAAGTCGAAAGGGTCCCCGCCCATCGGCTGGTGATGCTCTATGCCGGAACCGAAGTCGAAATGACAATCGCCGCCGAGAAGGAGCCCGTTGTTTACCGGATTGTTACTCGTTCGATTCAATCGAACATCCCGCCGCAGGCCGCCAAGGCGGCCAGCAAAAAGACATCTGCTGCGGCGGCGCGGTTGACCACAAAGCGTATTCGAACCGAGATCTACCAGGATTGGCGATTGAACGCCAACTTGCCCGTATTCGCGGCCTTTCCGATCGCCCCCCCCGCCGAGGCCACCAAGGTATCCAGTCTGGCTTGGGAACTTCGTCCGCCAGGCGAGGTTGATTCCGCTTGGATTGGCCGGTTGGCGCCTCCATTGGAATTGCCCCTGCTCGATGGGGGGACGTTCAAATTGGCCGATCATCGCAACAAAGAAGTAGTGGTGCTGAATTTCTGGACCAGCATTCGTCGCGACAGCGAATGGGAGGTTCCCACCGTCGCGGGCACCGCAGCTGGCTACTCAGGTGACCAGGTTGTCCACTACGCCGTGAATGAGCGCGAGAGTTCCGAGACAATTCAAGGCTTCATGTCCAAGTATGCCGTCGATGCTCACGTCGCACTCGACGAGTACGCCCAGGCCGCCAAGTTATTTCGAATCTACAACCTGCCGACGGTGGTCTTGATCGATATGCAGGGTCGCGTACGCAGCGTTCACTACGACCTTTCGTCGTCGTTCATCGATCGACTCAATGCAGAATTGCGGGCCCTGGTGCAGGAAAGCCGCTTGGATACGGAACTGCTTGAGCGAATTTCTCCTGAGATGCCCGCCAGCGAACTTGTCGAGGCGCTGGCAATGACTGACACGCGGATTCGCGACAAAGCCGTCGACGCCTTGGCGGCCAAGGGATCCGAATCGATCCCACCGCTGGTAACCGCGCTCAGTTCGCGCGATGTGGGGGTGCGGCTCTGGGCAGCGGCGGCGCTCGAAGCGTTGGGCAATAAATCGCTCCCTGCCGCCGATCTGCTGGTGAAATTGCTCGACGACCGCGACCCGGGGGTGCGCCTCGCCGCGGCCCGCGCGTTGGGCAAGATCGGCAGCGAGGTGGTGCCGCGACTCTCAGGCATCATCGCTTCCAGTAAAGCTACCTCCAGCGCTCGCGTCGGCGCCGCCACGGCCTTGGGCAATGTCGCCGGCGCTGGAGAGGAAGCCGTCAAGCCGCTGATCGAGGCCTTGCACGATCGCGACCCCAGGGTCCGCATGGCAGCCACCAACGGGCTGTCGGCCATGGGCGCGCCGGCCGTCCCCGTGCTGGCCACCGCGCTGGAAGACGATCGCGAAACCGCCTTTACCGCCGCGGGCGTGGCCCTGAGCCGGATGGGCGAAGTCGCCTTGCCGGCACTCATCAAGGCCCTGGATCATCCGAAGGTCACCGTTCGCTACACGGCTTGTCTGGCGCTGGGCAAGATGGGCGCCGGGGCGAGCTCGGCCGTCGGTGCCCTGAAGAAGGCCAGCAACGATCCGGACAGCAACGTCCGCTTCTACGCCGAGAAAGCCCTCCGCGACATCGAGTAGGGTCCTCAGTCCTTTCTTCGCGATTCCCATATGAGTACCCCTGCGGCCTCATTCGCCGGCGATGCGTTCACCTCGCCCAGTTTGCTCGCGCGGGTCCGCACAGCCGAGCCCGAGGCTTGGCAGCGGCTGATGACCCTCTATGGCCCTCTGGTCGAATGCTGGATCCGGCGGGCCCAACTGCAAGAGAACGATGTCGCGGATGTCTCTCAGGAGGTCTTCTGCGCCGTGTCGCGCTGCCTGCCCGAGTTCCGTGCGCGCGGGGAAGGTTCCTTTCGTTCCTGGCTCTGGGTCGTGACACGCAGCAAGCTGCAGGATCACTTCCGCCGACTCGCCCGCCGCCCGCAGGGCGAAGGAGGAACCGACGGGCTGCGCCGCCTGGCCGAGATTCCCGACGCCTGGGGCGATCCTATCTCGGATGCCCAGACGCAATCTGCGATCGACGCCGTCCGTCGGCAGGCCCTGGCCTTGGTCCGCGCCGAGTTCGAGGATCGAACCTGGAACGCATTTTGGAAGGTCACCATTGAAGAGAAACCCGTCGCTCAAATCGCCAGCGAGTTGGAGATGACCATCGGGGCAGTTTATAAAGCCAAGTCGCGGGTACTGCATCGCCTGCGAGCCGAACTTTGCGATGCCGAGGACTAGTGCATCGGAATCGCGTTTCCTCTGCCGCCGCAACGAGTTGCAGCCCATCGCACATTTCATGTCCAAGTCTGGCGTTCTTCTTGATAGAGATCACGCACCCGCCTGACGCGCCATGAATACCTCCTGCCCATTGGTTGTCGAACTGCAATCCTTCGCCCTCGGGACGCTGGCATCGGCGCGGCTCGACGAGTTGGCTGATCACATCGACGCCTGTCCGGCCTGCCAGCAGCGGCTGGTCGACTTGCCCGGTGGAGAGGACTCGCTGCTGCGCAGCTTGCGCGGCAAGTCCCAGCCCATGGCTCCCCCTGCCCCGTCCGCCGCCGTTGCGGCGCGGCCCTACCCTGGCCGGATCGAGCATCACGAGGCGCTGCGCGAGCGAGGCTACGAACTGTTGCGTGTGTTGGGTCAGGGAGGCATGGGCACCGTCTACCTTGCCCGTCACACGCATCTGGACCGTCTCCTGGCGGTCAAGGTTCTGCCCGCCGAGCGCTTGGGCGACGCGCAGGCAGTGGCTCGCTTTCAGCGCGAGATCAAAGCTCAGGCCGGTTTGGATCATCCGCACATTGTTCGGGCGACCGACGGGGGCGCGGGTGCAGGTTGGCACTTTCTGGCCATGGAGCACGTCATCGGTCTGAACGCTGCCGAGCTGGTGGGCCGCCTGGGGCCGCTCCCCTTGGCGGCCGCCTGCGAGATCGTCCGCCAAGCCGCGCTAGGCATCGACTATGCCAGTCGCACCGGGCTGGTCCATCGCGACATCAAGCCTTCGAATCTGATGGTCTCGGAAGAAGGCCTGGTGAAGGTGCTCGATTTCGGACTGGCCGCCCTGGTCGAACCCGACGGCGCCGGCGAGCTGACCAGCACCGGGCAGGTCATGGGAACTCTGGAGTACATGGCCCCGGAGCAACTGGCCGACACGCGCAGCGTGGATCATCGGGCCGATCTCTATAGCCTGGGCTGCACGCTCTACAAGTTGCTGACCGGAACGGGACCTTTCAGCGGCACGCGATTTCGCCATCCCGCCCAACAGATTCAAGGCCACACACAGATGCCCCACGAGCCCCTTCGGCTCCGGCGTTCCGATGTCCCCCCCGAAGTCGCGGCCGTGGTCGATCGCCTGCTCGTCAAGGATCCCAGCGGACGATACAGCTCCGGCGCCGAAGTGGCCGCTGCGTTGCAGCCGGCTTCGCAAGGGGCGGATCTGGCCGGACTGGTGGGCCGAGCCATGGATCGAAAGACCGAGCTCGCCCGCGCCGCTGACGAAACCTCGCGCGCCGTGGACTGTCAGCCGCTCCCTCCGACTGAATCCGTACGCAAGCCCAACGCCAAGCCAAAACCTGCCGCCGCACGGCCTCCGGTCTGCGTCGCTCCGACGCCTGCTCCGATCGCAAGTCGCAGCAACGGCCCCCTGCTGGGCCTGCTGCTCGTCGGCCTTTTGTTGTTCGTCGGTCTGGGGCTGACTGTGATCTATGTCGTGGCAGGTCGAATCCTCGCTGCGGTTACGCCCCCTCCGAAGCCTGCTCACGTCGAGCTTCGCCCCCTGGAACTGCCAGTTCCTTCTCCGGCCCCAGTCCACGAGGCCAAGGGGCCCGCGAAGCAGCGCAAAGACCCCCCCGCGGGCGAGCGAGTGCCTCAACCGGCCGGCGAGCCTCGCTCCGTGCCAAGCCTCTCGGAGCTGCTGCCGGATGCAAAGCTCCCCTCGCGCGATCCCGCACTGCCGCCGGTCGAACACCGACCCGTCGCGCCCGTCCGTCAGCCGCTCCCCGCAGAGGCACTGGTTGCTGAAAGCCAGAAGCGGATTCGCGGCACACTTCAGCAGCAGTTTGCCGAGGCCCAGACAAACGCGCAGAAGCGAATCCTTTGCGAGCAGTTGCTTCGCGCTGCGGAAACCCACGCCGGCGACGCAACGGATCGCTGCGGCACGATCAAGCTGGCGCTGCAAACGGCCGAAGAGGCCGGCAGTCCTCGCCTGGCGTTTAAGGCGTTGGTGCTCCTGGATCGCTATTTTGAGATCGACGTGACCCAGGAGCAGATCGAATCGCTGGCGCGTCTGCGAGCTGCAGAGAACGCCGACTCCGAAGAACTTGCGGATTCGTTCCTTCGGGTGCTGTCAGGCGTTCTCGAGCGAGAAGACTTTGCGCTGGCTGGCGAGATCGCAACGGCCGCGCTTGCCGCGGCGCGCAAAAGTCAACAGCCCGAGTCGATCCGCAGCGCGACCCGCTGGATCGGAGAGACCACCCGGCTTCGCGAACAGAGTGAAGCAGCGGCTCAAGCGCGTAAAACGCTTCAAGCCACGCCGGATGACCCCCAAGCCAATCTGACTGCAGGACGCTATGCGGTCCTGGTGAAGCGCAACTGGAACGACGGCCTGCCAAACCTGGTCCGAGGAGACGATCTCGCCTGGGCAAAGGCCGCGCGTCGGGATCAGGGCGAGCCCAAGTCTCCGAACGGGCAGCTTGAAACGGGCGACTTGTGGTGGCAGCTCGGCGAACAGGAAGTGGGATTGCTGGCGAGCCAGCGACTTCGCGAACGAGCCAGCCTGTGGTACGCCCGGGCGTTGCCGCAACTCAAAGGTCCCGACGCAGAGCGCGTCCGAAAACGGCTCGGCGAATCACCCGCGGCAACGACCGCGCAGGGAGCTCCTTCGAACACTCCCCAGGCACCAACTCCCGAAACCGTCAAACCCGAGCCTCTCACGCTTCCCCACAACGCGGTCTGGCTGGCAGACCTGAAACCGAGCAAGGTCGAAGGGGTCCACGGCGGAGATCAAATTAAGCGTGCGGTTTCGCTCTCGGGGAACGACCATCGCCACGGAATCTGGGCGCAGCCCACGCAGGACCAGGGGACGGCGCGGATCGCTTTTGCGTTGGGCGGTCAGTACACCACCTTGCAGGGAACCTGCGGCATGACGGACCAGACCAGCACCTTTCAAGCCAACGACCCGATGACTCCGGCGGCAGTCTTCGAAATCTATGCCGACAACAAGCTGGTCTGGACCTCCAAGCCATTGGTGGGGCGAGGCGCAACCCAGACTTTTGACTTGAAGCTCCGCAATGTCCGCAATCTAATGCTCGTGACGCGCTCGAATACTTATTCGTACCTTTCCCAATGCGCCTGGGGCAGTCTTGTCCTGGGTCGATAATTCTGGTGGAGTTCTCTTGCATGCGTAGCCTGACTCTCACCCGTGGCGCAGGGCCGCTGTGCGTTCTGCTGCTATGGACCGTGTCGCAAGTTCCGTCGTTGGCCCAGCAGGGACCGGACAAAACGGGCCCGGTGGAGCCTGTGCGCCGCCTGGCCGATCCGCCAGACCGTCAATCGCTCGAGGCGGCCACAGCCCTGGTGCGCGACTTGTTCAAAAAGGACATCGAGGCGGCCAAGACGCCGGCCCAGCGCGGCGATCTGGCCCGCATGCTGCTCAAGCAGGCGGCCGATTCCAAGAGCGAACCGGCCGGCTACTTTGTGCTGCTGGAAGAAGCGCGCACGCAAGCGGTGAAGGCAGGCGACCTGGTCACGGCCATGTCGGCGATCGATCAACTGGCTTCGGCTTTCAAGGTGGCCGACCTGGAACGTCGGCGCGACGTTCTCTCGGCGCTGGGCGGTACCTCTCCGCCGGCTATGCAGAAGCAGTTGGCCGATGTCGCCCTGTCGCTGGTTGATCAGGCAGTCGAGATCGACGACTACGCGCTGGCCAAGGAACTGGCCGCGCTCGGTTCCGCCAGTGCTCGCAAGTCGAAAGACGTGGCCAGCACCAAGTCGGCCGCCGCACGCGTGAGCGAGATCGACAAGCTGGCCAAAGAGTTTGCCGGTGTGAAAGACGCCATGGCGACGCTCGAGAAGTCGCCGACCGATCCGCAGGCCAATCTGATCGCCGGCAAGTTCTATTGTTTCTCGAAGGGCAACTGGGGCGTCGGCGTCTCGATGCTCGCCCTGGGGAGTGACCCTTCGCTTAAGGCGCAGGCCGAGGCAGACCTGGCTCAACCTAAAGAAGCGGCCGCACTGTCCGCAGTGGGAGACGGCTGGTGGGATTTCGCCGAGAAGCAGGAAGGGACCGCCAAGACTCAGATTCAACTGCGTGCTGGCGACTGGTACCGGCAGGCCATCCCAGGACTATCCGGCCTGGCCAAGACCAAAGCCGAGAAGCGGCTGGCCGATGTCTCGGCAGAACTCGCCAAAGGGGGGCAGCGACTCTCGGCCGGTCCTGCCCTGCCTCTTTTCACCAAGGCTCAAGCAGCGGTCAAGAGCGGCAAGACCAACAAGATCGCTCCGCATGGTTTTGGTCTGGCGGAAATGTGGGAGGATCTTCCGGAGCAAGGTGGGTTGCTGATTGGCCTGGACGTGGGGTTGACCCCCAACGGCGACAGCATTCAGGCCATGCAGGCGGTCTATGCCACGCAGCGCGGCGAGGTGCGCGGCAAAGCGTTCGGCAAGCCGACGGATCAAGGGGTCCGCTTGAAAGCCAAAAGCGGCTACGCCATCGGGGCGATCAGCGTTCGTTCGGGTCTGTTCCTCGACGGAGTCGTCGTCACCTTTATGCAGATACAGGGGGACCGACTGAATCCCGAGATCAACTACAGCAGCGAGCCTTTCGGCGGCAAAGGGGGGAGCGAAAAGAACCTCTCGCTGCCGGGTGAGCCGATCATCGGCCTGCACGGCCACATCGCCAAAGACGGTCGACTGCATTCGCTGGGGATCATCACCACGCCAGCCAGCGGGCGAAATTAAGGTGTGAGACGGCCCCCGGCTATGCACCGCGTCGGGCGCTTGTCTTGCCAGCGTTACTTGGGCAACCTGCCATGCTTCATTTCATCCCTGCGCCCAGAAATCCCCCCTTTTCCAGCCTTTTTTTCCTTCAAGAAAACCGCTCTGGCTTCCGCACAGGGGTTTTGATAAAGTCCCGCCCTTGCATTTCAGAAACCGGGCGTTTCCGCCCGTTGTTTTCAGGGCAGTGGTTCTTCTTGGGGAGAATTCCCGATGATTTCTCGTCGCGCGTTGGCAGTCGCGGGCACTTGGGCGCTCGTCGTTGGCTCGCTGGTTTCTCCGGCACCCGCGGCTCCGTGGAACAATCTGTTCACACGAGTCGAGGCCGATCCCAACAAGGACTACAAGCTCACCGAAAACCAAGGGCCGTGGATGATCATGGCCGCCAGCTTCTCGGGCGACGGCGCCGACCAACAGGCCCGCGACCTGGTCCTTGAACTTCGCAAGAAGCACAAGATCAACGCCTATGTCTATGACAAGGTGTTCGACTTCTCCGAGCCCGTGGCGGCCGGAGGATTGACCCCCAGCGGCGAGCAGCGGATGGGACGATACCGTCGAAGCGGCAAGAACTCGGACGGCCGAAACCGCGAGATCGCCGTCGTCTGTGGCGACTATCTGGAAGTCGACGACACCAATGCCCAGCGGATGCTGCGGCAGTTGAAGTACGCCAAGTTCGATTGCCTGGGTCAGGCCGGCAAGCCCGACGCCCGCAATCTGGCCGCTCTTCGCGACATGCAGAAGCGCGTGAATCAAGCCGCGGGCGGCCGCCATGCCGACAAGGCCCTGAAGGGTCCGCTGGGCAACGCGTTCATCACGACCAACCCGATGCTGCCCGACGAGTACTTCGTGCCCAAGGGGCTCGATCCGCTCGTCATTGAGATGAACAAAGACGTCAAGCACAGCCTGCTCAAGTGCCAGGGTAAGTACACGGTCAAGGTCGCCACCTTCAACGGCTCGGTGGTCATCGACCCCAAGCGGATCAAGCAGATCCAATCGGCCGGTCCGATTGCCAAGAGCGACAAGCTGGCCGAAGGAACCCAGAAGGCCCACGACATCACCATGGCCTTGCGTGAGCTGGGCTACGAGGCCTACGAGTTCCACGACCTGCATTGCAGCATGGTCACCATCGGCAGCTTCGACTCGTTGGGCAACACCCGTTCGGACGGCAAGCTCGACGTCGATGCCCGCATTCAGAAGATCATCGCCACGTTCGGTCCTCGTGTGGATGGCAAGCCGGGCGAGCCCGCCACCTTTGTCGGCGGCCAGAAGCAGCTCCCGGCGGTGAAGGGGGCCAAGTTCGACATGGCCCCGATTGTGGTCCAGGTGCCGCAGCAGTCGATTGCCCGGGCCTACGACCGCACCGCTCAACGAGCCCAGTGATCGTTGCCGTTGACATGAGAGACTCTGCGACATTTCTTGACTTCCAACTTTGAGACGAGGGTGGGGATGGCCAGGCGCAGCAAACACGCGGACGAGTTGGAAACCGAAACCGAAGCCACGTGGGACGGCCCCGAGTTTGCCGAATTCATCGAGCCGTTTGTCCCTTCGGTCGAAGAACTGGGTGCGCTGGCTGGCGAGGTTCAGTCGTTCCTCGACAAGCGGATCGATCTGGCCCGCAAGCTGTCGCAGGAAATCGACGCAACGGAAAAGAAGCTGGCCGAGCTGAAGCGCACCGCCGCGGCCCTCTTTCCGGAAGGCGCGGCCGAGAGCGACTCGGAACGCGAACGCCCGGAGCGCAAGCCCAAGAAGCCGGCGGGCAAATCGGTGCGGCTCTCGCAACCCGAGCCTGCGGAAGCGACGACGCCGGCTTCGACCGAGCCTGAGCCGCCGGCCGCCAGCCCGTCACCCGCTTCGGAGCCGCACGACGGCGAGCCGATGGCTCAAGTCGCCTAGCGATTCTAAGCTCGAGTCTCCCTCTCGAGGCATTGTTCGAGATTCCGGAAGGGCGCCCATGGAACGTAGGGCATGGCAGGCCAGTGCCGACCCTGAGCCGATGCTCGCATTCCTGCGGGGCAAGACCAGCGACCGCAAATTGCGGCTGTTTGCCTGCGCCTGCTGCCGCCGCTTGAGCCATCTGCTGGTCGCCGACACGCTGGCCGCGTTGGAGATCGCCGAGCAGTTTGCCGAAGGCCTGGTCGATCCGGAACAGCGCAAGCGGGTCCGCGAGCGCTCGTTCGAGGCCGCCTGGCTGGATAACGATGAAGCCCAGAGTCACCGCGGACCGGCGAAAGCCTGCGTCTGCGATGCCCTGAAGCGAAACGCGCACGATGCCGCGGTGAACTGCGCCGCCCGTGCATGGCATGTGTCATCGGATGCGGCGGACGATGCACCCTCGGCACTGAGTCCCGCGCGGCGGAGAGCCCTCTCGGAGCGGATCCGCCAGGAGCAGCAGGCCGCGCAAGCCGAACTCCTCCGCGACCTGTTCGGCAATCTCATCTCGCCGGTGGCGATGGATCGCCAGTGGCTCCATTGGCACGGCGGAACGGTCCGCAAGCTCGCGCTGGGAATCTATCAGCAGCGAAGTTTTGATGAGTTGCCGATTCTGGCGGATGCGCTGGAAGAAGCCGGCTGCCGTAATGAGACGCTGTTGGGCCACTGTCGCGAGCCGGGCGAGCATGTCCGCGGCTGCTGGGCGCTGGATCTGGTGCTGGGCAAAAGCTAGTAAGAGGCGGTGTAACTTTTCGGGTTGGGGCGCGGAGACCACACGGGGCGCGGAGGCCACACGGGGCGCGGAGGCCACACGGGGCGCGGAGGCCACACGGGGCGCGTAACTTTTCGAGTTGTTGAACCGGGCGAGCTCCAGCCCCCCTCCCCAGCCCTCCCCACGAAGTGGGAGGGAGCAGGAAAAGAGGAAGCGGTGTAACTTTTCGGGTTGGGACGCGGAGGCCACACGGGGCGCGTAACTTTTCGAGTTGTTGAACCGAGCGAGCTTCAGCCCCCCTCCCCAGCCCTCCCCAGCCCTCCCCACGAAGTGGGAGGGAGCAGGAAAAGAGGAAGCGGTGTAACTTTTCGGGTCAGGACGCAGAGGCCACACGGGACGCGGAGGCCACACGGGGCGCGGAGGCCACACGGGGCACCGGCGCGCCAGGGGAGCGCGTGGCTATACGAAAGCCCGCGCGCAGTCGAGCATCTCTCGCCTCGGGTCCCCACCCATCGAGAGAGCACTCTTCCAGCACCAGTGCCCCGTCAAGGCTTGCATTTGGCGTTAAAACACTAGCCCGACGCGCCAGCGAGGGGAAACAGGTGGCATCGTGGCCTTGAGATTCCCCTCGCTGGCGCGTCGGGCTAGTGAATGCCAGCATCTTCGGTGAGACCTAAATCTAAGCGTTGACAAGGCACTAGCCTTCTATCCATTCCTGATTATAGCATATCATCAGTCCGTTTTGAAACCAATTGTATATTTTTTCTTTTCTGGGCGCAAGAAATGTCATCGCACTCGTCAGCGAGTGTCCGTGCGACGCAGCAAACGCAGCCCGTTGGCAATCACCGCTAGTGACGCCCCTGTGTCGGCGGCAATCGCGCCCCACAGCGAGGCATAGCCCGCGAAGGTGAGCAAGCAGAAGATCACTTTGACTCCCAGCGCAAAGCGGATGTTCTGCCGGATGATCGCCAGTGTGCGACGCGAGTGAGTGATGAGCCACGGCAACTGCGACAAGTCGTCGGACATCAGGGCCACGTCGGCCGTCTCCAGCGCGGCATCGGTTCCCATCGCCCCCATGGCGATCCCTAGCGTCGCCCGCGCCAAGGCCGGCGCGTCGTTCACTCCATCCCCCACCATCGCTACACGGCCGTGCTTCGCAACCAGTTCTTCGACTGCAGTCACCTTGTCGGCCGGCAGCAGCTCGGCGCGAAAGTCGTCGACGCCAGCCAGCCGGGCGATCTGGCTGGCCGTCTGCAAGTTATCGCCGGTCAGCATCACCAACCGCAGTCCCAGGGCATGCAGCGCAGCCACGGTTTTGGCAGCCTCAGGGCGAAGACTGTCCGACAAGGCGATCAGCCCGCAGACGTGCTCGGCGTTCCCAACGATCACCACTGTCCGGCCTCCTTCGGCCAGCTTCGCCAGACCCTCGGCCAGGTCGGGCGTTTCCTGGCCGCGCTCCACCAGATAGCGATGCGAGCCCAACCAGAACGGACGGCCCGCGAAGGTGGCCGTGGCTCCCTTGCCAGGCACGGCCTGCACGTCGTCGGCCGAGGTCACCTTGACACCCCGCTGGTGTGCGAACTCCACGATGGCACGCGCCGCAGGGTGAGGGCTGCGGAGTTCGAGCGCGGCGGCCCGCTCCAGCAGTTCGGCTTCGCTATGCCCGTTGAGAGGGACCAGCTCCGTCACGCTCAGTTTGCCCTGCGTCAACGTCCCCGTCTTGTCAAAGGCGATTGCCGCCAGCGAGGCCGGCGTTTCGATATGAACTCCTCCCTTGATCAGCACCCCCTGGCGCGCTGCAGCGGCCAGCGCCGCCACGATGCTGACCGGCGTGGAGATCACCAAAGCACAAGGGCAAGCGATCACGAGCAGCACGAGCGCCCGATAGATCCACGGGCCCCACGCCTGAGCCAACAGCAGCGGAGGGAGCAGCAGCACGAACAGCGCCAACACCATCACGGCCGGCGTGTAATACCGTGCGAAGGTCTCGACCCACTGCTCTGAAGGAGCCCGGCGCGAGTGCGCGTCGGCCACCAGTCGCACGGTACGAGCCAGCAGCGTCTCTTCGGCCGCGCGCGTGGAGCGTACCTCGAGCGCGCCATCTCCATTGATTGCCCCGGCGTAGACCTCGCCGCCGGGCTGCTTGAGCACCGGCACACTCTCGCCGGTAATGGGGGCCTGGTTGACGTAGCTTTCGCCCGCCAGGACCTGGCCATCCAGGGGAAAGCGCTCGCCAGGACGCACCACGATCACGCTTCCCACGGCGACTTCTTCGGGGGGCATCTCGTGCTCGTGACCGTCGTGCTTCACGCGGGCGGTGGGCGGCGCGAGCTCCAGCAAGGCTTCCACCGCGCGGCGTGCTCGCCCCACGCTCCACGATTCCAGAACCAGCGACACCGCGAACAGAAACGTCACGGTGGCGGCTTCCAGCCAGTCACCGATGGCAATGGCTCCGCCTGCGGCCACCACCATCAGCAGGTTCATGTCCGGGCGCAGATGCCGCGCCGAAGCCCAGGCCTTCGGCAGGATGTACCAGGCCCCGGCCAGGATCGCCAGCAGATAGATTCCGCGCGAAAGAACCGGCACGCCGGCGGAGACCAGATCGCCGGCTTCTCCTCCGAGCGCGCCGTGCCAACCCTCGAGCGCCGCATGCGACAGAAAGCCCGCCAGCGTGAAGGCCCCGCTCAGGCTGGCCAGAATCAGCCGGCCATGCTTCTGCCAGAAACTCTCGCTGCCGCGCTGGCCGCGATCGCGCCACGGTTCGGCCGTCATGCCGGTTCGCGCTACGGCAGCCGTCAATTCGCCGAGCGTCATCGCCCGATCAGGCCGGACCGAGAGCTTGCCCCGCAGCAGATCAAATGCCATTCGGTCTTCACCGCCGACCAGCGGGCCCAGTTCGCGCTTGAGCGCCGTGGTCTCCTCGGCGCAGTCCATGCCATGGACTTTGACTTCCAGCAAAGCGGGCGATGACGTCATGGCTTGGCCGGAAAGACTTCCAGCACTCGGCCTTCGCGCTTAAAGGCCAACCCGGCAGGTTTGACGATCGCTTCCAGCAGCACATCCAGGGGGACGTCGTTTACCTCGAAGCCGATCAACTTGTCGAGCGAAATGCCGGCCGCGTCAATCGCCTGCTGGTCCAGCTTCAGCTCCAGGCCGAGTTGCGGTGTGAGATCGCGGAGCACTTTGCCCGCGGGACTGTTCTTCACGGTCAGCTTGTACTTCTGATTCGGATTAGGCCCGGCTACCAGAGGCTTCTTGCCCGTGCCGGTCGCCGCCGGCAAGCGAACCCGCGCGGTCCCTTCGGGAATGGGGACCAGCCTGGCCGACTTGCCGCCGTTTTCGATCTCGATCGTCAAGCCCAATTGCCCGGCCACCAACGTCAGGCGTTCGATGGCGCCCAACGACGGCAACTCACAGGCGGCCCACAAGTCGTGCGGGATCTTATCGAGCCCTTCGAGCGTGACACCTGCATCCTGTGCAATCTTCTCCAGCAGTTCGCGCGGCACGGCCAGCTCGCCCCAAGCGGCCGGATGGGGTCGAAGCCACGCGGAGCGAACATCGCCCGGCGACTTGGCGAGTTGCTGCTTGAGTTGGGCGACCAGCGTGGGGAACCGCTCGACGTCGGGCGGGCCGAAACAGACCACGGGCCCCACGAGCGATACGGCCAACTTCTGCTGGTCGGCAATTCGGCCCAACTCGGTTCGCAGCGGCTCGCCTGTCAGGGTTAGAGCGAGCGGCCGACCTGGATCGATACGGCGATCGAGCAGGATCGGCACGCGCTGGCTCTTGGCCAGGCCATTCAAGGCATCGCGAAGCGCCGCACCATCCCAAGCTGCCCGTGCCGGTTGATCGAGCACCAGCCCTTGAGCAGGCAGCATCGATGCCGTTGCGAGCCAGATGAGAACAGCGAATGGAGCGTGATGGTACAAGTTGGCAGCCGTTGGGTAGTGGATCTGATGTTCTCGATCTCAAATCTCAAGTTTGAAATCTCAAATCTTATGCCTCCAGCCTACCTACTTCTGCTTCCCGTCACCAATCCCCAGCAGCTCCACTTCGAAGATCAGCGTCGCCATCGGAGGAATGGTCGGCGCCGATCCCCGCATGCCATAGGCTAGATCCGCGGGGATCACCAGCTCCCATTTCGAGCCCACAGGCATCCGCTGCAGAGCCTCGGTCCATCCGGGAATGACCCGTGCTACCGGAAAGCTGGCCGGTGTTCCGCGCCGCAGCGAGCTGTCGAACTCCGTCCCGTCCACCAGCGTGCCGCGATAGTGCACGGTGACCGTGTCGGTGGCCAACGGTTTGGGACCGGTCCCTTCGACCAGGACCTTGTACTGCAATCCGCTGGGCAGTGTTACCACGCCCGCCTTCGCCTGGTTCTCCGTCAGATAGGCCTGGCTGGCGGCTTGCTGATTCTTGGCGCTGACGGCGCGGTACCCGATGAACCCTCCGATCCCCACCACGGCCACAATGACAAGGATCACGGCGTTGCGGGGAACCAACGGGCGATCTTCGTCTGAAGGCAGATCGTCCGGCGCGCTCATCTTTGCCATGGGTGTCGCACTAGAACGCGTCGCTGGAAACGGGTTGTCCATCCGTCGAGAGCATCAGCCGGTCCCACACGCTGAGCTTGGGGCTGATTTGGATCGAGTCGCTTAGCCAGTGGACGCTACCATCGCCGAAACAGGCCATGCCTCCACCTGGATGCATGCTGCGAATGGTTTGCTGGAAGTTGGGCCAGTTGCCGCCGGAGCAGGGCATGCGATGCAACAGCAGTTTGTCGGCGCCGCCGACAGCGGCGCGGATATCCGTGCAGCGTTCCACGTCGTCGGCGTCGGCGCTCAAACTGTTCGGACCATTGTCGTCACCCATCCAACCGTGACCCCAAAGTGCGCTCGGGCCTCCGCTCATGGCCCAGGTGCCTCGGGCATCGATTGGCACCACGCCGGCGCGAAGTTCGCCGATCAGGACCGTATTCGAGAGCCCATCTTTGGCGGCCGCGACGGTGACCGCGGTATTCGCCCCCATCATGCCTTTGTACTCGCGGTTCTGCCAGCAAGTGTTGTTGGTGGCGCAGTAGTTCGACTCGCCGGGCGTCGCTGTCGGCTTGCGCATGTATCCCAGTGCTGCATTCGCCCCATAGCAGCCGCGGGCCCAGTCGGTCCCCTGGTTCTTGCCGCTGCCGTCATAGGGTACTTCAGTATTGGCGTCACTCGGGCATTTCATGAAGCTCAGGTTGGTGGACCGCGCCGTCTTGTTGGCGTCATGCGTCATGTAGTTCTGAAAGTTGATCGCGTTGTACAGCGACTGCTGTTCCAACTGCGCCAGGACCAAAATAACCCAGTTGGGCCCCAGGCTGGCGTTGCCCGCCGAGTCGATATTGTCCCCCGGCTTCCAGGTCGAACTGGGCGGAAAGGACTTCATGAACGTCTCGTAGCTCAGGACCGCAAGCCCCAGCTGCTTCACGTTGTTCATGCACTGGGCGCGCCGCGCGGCCTCGCGTGCCGACTGCACCGCGGGCAGCAAGAGCGCGATCAGGATGCCGATGATCGTGATCACGACCAGCAGCTCGATCAGGGTGAAGCCCTTAGCGACTGCAAAGGGACGACTACAAAAGCCCTGCTCTCGCCGCGAGGAAAACAGTTTGGGTTGCGCCGAAGCCGGCATGACGGACTCCTCGAGAAATCGGGGCTTAGAACGCGTCGCTCGAGACGGGAATGCCGTCCGCCGAGAGCATCAGCCGGTCCCAGACGCTGTACTTGGGCGTGATGTTGATCGAGTCGCTCAACCAGTGGACGCTGCCGTCGCCAAAGCAGACCATCGTTCCGCCCGGGTGCATGCTGCGGGTGGTCTGCTGAAAGTTGGGATGGTTGCCGCCGGAGCAGGGCATGCGCTGCAACAGCAGCTTGTCCGCTCCACCGACGGCCGTCCGAATTTCGCTGCAGCGCTGGATATCATCTGCATCCGCACTCAGGCTGTTCGGCCCGTTGTCGTCCCCAAAGTGGCCATGCGCCCACAAGGCGCTGGGACTGCCGCTCATGGCCCAGGTGCCGCGGGCGTCGATAGGAACCACTCCGGCCCGAATTTCGCCCACCATGACGGTGTTCGACAGGCCGTCCTTCACGGCGGCCGCGGTCACCGATGTATTGGCCCCCATCATGCCGCGCCACTCTTTGCTGCTCCAGCAAGCGCCATTGAACGCGCACGGCGCATCGGAACTGGTCCGCATGAAGCCCAACGAGGCATTGGCGGCATAACAGCCCCGTGCCCAACCGGGCCCTTGACTGGTGCCGGTGCCGTCAAAGGGGACTTCGGTATTGGCATCACTGGGGCATTTCATGAAGCTCAGATTCGTCCCCCGCGCGGTCTGGTTCGACTCGTGCGTCATGTAATTCTGGCGATTGATCGAGTTATACAGCGCCTGTTGTTCCAGGTTCGCCAGAATCAAAACCACCCAGTTCTCGGACAGATTGGACATGCTGATGGTGCCCGATGTTCTCCAGTTGGAACTCGGGGGGTAAGCCTTCATGTACGTCTCGTAGGCTGTCAGCGCCAGTCCCAGTTGCTTCAAGTTGTTCATGCACTGGGCCCGACGCGCGGCCTCGCGTGCCGACTGCACCGCGGGCAGCAACAGCGCGATCAGGATGCCGATGATCGTGATCACGACCAGAAGCTCAATCAGGGTGAAGCCGCGACGGCATCGCGCGCGAACAGAAGTGCAGGCAGAAGCCGCCATAACAGACTCCTCAAGGACAGATTTGAGCCGCGAAAAGACAGGATATGCAACAGCAAACCGCAGACAACAACGCACGTTTACTTGGGCTTCGCGACCTTGATCGGCGGCAACTCGCCTCCCCCGGCGGGGACGTCGATCTCGACAGGGGTCTTGGTCACGTCGGCATAAATTTCCGGAATCGCCGGGCTCGGAGCGTCCTTGTCATCGAACGCTTGAATCACGAGCTTGTGCTTGCCCGGAATCGCGCCGTCCAGCGGATTCCAGGTCGTCACGTTGGTAAACGTGCCGTCGGCATTCAATGTGGCATTGCCCGGACGAGGGTGCTCTTTGCCCTTCGCGGGAGTCTGCGAAATAAAGCTGATGGTGATGCGATGCGCGGGGATCGTCGAACCGTCGTCGTACGTTACCTTGCCGCGAACGGGGGCAACGCCGAAGGGAACCTTCTCGCCACAGCCGATGAGAGTGAGAACGCCAATTGCGCAGAGGGAACGCCATGTCATTTCGAGGAATCTCCGCGAGCGGGAACCAGAGTTGAAGGGGAAGGGTAAAACCCCTGGCCCTATTCTATGCGATCTCAAGCGGCCGCACGACACTTGTTGCAGCAAACTTGAGAAAGGAGAAAAAAGAGGTCAGACCTGCAAGCGTTCGAACCGAAACCGCAGGGCCTATTCGTCAGCCGGCGGGGCGAAACCGCGACGCAGCGTGTTCTCGGTGATCGTCCGCGGCAGGACGAATTGCAACAGATAATCCGGTCCCCCGGCCTGCGAGCCGATCCCGGACATCTTGAAACCTCCGAACGGCTGACGTCCGACCATCGCCCCGGTGATGCCGCGGTTGAGGTACAGATTGCCCACCCGCAGTTCCGCCCGGGCGCGATCAAGATTCGCCGGGCTTCGCGAAAAAATTCCCCCGGTCAGAGCGTAATCCGTGTCGTTCACAATCGAGATCGCTTCGTCCAGGTCTTTGGCCTTGATGACGGCCAGCACGGGACCAAAGATCTCTTCTTGCGCTAGGCGCGAGTTTGGGGGCACATCGGCAAAAATGGTGGCCGGCACAAAGTAGCCCGTCTCGACCAATTCCCCCACGGGAACGCTCAGCGCCTCGCGGGCCTCTTGCCGGCCCAGTTCCAAATAGCTTTTCACCTTGGCCAGCGAGTCGGCATCGATCACCGGGCCGACGTCGGTTCCCGGCTCGGTCGCCAGGCCGACCTTCAGGCTGCGAGTCGCTTCCACCAGGCGGTTGAGAAACGTCTCGTAGACAGGGGCCAGCACCACCACCCGCGAGCAGGCCGAGCATTTCTGTCCCTGAAATCCGAACGCGCTCTTCACCACGCCCAGCACGGCTTCGTCCAGATCGGCGTCGTCGTCCACGATGATGGCGTTCTTGCCCCCCATCTCGGCGATGACTTTCTTGACGAACTTCGAGCGGCCGTCGGCCGCCACTTGCGCGGCCTTGGCATTGATCGCCAGCCCGACTTGCCGCGAGCCTGTGAAGGCAATCACCGCCACCTCGGGATGCTCCACCAGCGCCGCGCCGGTCACTTCGCCCAGGCCGGGCAGGAACTGCAGCACGCCGCGCGGCAGATCGATCTCGCGGAAGATCTCGACCAGTTGCTGCGCCACCACCGGGGCCTGCTCGGCCGGCTTCATGATCACCACATTGCCGGTGGCCAGGGCGGCCGTGGTCATGCCCGTCAGAATCGCCAGCGGGAAGTTCCAGGGAGCGATCACGGCTGTGATCCCGCGCGGCGTGTAGACAAAGTCGTTCTCTTCCCCCGGCACATCCACGCCGTGCCGCGCGTGCATTTTCTCGGCCCCCAGGGCGTAGTAGTCGCAGAAGTCGATCGCTTCGGCCACGTCGGCATCGGCTTCGATCCAGGTCTTGCCGCACTCGTAGACTTCCCATGCAGCCAGTTCAAAGCGCCGGCTGCGCATGGCTTGAGCCGCTTTGCGCAGGAAGTCGGCCCGCGTCGTGGCCGGCGTGTTCGCCCAGCCGGTCTGCGCGGCCAGCGCGGCGTCGACGGCCATCTCCACATGGCTGCGAGTGGCGATGCTGGTGCTGCCAATCGCCTGCTCAAAGGCCGAAGGATTGTGCGATACCAGCCGCTCGACGGTGCCGACCTCTTCGCCGCCGATCCACAGCGGATAGTGCTGCCCCAGTTTGGCGGCCACCTGATCGAGCGCATCCTGCATCGCCTCGCGATTCGCGTCGCGCGAGAAATCGACCCACGGCTCGTTGGTGAAGTCGCGCAGGCTCGGCCCGGCGTCGGACGCTTGCCGCGAGGAGACCAGACGTTGGGTCTTCTTGGCAGGGCGGTTGGCGTGATCGTTGGGATTCATGAGCAGCACATCCCGCGAAACCTGTTCGGTAAAACTTGCCTTCAGAAACGAATCGTTCGAGGTGTTCTCGAGCAGCCGCCGGACCAGATAGGCCATGCCCGGAATCAACTCGCCATACGGCATATAGACCCGCAGCCGATGCCCCAGGTCGACCAGGGCCTGCTTTTCGGGATCCCCCATGCCGTACAGCATCTGGATTTCAAAGCCCGTCGGCGGCAGGCCGATGTGCCGGGACACAGCAATCGCATGCGCGATCGAACGGATGTTGTGACTGGCCACTGCCGGGCGTAGATGCTCGTAGTTGGAGATCAGGAACCGCGTCATCTTCTCGAAATGGACGTCGGTCTGCCATTTCTCCTCGAAGACCGGAATCGGCCAGCCAAGCTGCAACGCCCGCACGGTCTCGTAATCCCAGTAAGCCCCCTTCACAATCCGCACCCAGACCGGCTTGCCGCGCTCCTGAGCCCAGTCGCGCAACTCCCGTAAGTCCTTCTCGGAGTCCTTCAAATAGCACTGAATCACGATCCCGACGTCGCCGACGTCGCGGAACTCGTCTTCCAGCAGGACCTGTTTGAAGACCCACAGGGTCAGGTCCTTGGTGTAGTACGACTCCATGTCGACGTTGATGAACGCCCGCTGCTCGCGAGCCACACGCAGCAGCCGCCGCAATCGCGGGGCGACACGTTTTAATGTCCCTTGCGGATCGAGCGGGCTGAAGTGGCTGTCGAGGGCCGAGAGCTTGATGGAAATGTTGGTGCGCGGCAGTTCGCTAAGCATGCCCCGGTCAATCTGCGGGACCTCGGGCCAACTGTTCACCGTGGGGGCCACGCCGGTCAGTAGGTCCAGGTACTGCTGCAGGAAGTGGTCCGCCTCCGCCTGACTGATGACGGCCTCGCCCAAGATGTCGAGCGTGAAGGCCCGTTTCTGCTTGCGCTGCCGCATGGCGGCCGCCAGCACTTCGGCAGTGTTGGTGCCGGCAATGAACCGCCGAGCGTGTCCGGCCGCGTTCTTCTTGGCCACGACGGCCAGGGCCCGCCCTTGAATCGAATCGGGCGAGGCCACGGCCAGCCCCAGACGCACGGCGGCGGGCAAGTGCCGCTGCACTTCGTGGAAGTACTCGTGCAGGTGCTGCGTGATGGAGCGGTTGGTGCGCAGCATCGGCAGTACGTCGATGAAGCGGAACATCTGCACTTTGACCGACTCGTCCTGCATCGCCCAGGCCATGATGCGGTCGTCCCACCAGCGTCGGTCGAAGACGCTGGGCCGAGCGACCTGCAGGTGGTCAAAGATGTAACGGCCGACCTCTTGGGTCGTAGCTTCAATGGCCGTAACGTCGTGGCTGGAGAGTTCGGGGGGCATCAAGGAATGGTACGGTGCCGGGTGGAGTCGTCAAGTCAGAGCCCGTGCAGGCCATGGCCGGTTCCACGACTTGATGATGCCGATAACCTAGCTTCACATCAGTCTAATGTTGGCATTTCGCTGCGACGCCGGTCCTGCTACGAGCCGGTTCACTGTGGGCAAGCCGGCAGGAGTCTTCGAAAAATCCGTTACCTTGTTGCCCTTCGGTATCGATCTGCTTCATCGACGAGGCCCATCCTTTCTGCGAGAATCGGCCACGCGGTACGTCCCTTGTCCATTCCGTTGAGACCATTCCTTGAGCCCTTCTCCCCTGTACGTCGCCCATCGCGGACTGCCGCGGCAGTATCCCGACAACTCGCTGGCCGGCATTCTGGCCGGCAAGGAGGTCTCGGCCATGGTCGAGATCGATGTCCGCCGTACGGTCGACGGGATCCTAGTCCTGGCGCACGATCCCGACTTTGCCGGGCTGCGGGTCCGCCGGCATACGTTCGCCGAATTGCGGGCCTTAAGCGTCGGCGGACACGAAATCGCGCGGCTCGACGAAGTGCTGGCGGCGGTGGGCGACTTCCCGCTAAATATCGAAATCAAGCAGAACGCCAGCGCCGACGAGATGGAGCCCGACTCGCAGCTCGCTCGCGAAGTGGGGGCGGTCGCGCGGCCCTTCGATCTGATCACGTCCTTCCACTGGCCTACGATGGCCGGCGTGCGGAACGGCTACAGCAAGCTCAAGACCGGGCTGCTCGTGGACAAACGCCTGGGCATTGAGCGGGCCGTCGGAGAGGCTCATTCCTTCGAGCATCCTCTGCTGGCCGTGCACGATCCGCTTTTGGGCGAGGATCCCCGCGAGAGAGTCGAGCGAATCGGCAAGGCGGGATTGGAGGTCGCGGTCTGGACGGTGAACGACCCCGCGCGAGCGAGGTTGCTGGCCCAGGTCGGCGTGCAGGCGATCATCAGCGACGTGCCACAGACGATCGCTCACTAGAAGGTTCCGGCTACTCGCTTGGATCGAGCCCGTATCGATTGGGCCCCTGCGTGCCCCGTAGAAAGCCCAGCGGCAAAATCAGGATGAACATGCCAATCCAGGGGATGAACATCAGCATTTCAAAGAAGCCGGGCTTGTCGAGGTCGTGCCAGCGCCGGATGTCCATGGCGATCTTGGGCCAGATGGCGAACAGGGCAAAGAGCATCTCGAACGCTACCGCATTCTCGTAGTTTTCACCCAGCTTATGCAGTAGCCCAAAGGCCACCAGCAGTACGGCATGGAACATCCACCATTGCACGCGCGTGGCGCGACCGTGGATCGTGAGCACGTTTTTGAGAAACACCAGGATCGGTCCGCCCGACAGGTCCATCTCGTCCCCCGTTGCCGGCGAACTGTAGGGATTGCTGCTGGAGTTGGGCATGGCGTTGGGCTTCTTGCCGCCGAGGGATTGGCCGGCAGGGAGCGGCTCTCCGCCGTCGGGTTCGACATCGAGGTAGCCGCCGCAGTGCGGACAGGTCTCGACCATTCCGCGCATCGACCCCGGAAAGGCCGAGCGTTTCTGGCACTCATCGCAAGTGGCGTAGATGGCCTCCCCTGCGCCGCTTCGTCGCTCGGCCCCCTTGCGTTCGTACTCGGCCAGTATGGGACCGGCGCGTTCGGCGTCTGCCCGTTCGATCCAGATCTGCGGCTTGTGGATCTCGGCGATCATGCCCGTCACCGCCACGCCGACTTGCGACACGTCCTCGATCACCATGGCATCAATGCCAGCCTCGAGGAGCAGGTCGCAGACCATGTGAGCTTCGAGATTGGTGGCCGCGTTATAAGCGGCCAAAGGTTCGCGGAACGCCAATGAACGGTCTCCTCGTAGGCGGCTCGAAGGGAAATCCGTGTCGAGACTACCATCGCCACAACGGGCGGGAAACCGTTTTCGCCAGAAATTGCTGGGAAGCGGCCGGGAGTTCGAAAAGAAAAAGGGCGGGTCCCATGACCCGCCCTGCTTTGGTTGTCGTGGACTCGATCAGGCGATTACCGCGTCGGCATCTCGCAGCTCACTCCGCCGGCGGCCGGCAGATAGGCCGACTTCACATAGTCCATGACCATGCGGTGGGCGCTGAACCGCCAGGCCAGGGTGCCGACCGAGCGCTGCATGCGCTTGATCCACTCCCGGGGGAGGCCGTCGACATCGCGCTCGTAGTAGAGCGGAATGACTTCGTCTTCCAGCACGCGGTACAGGTCGGCCGCATCGCGCACGTCCGAGATGTCATCGGAGACGTGGCTCGTCCCCTTGCCGATCGCGAAGCCGTTGGTGCCGTCGTAGGCCTCGGCCCACCAACCGTCGAGCACCGACAGGTTCAAGCCGCCGTTGAGGACCACCTTCTGACCGCTGGTGCCCGAGGCTTCCAGCGGACGACGCGGGTTGTTCAACCAAACATCCACGCCCTGCACCAGGTGACGGCAGACGTTGATGTCGTAGTCCTCGATAAAGGCCAGTCTGTTCGACAGATTCTTGTCGAACCGCGTATTGGCAATCTTGCGGATCAACTGCTTACCCGGCTCGTCGGCCGGATGCGCCTTGCCGGCGAAGATGATCTGGATCGGCCGCTCGGAGTGGTTCACCATCTCGTACAGGCGGTCCAGGTCGCGCAGCAGCAGGTCGGCCCGCTTGTACGTGGCGAATCGCCGGGCGAAGCCGATCGTCAACACGTCCGGATCCAGGATGTTCCGCGCCGCTTCGATCACGTCGTCTCCCTCGCCCCGGCGACGGCACTGCCGCGACAGGCGACGACGGACGAAGGCGAACATCAGATTCTTGAGCGCCTGGTGCGTCTCCCACAGTTCACCGGGATCGATGTTGTGGATCCCCTGCCAACCTTCGGGCTCGCCCATGCGATCCATCCAGTTGAGCGGGAAGTTGCGGTCATACAGCGTCGACATCTGCCAGGCCAGCCAACTGGGGACGTGCACGCCGTTGGTGATGTGGCCGATGGGGATCTCTTCTTCCACACGCCAGGGCCACAGGTGGGCCCACATCCGTCGGCTGATGTAGCCGTGCAGCGAGCTGACCGCGTTGGCCCGACGCGAAAGCTTCAGGGCCAGGACCGTCATGGTGAAACGTTCGTCGTGGTTCTGCGGCTCGACGCGTCCCAGGCCCATGAACTGGTCGTAGTTGATCCGCAGTTGATCGCGCAGCGGGCCCAAGTGCTCTTCGATCATGCCGCTGTCGAAGCGGTCGTGACCGGCCGGTACCGGAGTATGTGTGGTGAAAACCGTGTGCTGGGCCACGTCCCGCAGGGCTTCGTCGAAGCTCAGCCCGTCGTCTTCCATCCGCTCGCGGATGACTTCCAAGCTGGCGAACGCGCTATGCCCTTCGTTCAGGTGATAGACGCCCGGCGTGATGCCCAGCGCCTTGAGGGCCTTCACCCCGCCCACGCCCAGGACCAGTTCCTGGCGGATGCGAGTTCGCAAGTCACCGCCGTAAAGCTGGCTGGTCAGCTCGCGGTCCTGCGGGCTGTTCCCTTCGACATCGCTGTCGAGCAGGAACAAGGTCACGCGACCGACGGCCATCCGCCAGACCTTGGCCAGCAGTTCGCCCGACCGCGTGGCAATCCGCACGTAGACCGGCTTGCCGGAGGGATCCAAGGCGGGGACCATCGGCACGTCTTCCTTCTTCGTGTCGATGTACTCCTGCTGCTGGTAGCCGTCGGCGGTCAGGTGCTGCTTGAAGTAGCCCTGATCGTAGAACAGCCCGATCGCAACGAGCGGGGTGCCCAGATCGCTGGCCGCCTTGATATGGTCGCCGGAGAGCACGCCCAGGCCGCCCGAGTAGATCGGCACCGACTCGTGGATGCCAAACTCGGCCGAGAAGTAGGCGACCGGCAGCGAACCGAGCACACCGGTATGCGTGGCGCCCCAGGTGCGGGTGCTGGACAGATATTCCTTCAGCCGGCGATAAGCCTGGTTGATGCGGCTGTAGAGAACCAGCTCGTTGGCCCGTGTATCGAGCCGCTCGGGCGAGAACTCGGCCAGCAGGGCGATCGGGTTGTGGTCGAGCTGCCTCCAGCGGATCGGGTCGAGATCGCGAAACAGGTTCACCACATCAGGCTGCCAGCTCCACCACAAGTTCTGGGCCAATGCCAGACACTTCTCGTAGAGCTTTTCGGGAGAAAGGGCCGCGATTGACGGCTTGCCAGTGACGTGCAACGTATCGGTATCAAGCTCGCTCATGGGCACCCTTTGGGGAATGTCTCAACCTGCCCCTCGCTCCGCGAAGGACTCGCACACGGGAATTGTTGAAGGAACCCTCGATGAAAGTCCACGAACGGGCCGGGCCCGATATGGGAGCGTCAAATGGGGGGTCTTCAATAGGGTGCGATTATAGCGATTTGGTCCTTTCCGGCGACCCCCAAACGTCAAGCAGGGGAAAATGGGGGGAGATTTCCGTCAGACCGCGAAGCCTTGGCGGGAAATGCTGGGGGACCCAAGGGATGATCGATAAGAAATGCAGGGGAACCACAGAGACACAGAGTCACAGAGGAAGAAGAAGGCGGAGGAGACGAAGGAAGAGGGACGAAGGATCGTGAACGACTGGGCCAAGATGTTCAAAACTCAAATTTGAAATCTCAAATTTGAATTCCCTCTTTCCTCTGTGTCTCTGTGCCTCTGTGGTTCCCTTCTTCCGTACTATGCCGAGTGATTCTCACTCGATTGCTCCCGCACCACTTCCAGCCCAAGCCGGTTCGCCAGCCAGTTCGCCAGCCACTCTGCGTCCCGCTCGCTCGTCCACTCGAAGAGCCTCAGCCGCCGGCCTTCGCAAGTCTTGAAGTATGTGAAGTACTTCTTGATCTCTCCGTCGCTGTCGCTGATCGTCCGGGTTTCGATAATGGTTGCCGCCAACTCGCGGCGAGGAGACGGCTCGTGGGCGTTCAACTCGTCCCCGGGCAGCGAAACCAAGCCACGAACCTCGTCGATCACCAGATCAAACTCGCCCGACTCCAACCGCCGCTTTGCCCAATAGTAAGTCCCGAAGTACGCCGCCAGCACCAGCACCCAGCCCACGACTGCCGGCCAGATGGGACCGTGCAGGTCGAAACCGAAGCCCAGCACGAAGACCAGCCCGAAGGCCGTGGCCCCGGCGGCCGCCAGCGCGCTGAAGCCGGGCAGTACTCCCGGCAGCCTAAGGCGGCAGCCATCCGGGGCGACAAGCAGTTCGGTTCCCCAGGGCAGGTCCTCGTCCCCGCGCGTCCGAAGCAGGCTGTAGACCATCGCCCAGACACCGATCATGATCAGGTTGAAAGGGATCATGAACAACGGAAGAAACAGATCGCACATGGCGAAGTCGCGATCGAGAACCGCCTGGGCCGGATTGTCCGGGTCGTAGAACACCGGCACCACGGCACCGGGCGGACGAGCTGCTACCTGGGCTTGCGTCCACTCCGCACTCCCTGAGCTTTGCGTCCAGCGGAAGCGGGAGCTGACGAACTTCTGGCCGGCGACCTGGTAGTCGTATTCGACTTCGACCGTGTAGCTGGTCCCTTCGTCGTACTCCACATCGACTCGCGACTTGCGGATGGTCCCCTGCGTCGCAGGAAAGGACTGCGACCGGGCCGTCTCGTAGAGCCCATCAAGGGCGTCGACGTCGAAGAAGAGGGTGCCGGCGCTCCAGCCCAGCCCCCATACCGACAAGAAAAGTGCAGCCACCCCTGCCCCGACCGTCTCACTCCACGTCTTGCGTAACGTCATACGCAGCCTCCCGATTGAGGTTTCTCTGGTTCTTTTCCCAGAGAAACGGGTGAGAGGAGCGGGCGGATCGGCCGCTTCACGAAAGATTCACAGAGAGAGCGACCACGTCACGCGATCTTGAATCCTCGCGTCTCCTCGATCAACTGCCCGAGCCAGTGCATGTACGGCGTGCCCCCTGTGCCGCGGGGGTCTTGAACCCAGCGGTTGATGTACTGATGGGCCCAGCCGATGTGCACCTCGCGGAAAGTGGCCACTCCTTCGAGCAAGTGATTGAACGTTTCCTTTTCGGCCAGGTCGCGGACCGGCGGCATGGCTTCGACCGCTTCCAGCACGGCGCGGTGTTCGGCCGGCATGAAGTTGCGCATATCGGTCAGATGGTTCATCAGCAGGCTGGGCTGATGCGGGATCTTGAGCAGGGAGACCAGCAGCGGAATGATGCTCGACTGCGCCCCGGTCTCGCCGCGGAAGTTCATGGGGGCCTCGGCCACGCCCTCGTAGACCACGTTCTCGAAGAAGCGGATGTAAGGGCGAAAGGTCTTGTAGTACAGCGCCGGATCCATGTGCTCGGGGATCCGCTTCAGCACGTCAACCTGCTGCCAGACCGCGTCGCTCACTTGCTTCAGGGCCCGGTTCACCGCAGCCGCGTCGCGGGCCGGCAGGGCAACTTCCAATTCCGCGATCGCCGACAGGATACGGGCGGCGATGGCTTCGATCTCGACATGCACCAGGATGAACCAGTGCTCGTCGTACAGATGGACGAAGTCCTGGATCGTGTCGATATTCCCCAGGGCAATCGGCCCCGCGGGATCGAATCGCTTCCAATTGAACAGGGCATAGCCGTCGTAGCTCAGGATCGGCGGGCGACCTAACACCTTGCAGGCGTGGCAAAGGGGGACCGCGATATTCTTGGGGAGAAGTGTGGAGCGCTCCTGGCCGACCTGGTTGATGTAGGCACTGGCCAGAAAGCCGAGCCGAACGTAGTACAGCCGCAACTCGGCCAGATCCTGCGGGCCGCTCCGCTCCGCCGGCCAGCGCGGAATGACAAATCGGCGGGCGCGCTCGCGGAAGCCGTTGTCCAACAGCAGACTCGGCAGGTCGTGGCCGATCTCGTCCAGGACCGCCAGCTCGGAACCGACGGGAAACGTGCGAAGAGGATCTTGCGCGGGAAGAAATCCATGCTCGGTGTAGATGCGATCCATGCCAGACTCCGGAGGAGAGAGGTGCGGACGGGGGGATTCGCCAGGTCGGCGAATCACCCCCGCAAGAGCCAGCACTTCCATCCTACGCGTCGACGTCGGATCCGGCTACTTCGCGCCGAAAACCAGCTCCGGCATCATCAGCGTCACTCCTTCGCGCTCCAGCAACTGCAACTGCCCGATCGCCCGGGCGACGGCCTGCACGCGCTCGGGATCGAGCGTTTTGATCAGCGGCAGGGCCGCCTCGAGGAGCGAGCCGCCGAGCGAAATCGACTTCTCTTTGTCTCCCTGACCGGCCCCTTCCATGATCTGCTCCAGGAAGTTCTTAGGCTCGGGAACGACGCGGACTTCGTAGTCCTCGACCTTGGCCTCGCGGGCCGCAAACTTCAGGGCGTCGTCCAGGGTGCCGATCTTGTCGACCAGCCCCAGATCCAGGGCCTGCTTGCCGGTGTAGACACGCCCACCGGCCAGTTCGTCGATCTTCTTCTTCAGGCGGTCCCCGCGGGCGGCCACGACATGCCCCTTGAAGACACCGTAGATCTCGTCCATCCAGGCCTGCATCTTCTGCCGCTCGGCAGGGGAGAAGGCCTGCGACGAGCTGAGCATGCCGGCGTTCTTGCCCCGGCTGTAGCCCTTCCACGAGATGCCGACTTTGTCCCACATCGACGTGGTGGCCATCTTGCCGCCGACCACTCCGATGGAGCCGGTGATGGTAGCTTCATCGGCGAAGATCATGTTCGAAGCGCAGGTGACGTAGTAGCCTCCGCTGCCGGCCACATCCCCCATGGAGACGATCAGCGGCTTCTTACCTTTGACGCGACGGGTGGCATCCAGAATGATCTCGCTGGCCGTGGCGGAGCCGCCGGGCGAGTTGACCCGCAGCACCACGGCCTTGATCGTGTCATCCTCGGCGGCCTTGTCGAGAGCTTGGCGAATCGGCGTGCTGGCCGCCACTCCACCGCCGGCCGCAAAGGGGCTGGCCTCGACCTTGCCCAGCACGATCGGCCCTTCGACATAGACAATGGCCACGCTGGTGCCATGCGTCTTCTTGCGAGGTCCCGAAAGCAAATCTGAGTAGAACTGCAGCACGCCGAACGGGCTGGAGAAATCAATCTGCGGGCCTTTCTTCACGCCGTACTTGGTGTCGAGGATCACCTTGTCGCCATACTGCTTCTTCAGGCCCTGCACAAAGTCCTGGCGATGTTCGACCGTGTCGATCAAGCCCGCCTTTTTGGCTCCCTCGGCCGTGTACGGGCCTTCATCGATCCACTTCTTCACGGCGGTCGGATCTGCCGAGCGTCCCTGGGCGATCAGATTCACCAGGTCGGCGTAGATGCCGTCCAGCAGCCAGTTCTGCATTTCTTCAGCTTGCGCACTGGGAGCTTCGCGCGTGAACATCTCGGCGGCGCTCTTGTAGTCGCCGCAGGTGAGGAAGTCGGGCGTGACGCCCAGCTTGTTGAGCATGCCGCGCAGATAGGGCGATTCACCCCGCAGGCCGGTGAGCCACAGATCGCCGGTGGGGACCATGCTGAGCTTGCTGACCCCGGAGAGGACCGCGTATTCGCGAGTGGTCATGCCGTCGGTGTGCGTGTGGATCTCCTTGCCGGCTCCGCGGAAAGCGGCCATCGCCTGCCGCAGCTCGTCGGTCTGGGCGGTGCCGATGGCGGCCCCTTCGAGTAGGAGCACGACCCCTTTCACGCCCTTGTCGTTCTGAGCCTTCTTGAAACGGGCCACCAGTTCTTGAAGCGAAGTTCCCCCCGCTCCGCCCGCGAAGGGAAAGGTTTCGTCGACGGGGGTCTCGTTCAGCGAGCCATGCACCCGAAAGACCGCCAGCCGTGGCTTGGGCTCGTCTCCCTCTTTGGTCTCGGCCTTGGCGGCTTCTTTTTCTTTGACATCGGTTTTGTCGGATTCCTGGCCGGCCGCCTGTTGCGAGGCCGAGGGGGCCGCGAGCAAGGCCAGCAGGAACGAGGCCAGGAACAGAACTGTAGAAAGTCTGCGCAGCAGCGTCGGGCGAGTCATCAGGCGTACTCCGTTTTTCGAGATCGGGCAATGGACGGATGTCTGTCGCCCCAGCGGTTATTCGCCGCGAATCCCTGAATCTTGAGGCACGCAGGAGCGATTCACAACACCCGGAGAGGATGTGATGCTGGCACGGCCGCGGAGATCCACGCGTGACAGCCCGTGTCACCGCGACTTTCCCGAGGAATGTGAGGCCGCGATATGTTTTTGTTGCATATGACCCAGCCGCTCGCTAAGGTCTAACTGCACGATGTCGACAGGCATTCACCGCTCGGACTGAGGGGGACGAGCGGCTCTGGCCTTCGAACGCGTGCTTCTCTCGGGCAGAAACTCTCCACCTTTCTCAGCGTCAAATCGTATGTCCATTCAGGTCAAGTGCTCTAATTGCATTAAGGGGTTCAAGGTCAAGGACCAGTACGCCGGGCAGACCGGGCTTTGCCCGTATTGCTCGCATCAGGTGGTCGTGCCCGAGTTGGCCCCGGTATCGACGATGGTGACCGACGACGAAATGCTCTCGGTCGAATACACGCAGAAGTCAGAGAACGGCAAGAGTTCGCGCAGCAGCCTTTCGCTGGTGACGCGCGTTCCCAAGGCACCCTGTCCTAAGTGCGGCAAGCTGAACCTGGTGGGGAACCCCTCGTGCTTCTATTGCAGCACGTCACTCGTGTAGCGTCGCGTTATGAGTGAGATTCTGATCCTGGGCGCCGGCGCGGCGGGACTGGCCGCTGCGAGCCGACTGACGGCTGCGGGCCGCTTGGTGACCGTGCTGGAAGCTCGCGACCGGATCGGCGGGCGGATCCGCACGCTGCACGCAGGCTGGCCCGAGCCGGTGGAAGCTGGCCCCGAGTTCCTGCATGCCAACACCGTGGGGATGCAGGCACTGGTCGCGTCCTCGGGGGCCGAGATCGGGCATATGGCCGAAGGGCACTGGCTGTTCGGCTCGCCGCCCGGGCCGCTCGAGTTTGGCGAAGGATGGGGCGTGCTGTTCGCTCGGCTGAACGAGTATGTCGGTCCGGACCTGTCGTTCTCCGAGTTCGTCCGTTTGCATGGGCAGGACATTTCGCCCCAGGATCTTCAGGCGGCCACCGACTATGTCGAAGGCTTCAACGCCGCCGATCGCCAGCTTGTGAGCATCGAGTGGCTGCGCCGCAGCGAAGCAGCGCTGGAAGAAGACGCCACCCCCAGGCGGCTGCTGGGTGGATACGATCGCATCCCGCAGACCCTGGCGGCAAGCCTGACGCAGGAACAATTGCGGCTAGGCGCGAAGGTGCAGGCGGTCGACTGGAAGCCGGGGCATGTGCGGGTCACTGCCGTCGAGGCGGATGGTAGCACGCGCGAATACCAGGGACAGAAGGTTGTGGTGGCGCTACCGCTGGGTGTGCTGAAGGCAGGCGCGGTCGTGATCCAACCGGCGATCCCGGAGAAGCAGGCGGCACTGGCGAAGCTGCAGATGGGGGCGGTCCTGAAGGTGCTGCTGTGGTTTGATCGGCCGTTCTGGCACGAAGGGGAAATGAAGGAGTCCGGCTTCTTTCACTCGCCGACATCGGCCTTTCGCACCTGGTGGCCGCATCTGGCGCAGCCGATTCTGACCGGCTGGTGCGGCGGACCCCGTGCGGCCCGGCTGTCCGAGCAATCAGATGACGCAATCCTGACGCTGGCCATCAGCGAGCTGGCCGCCGATCTGCGGATCGAGCCGGAGTCCTTTCAAGCGACCATCCGGGCCAGCATGGTCTTCAACTGGCAGTGCGATCCGTTCGCCCGCGGAGCCTATAGCTATGCGAGCGTCGGCGGGGCCACTGCGGCGCGAGCGCTGGCAGCGCCGGTGGCCAACACGTTGTATTTCGCAGGGGAAGCTACCGACGAGGATCTATCGGCCACGGTGGATGGCGCCGTTCGTAGCGGCTACCGCGCGGCCGACGAGATTCTGGCCGCGGGAAAATAACGCGGCAGCAAGGTATCGCGGTCGGATCCTCTTCTTTCTCCGCGTCTCCGCGCCTCCGCGTGCAAACTCTTCTTGTGTGATTTCCGAAGAAGGTGATTGCACGCGGAGGCGCGGAGAAAGAAGAGAAGGAGAGAAGTTTGGAGTCAGCTTGGATGCATGCCGCTGCCGGATTTCACTAGGAATTCGCCGGGATAGGCGATCCAGCGCGCCGGCTTATCCGCAGCCGCTGCAAACTGTTGCCGGACCTCGCACGCTTGATGCCGTGTCAACGACGCGGTAGCAGGTAAACGACGGTCTAGTGCCCGCTCGCCCCCGACAGTTGCTTGACCAGTTCCCCCATCACGGCCTTGGCGTCGCCGAACAGCATGTAGGTGCTGTCGCCGAAGTACAACTCGTTGTCGATCCCTGCAAAGCCAGGAGCCTTGCTCCGCTTGATGGCGTAGACCGTCTTAGCCTTGTCGGCGTTGATGATCGGCATGCCGTAGATCGGGCTGGCCTTGTCGGTCCGCGCGGCCGGATTTACCACGTCGTTGGCGCCGATCACCAGACAGACGTCGCACTGCGGCATGTCGCCGTTGATCTCGTCAGCCTCGACCAGGTCGGTGTAGGGAATCTCGGCCTCGGCCAGCAGCACGTTCATGTGCCCCGGCATGCGGCCCGCCACCGGATGGATGGCGAACTTGACGTTGATGCCCCGCTTCTTCAGTTGATCGTAGAACTCGCGGACCCGGTGCTGGGCCTGGGCCACCGCCATGCCGTAACCAGGGACGATGACCACCAATTGGGCCTGCTCCAGAACCATGGCGGCACCTTCGATCGACTCTTCCTTGTAGGCTTTCTGCTCGCCCGACGCGGCAGTAGCCTGGACCTGACCGAAGCCGCCGAAGAGCACGTTGGTGAACGAGCGGTTCATCGCTTTGCACATGATGATCGACAGGATCAGGCCGCTCGAGCCATCGAGCGCGCCGGCTGTGATGAGCAGTTTGTTGTCGAGCACAAAGCCCATCGCCACGGCCGACAGACCCGCGTAGCTGTTTAAAATCGAGATCACCGTGGGCATGTCGGCGCCGCCGATCGGGATGATCAGCAGCACGCCGAAGGCCAACGCCAGCACGACGATCAGCGGGAAGGCGAATAGCGCGAAGGTGCTCTCGGGCCAGACCACGATACCCAGGCCCAGCAGGATCGTGAGGGCCAAGAGGCCGATGTTCGAGACATTTTGATAGGGGTATGTCACCGGACGCTGCGGAATCCAACTGATCCCCTGCAGCTTGCCGGCCGCCATCAAGCTGCCGGTCAGCGTCAGAAAGCCCAGGATCACCTCGGCGACCAAGGCGAAGGCCCGAAAGCTGGTCAGCTCGCCTGGCTCGTAGTACCACAAATAGAACTTGGCCATGCCGACCAATCCGGCGGCCAGACCACCGAAGGCGTGCGACAACGCGGTTCGTTGCGGTACGGCCGTGAGCGAGACTCGCGACAAGGGATAGCCCACCGCAGCGCCAGCCGCAATGGCCAGAATGATCCACAGATGGTGAACGATGCCGGGCTGGATCCAGGTGGCTACGATGGCCAGGCTCATGGCGGCCACGCCCGCCGCGACTCCCTTGCGGGCGTCCTTGGGGTCATTCATCCAGTACAAGGACAGAATGAAGAGGACAGTCGCGGCGAGGTACGAAAGTTGGATGACGGTCTGGAGCATTACTTGGCCCCTCCCGTCTTGAACATCTTGAGCATGCGATCGGTAATCAGAAAGCCCGAGACGATGTTGGTGGTCGAGGCGAACAGGGCGATCGCCCCCAGAATGCGAATGGGCGTAGGGTAGTTGGAGCCCGTGACGATGATGGCTCCCACCACGGCGATCGCCGAGATAGCGTTGGTCAGCGACATAAGCGGCGTGTGCAGCAGCCGCGAAACCCGGCCGATCGCCCCGATGCCGATAAACGACGACAGCACAAACACGAACAACAGCGACCAGTAGTCAACTGCAGTCTGCGCGTGCGCCGGATCGGCCGCATGAGCCACCAACGGAGTTCCGGCCACCAGGGCCAGCGAGCAAAGGATACGGCGGAAAGGCATGGGGGTTCCGCTTCGAAGGTGAGAATGCGTAGTTCGCAAAACAATTCGTCTGTACAACGGATTTGAAATCTGAGATTTGAGATTTGAGATGACGGACATCTCGAACTCCAGGTCTTCCTTCATTTCAAATCTCAAATTTCCGATTTCAAATCTCACATGGCGCACTCGAAGGCCGGTACCCCACGCTAAGACCCGCTGGCGGCCAGCAGGTCCTTGATGCGTCCGTGGACCACCTCGCCCCCTTCGGTAATCAGGGTGTCGCGGGTGATCTCGTCGGTCTTGTCCACGATCAGTTCCCCTTTCTTCACCAGGTGATTCAAGAAGGTGGTGATGTTCTTGGAGTACATCTGGCTGGCGTGATACGGGACTGTGGCCGGTAGATTGGTGGGACCCATGATCGTGACCCCGCCGACGACAATCGTTTCGTCGGCCTTGGTCAGTTCGCAGTTGCCGCCGCGCTCGGCCGCCAAGTCGACAATCACGCTGCCGGGACGCATGCGGGCGACCATCTCCTTGGTGACCAACACCGGGGACTTCTTGCCCGGGATGGCGGCCGTGGTCACCACGATGTCGCTGTCGCCGACGACTTTCTCCATGAACTCGCGCTGCTTGCGAAGGAATTCGGCGTCCTGCTCCTTGGCATAGCCACCCGCTCCTTCCGCCCCCTTGGTATCGAGGGGCAACTCCACAAACTTGGCGCCCAGGCTTTCGCACTGCTCCTTGGCGGCGGGGCGAACGTCGTAGGCCTGCACCACCGCGCCGTTGCGACGGGCGGTGGCAATCGCCTGCAAGCCGGCCACCCCAGCGCCGATGATCAGTGCCTTGGCGGCCGTGATCGTCCCGGCGGCCGTCATCATCATGGGGAACATCTTGGGAAGCGTTGTGGCGGCCAGCAGCACGGCTTTGTAGCCGGCCAGGGTGGCCATGGAACTGAGGGCGTCCATGCTCTGCGCCCGGGTGATGCGGGGCATCAACTCCATCGAGAACAACCGGCAGCCCTTGCCGGCCATCTCGCGGGCCAGTTGCGGCGCACCCAGCGGATCGGCAAAGCCGATCAAGGTCAGCTCGGGCCGGATCAGATCGAGATCGCTGCGGCCGGCCGTGGGATTGGATCCCAGCGAGCGGACCTGCAGCAGGATGTTGGCCTGCCGGAAGACATCGGCCCGGCTGTCGGCCAGCTTGGCCCCTTGCGCCTGGTACTGGTCGTCGAGGAACCCGGCGGCTGTGCCGGCCCCGCGCTCGATCAGGATTTCCATTCCGGCCTTGATTAACCCGGCGACGGCCTGCGGCACCAAGGCCACGCGATGCTCGCCAGGACAGGACTCACGCACGATACCGACGATCATGGTCGTTGGCGGTGTTCGCCTCTCGCGAAGGAACGGAGCGGGCCTGCCCAAGCGGGGCGGCTCATGCTCGAACACTGTAGCCGGTTCCGAGAAAACTTCCAGGGGCCCAAGGGGATACGGGGATACTTGCGGTATCTTAAGGAACGGCAGGGGAGGGGAAGGCAGGGCAGGGCACGGCGATTTGAAATCTGAGATTTGAAATTTGAGATGAAAACTGCGGGGCGGATCGAGCAGGCAGTCGGGTAGGAAAGCGGTCGGACAGGAATGCGGTTTGTCCACAGATGTCGCAGATCAACACAGATGAACGCTGACGTGATCGCCATGGGAACTTCAACGGCTTTGGGTGCTCTAAGGCGTGCCTTTCGGTATCCGTTCCCGAGTTCATCGCTTTCCACATCTCAAATCTCAAATTTCAAATCTCAGATTCTTTCCGCGTTGGTTGCGTCGCTCCTACTTTTTGCTTTCATTTCGTCCGCCCAAGCTGACTCCCTGGACCACGTGCTGCAAACCGGACAACTCCGCTGGGGAGCCGACAAGGCGGGCGGGGCGCCATATGTCTTTGCCGATCCGCAGGATACCAGCCGGTTGATCGGCTTCGAGGCCGAGATCGCCACCGCTTTGACAGAGGAACTGTCGCGGCAACTGGGGACGAAGATCGTCGCGGTGCATACGCAGGGAGATTGGGAAACGCTGCCGCTGCTCTTGGATCAGGGGAGCATGGACCTGGTGCTGAATGGCTACGAGTTGACGCCGGAGCGGAAGCGGAATTTTCTCTGCTCGCGGGGCTACTATCTATACGGCTTGCAGTTGCTGGTCCGTCGCGACTCGCCGATTCAAAGCTGGGCCGATCTGGCCCCGGGGGCCGCAGGGCGAGGAAAGCGATACCGTGTCGGCGTGCTGCTGCCGTCGGCCTCAGAGACCTATCTGCAGAAGCATCCCGGGCTGGATGTCGAGGTGGTCCCGTACAACGGCAACATCGACGCCATGCGGCAGGTGCAAGACGGCTTTCTGGATGCCACGCTGCAGGACGACTGCATCGCGCAATACTACGCCGATCAGTTTCCGGACCTGCGGTTCGTGGAGCGGCCGGTCTCGCCCGGCAGCCATGTGGCCCCTGGTTACTACGTGATGCTGCTCCCCAAGGGAGAGGAACGACTGACGCGTGCCGTGGACGAAGCCCTGGGGAAGCTGATTGCCGAGGGGCGGTTGGAGGAGATCTACGACCGCTGGCATCTGGGGGGACGGCAGCAGACGCTGGCGTTGCGGAGTGTGTCGGAAGTGCCCCCTGCCCCGCAGGCGACTTGGCGCGAGTTGCTTTCGGCCCACCTGGGAACGCTGCTCAAGGCGGCCGGCATGACGATTTTTCTGGCCTGCGCCTCGATGCCGCTGGCCATTGCTTTGGGAATCCTGGTGGCGCTGGGGCGGATGTACGGCCCGCGTCCGTTGGCCTGGTTGCTGACGGCCTACGTCGAGGTGCTGCGGGGCACGCCGCTCATGATGCAGCTCTATGCGATCTTTTTTCTGCTCCCCAAGATCGGCCTGGTGGTCCCTCCGCTCGTGGCCGCGATTGCCGGGCTGGCGATCAACTACTCGGCCTACGAATCGGAGATCTATCGCGCGGGCCTGCAGGCGATTCCTCGCGGCCAGTTGGAAGCCGCCCTGGCTCTGGGCATGACCAAGGCCCAGGCGATCTGGCGGATCCTGCTGCCGCAGGCAGTACGGATCGTGATCCCGCCGGTTACCAGCGACTTCATCGCCTTGTTCAAGGATACGTCGGTCTGCTCGGTGGTCACGGTCATGGAACTGACCAAGCAGTACTCGGTGCTGGCCTTGGGAACGGGCGGAGTGATTGAAATGGCCGCGCTGACGGCGCTGCTCTATCTGCTAATGAGCTACCCGTTGTCGCTGGCGGCGGCCTGGAACGAACGTCGGCTGGCCGGCGCTTAGTGCGGCGGCCGCAGGGTGGTGCCAACTGCACCAAGACCCCCTCGGGGCAACCTCGACTCTCCGCAGCGGTGGACCTCGTTTCACGCGGCACCACCTTACAATCGGCACGTCGAGCGCAGCCCCTTCCATCGCGCTCGTCCACGCCCTGCGGCCTGGCTGCCACATTGGCGCTAAGTCTTTCTCATTACGCAGGTTGTGCTAGCTTCGCCCCGTCTGGCTTCCCAAGTCATTTCATCCGAAAATTCTCTCCCGAATGCCCAGTTTCGGACTATGCTAGAGGAAGCAAGTAATCCGTTCGGCCCGTTCTTTGGTCGATTCCGCCTACAGCGAAGGTGAGTGAGATGACGGCACGTTCTCTGGCGATGGTCGTGGCACTGACTCTGATGTGCGCTGCGGCTCGGCTTGACGCCCAACTCATTTCCCAGCCCACGGCCATGCGGCACGGCCTGACGCGGGCTTGGTACAACCAGGTTCCCATCGACACCAGCCGCGCTAAGCTGGCGCACTGGGTGTTGCACAAAGACATCTTGCTGGTGCAGACCTCGGCTGGCCTGCTGACGGCCATCGACGCCGAAACGGGCGGCACACGCTGGACCAACCGTCTGAACAAAGACGGCGCCCCTTCCGCGGCCCCGGCTGCCAACGATACCACCGTGTGCGCCGTTTGTGGCGACATGCTGTATGTCTACGATCGAATCACGGGCCGCACGCTGTGGGAGCGCAAGCTGTCCAGCACCGTGAACAGCGGTCTGGTGATGAATGAAGACCGCGTCTTCTTCACGATGTCGAACGGCTGGATGGAGAGCTTCACGCTCGAAGACAATCGCAAAGGCGAATGGCACTATGCCTCGAAGGGGGGCAGCTATTCCACGCCTGTTCTGACTCGCGATTCCGTGGCCTGGGCCAACGACCGCGGCCTGTTGAACGCCTCGCAGTTTGACGCGGCCAAACTATCGTTCCAGTTCGAGACCGACATGCCGATGGCGGGCGGGCTGGCCTTTCAGGCCCCCTTCATCTTCATGGGCGTAAAAGACGACAACATCTATGCCATCGGCGCCCGCCGCGGACGCAAGCTCGGCCAGGTCATCTGGCGGTTCTATACCGGCGGCGTGATCAACTTCTCGCCGGCCCCGATCGGCAACAACCTGTATGTCACTACTTCAGATGCCGGTATGTACTGCCTGAAGATCGGCTACATCGCCGACTCGGCCGAAGCCCGCAAGAAGGGGGCCGTGGAAGCCGAGATCCCCGCCGGCGGAATGGTAGAACAGACGGGCGGAACGCCGATCTGGTGGCAGTCGCGGGCCTATCAGTTCCTGTCCGCCAGCAAGACGCGCGTCTATGCCTCGGACGTTGCGGGCCGACTGTTGATTCTGGACGGCAAGAGCGGCGCCATTCAGGGATCGCTGTTGATTCCCGAGCTGAATCGTCGCTTGGCCAACACGCAGACCGACCGCATCTTTCTGGCCAACAACGAAGGTTTCGTGCAGTGCCTGCGTGAAACCGATCTCGTGAAGCCGTTGCTTCACTTGGCCCCGGACGATGCCGAAGCGGCCCCTAAGCGCGAGATCAAAAAGGGTGGCGCGGTAGGCGAAGGCGAAGAGAAGAAAGACGAAGAGAAAAAGGAAGAGGAAAAGAAGGAAGAGTAGACAGCACCGATCTGTGGCTGTCTTCCACCGACTCCGGCGCTGTCATGGCTTGGCCGGAATGGTTCGCACCTCGATCTGTTTGGCAGCCCAGCCTAGCTTCTCGGCGACCTTCTGCGGGTAGTCCCAGCGTTCTTGTGCGCCAGCCGCGGGTTGTTCCTTCCCCGGGCTCTGCTGGTAGATTCTCACTTTCGACCGCCCGGCGGCCATGGCTACCGCTTGCGGCACGTCGAGGTGACGGAGCACGTTCAAAAAGTCCGGTCCGGCTTCGGCGTAGACTCCGCCAGGCTGGCTGAAGTCGGGCGAATGCGACGGGCTGAGGTACCACAGGTCCAGCCTTGCCACGTTGGGCTCGAAGAGAGACGCATACAGCGTGACCCCCGCCATGCGGCGCTCGCCTTGCATCCAGAGCGGAGTCTTGGCCAGTTCTCGATCGGCCAGTTCGCGCAGGGCTTGCGCGCCGCGGCGCACATCCCACACCCGCATCCCGTCGAGGGTCTGACCCAACAGCATGTGCCGTCGGCGGTGCTGCGTTTGCTTTCGCTCGCTCTGATTCCACGCGGTCGGTCCGATTCCACGGGGGGCGAGCCAGGCCATGCCCCACTTCTGCTTGGCGAACATCTGCTTCGTGCTTTCAAACTCCTGGGCGTTCGCTTCCGCCGGCCCCTCGCTGTGCAGGCCTTCACCCGCAAGTTCCTGCGCAAAGCCGCCGCGCATCGTGCGCAGCCAATCGTCCCAGCCCTGTTCGTCGAGCGCATTAAGCACCACCAAGTCCAGATCGCGCCGAGCCAATCCCGCCCGCTGAGCCACGTACAGCCGCAGCCGAATGGGACCCTGACTGGCAAAGTCGTAGGCGGCCAGTTCGATCCCTTCGCGCGTGACGCGAAAGGCCTCGGCAATGCCCAGCGGCTCCGGCGTCTGCGGCCAACCGCGAAAGACCTTTTCAGAAAGCGCCGTGCGCCAGGTTTCTTGCTGCTTCTCCCAGGCGGCCGCATCGGCAGGCACAGCCGGTTCGGGGGCTTCGGCCACAAAGGTCTCGTGGATCCGCGTGTTCACCTGATCGGCGGGCAGGTTCTCGAAGACCTTGAGCTGCTCAGGCTCGAAGTACTTCTCGGCCGGCTTCACCTGCGATTCGTCTTTCCGCAGATGATGGTTGAACCAGCGAAAGGCATGCACCTGTAGTTCCTGCGTATCCTTGTGCGGGCCTTCGGTGATATGCAGCCCGAGCTTGTCGCCGGCCTTGTCGAAGCGATAGATCTGCCGCGCCTGCTGGTGCACGCGCAGTACACCTTCTAACGGAAAGATCGTGTCCTTGTCGGCGTTGGAAATCAGCAGCGCCCGCGGCGAGACCAGGGCCGCCACCTGACCAAAGTCCCAGCGGTACGTATTGATTGGGAACATGCAATCGCAATGCCCCTCCACGGTCCCATCGACCACATGGTTCGTCAGATCCGTGATGCCAGCCACCGGCACGGCGCACTGAATGCGCTCGTCGAGCGACGCCAGCCACCAACTGTAGGCCCCTCCGCCTGAGATCCCCGTCACGCCCAGCCGCGCGGGATCGACCTCGGGGCGCGAGACCAGATAGTCGATCGCGCGGATCGAGTTCCAGGCCTCCACACCCGCCGAGGTGTAGCCGCGGGCGTTCCACCACCACATCTGCTGGAACGCACCGTCCTTGCGGATTCCGTACGTGCCGTGGTGCGTCCCTCGGATTTCGCCCAGTTGCACGGTATCGATGATCAGGCAGACGAAGCCGTTCTGCGCGAACCAGGCGCCGTGATGCTGAAAGTAGGGCTTGTTGCCGTAGCTGATGCCGTTCTTCTCGACGCCGCCGTGGCCGCAGACGTACAGCACCGCCGGAAACTTGCCGGGCTTGTCTCCCTCGGCCGGCTTGGGCAGGTACAGATTGCCCGTGACATACAAACCGGGCCGCGACTGGAAGTGCACCTTCTCGACGCTGAAGTCGTCTCGCGGAATGCGGCCCGTCACGACGGCTTTCAGGTCGGTCTTCTCGGGCATCGGGTCCAGCCCCAGCATCTCGGCCAGTTGCCGACGAAGCTCGCCGCGTCGCGTCTGCCAGTCCTCGGCCGATTTCACGTCGGACACGGGGCGGCCGGCCAGCGAAGCGGTCTCGGTGCGGAAGTACTCCGCGATCATGGAATCGCCGCGCGCGGTGTCGAGCTTGCGTAGGGCATCTTGAGCGTACAGATCGCTGCTGCATGTCAGCAGCAGAGCGATCAGCAACAATTGCACGCGTGGCAAAGCCATGGGCGAAACTCCGGCAACCAGTTGCGGGCGATGGGAAAGCGGAAGGCAGGCCAAGTATCGAGCGCCGTTTGCGTCCATTGCAACCAGGATTCCCAAAAGTGTCTGACTTCCCAACGCCAGCGGCCGAGGCTATCGTACAAAGGGTTCGGAGTGGACAAGGTGGTCGCTGGTCTGCGTTCTGGTGCAAGCCAGGGCGCAAGCGAGAGGAAAGTCCGGGCTCCGCAGGACAGGGTGGTGGGTAACTCCCACCGGCCGCGAGGTCAGGGAAAGTGCAACAGAAAGCAAACCGCCACGCGGCGCAAGCTGCGCGGTAAGGGTGAAACGGTGGGGTAAGAGCCCACCAGCGGATTGGGCGACCAGTCCGGCTAGGCAAACCCCGCCCGGAGCAAGGCCAAACAGGGAGCAGCGGGAACCGACCCGCACGGTCCGGTCCGGACCGTCACCGACTCCCGGGTAGGCTGCTAGAGAGTCCGAGCAATCGGACCCGTAGAGAAATGGCCACCCCCGGGGCAACCCGGGACAAAACCCGGCTTACCAGTCCATCTCCGAACTTTCACTTACACACATGGCTCATCGGCTATGACTCGACTGCGACCTAGTTATTTCCGGATGGCGATTGTCTGCATGAGCGCCACGCTGCTGGGATTGGTGCTCCCCAGCTTTGTTCCGCAGCTTCAGGAAGCGTATCTGATCCAGTGGACTCTGATCGCGCAGGTCGTCCTGTTGTGGGGCGCGGCGGTCGTTCGCAAGGAATGGGGCAAACTGCGGGCGATGCTGTTGGCATCATTCTGCGGCGCGGGCGCCCTGATGATCTGCGCCTGGCTGGTGGCGATGCTGGCTCTGCAAGTGGCCAGCCGCGTCGATCCCAAGGCGCAGTTCTCTGAGGGTTTCGGAGCATCACGCGGGTATATCTACGACGCGAGCTTGTTCTTCGTTCTGATGGGCTCTGCCGCCGGGTCACTCTTTATGTGGTACTGGGTACGCCCTGCCAGCGACTCATCACCTGCGTAACTCAGTGATCGTGGATCCCGTGGGGCTCCAGATGGACCAGTACGTCCCGCAGCGTTTCCTTGGCCCCCTTCAGTCGATCTTTCACGGCGTGTCCCACCCGATGCCCGTCGGCGACGCTCATCTGGGGATCGACCTCGATGTGGATATCGACGAAGTACTCGAGCCCTGACTTGCGAACGCGCAGCTTCTCGACATCTTGAACTCCCGGCACGCCGGCGGCCAGTTGGCGGATTTCGTTGACAAACTCCGGCGCAGCCTGCACGTCGAGCAGTTCGTTGGCGCTCGCGCGGAACAGGGCGACGGCCGTCCACAGAATCGCAGCCACCACGACCAGGGCAGCGACTTCGTCGGCCCAGCCAAACTCGGGTCCCGCCCAACGAACCGTCGCCAGACCCAACAGCACAGCCAGCGCACAGAAGGCGTCGCTGCGATGGTCCCAGGCGTTGGCAATCATGGCCTGCGAGCCGGTTTTCTCGCCCAATCGTACACTGTAGCGGTACAGAAACTCCTTGATGACGACGTTGGCCGCCGAGATCCAGAGCGTCCAGATGTGCGGAGGTTCGCCCGCTTCTCCGAAACGGCTGATCGCTTCCCAGCCGATCCACAACGCTGACATGATGATCGTCACAGCCACGTTGGTGGCCGCGACGGCCTCGGCCCGCGAGTGACCGTACGGATGCTCGCGATCAGCCGGCAGTTGGGCGATCCGCACGGCGGCCAGCACCACGCAGGTAGCAAACACATCCCCCAGCGAGTTGACGGAGTCCGAAATCAGTGCGAACGAATGCCCAAAGATCCCGCCCAACAGCTTGGCGATACCCAGCGCCAGGTTGACGAACAGCCCGACCATCGCGCCGCGCGTGACCTGTCGATAGAGTTCGGCGGCGGGAGGGGACAGCATGAGGGAGGCCAGGCAGCATAGAGACAACTCTCTCGAACCTCAGACTTGAAATCTGAGATTTGAGATTTGAAATCGGGGAATCAGCAATCGATTCTGCAAGTCTCCACTTCTTTGGCAAGGACGGGAGTCCAACTACGGTGTTTCAATCCGCACAAAGTCGTCTACGATCGCTGCACCTGTCGGCACCTTGAACGGGTGTTCCTTCGCTCCGGCGGGGACGTTTTCGACGTGGGACTTCGCTACGCCCCCTTCTTTCCAGCCGTAGGTGATCTTGGCTCCTTGCGGCTCGGCCGTCTTGCGCAAGCCATAGAGTTGGGCTTCGATGACGCCGGTCTGGTAGCCGCCCGCGTAAACAGTAGCCCGCACCAGCGCCGATTTGACGCCGGGCTTGGCAATGTCGGCCCGCCCATACATCCAGCCGCTGGAGTACTCGTTGTCGGCCGGCGGTTCGGCCTTGCCCATCAACTCCCATGTCTTGCCGCCGTCGGTGGAGACATCCAAGTGAAAGTCGGTCTTGTCGGGGGGAGGGACGCGGATGCCATACCGAGCGGCCGCCGTGACTTCGACCAGCGGCTCCGGCGATTCGATCTTAAAGACCACCGAAGCTGGTTTGTTGTTCTGTGTCTTGTAGGCCACCTGCTGCTGCTTGCTCCGCGCGGAATAGGCCAAATTCGTTCGCAGCGATTTGTCTTCCAACCGGCCAAGCTCCTCTTCCTTTAGTCCGAAGTTCGGCAGCACGGGCACGACCGCACGCGATGCCGCGCGATAGACCACCTGCGACCCGCCTGGCTTGAGCCGCGGATAAATCGTCTGACACACCTGGGTGACCGTCGTGAACTTCACCGCGTCGAGTCCGGCTGTCTGCTGCCATAGGAAGCGGGCCTGCCAACCGTAGTGTCCTTTTACCACGTCCGTCACGTCTTTTTCGAAGTCGCCTTTCAATTCGCCCACGGCAGTCCACGATTGCCCCTGATCGGTCGAGATCTCCAGCCTCACTTCTCCCACGGTCGTTCCTGCGATCACCAGTCCGCCCGTCGCCGGGCCGCTCATCGGGTTGGCGTCGTCGGCCGGATCGCCGCAGATCACATAGGGCGAGAAATGACTAAAGGTCACGCTGGCCGGCTTGCCATCCGGCGTGTGCAGCTTCGGAGATTGCCCCCGTCCACGCACGTTGCTGGTTTGCTCCACAATCCCTTCGCGGTACTTCTCGCCCGACAAATCAGGCGCATAGACGAACTCGCCGTTGGCGTACGAGGCGTTCCCGCGCGAGTTGCTCTTTTCCCCTTCCTGTCTGGGCTCCCCCTGCCCGGCGAAGGTCCAATCGCGGGCCGGACCACCAGGCATGTTGTGCCAGAAGCGGCGTTTCGACGGGCCGCCAAAACGATCGCGATCCAGGTAACGGGTGAACGATTCTCCACTCCGCAGATGGACAACTCCGGGATGGGCCGCGTACCCGCTGTTGTACATTTTGTACCACTTGCCCCCCTTGGCGATTTCGGCCCAGCCCGACTTCATACCGTTGAAGTCGCCGGGCCAGGCAAAGGGATAGCAGGGGATCGGCGCCTTGGCCCGATTGGCGCAGCTCGGGTCTTTCACCACGTCCTCGTAGCCGGCCACGATGCCGTCCTTGCGAAAGATCAGCCCCGCCATGTCCGTGTCGAAGGCGTGCCACGAGCCGTCGTACTCGATCTCGCTGTTGGTGTGTCCGGGGAAGGCACGCCGGCGGGCGTTCATGCCCAGCGCCTTCCAATAAGGCTCGTTCCAGGCGTGAACGGTGCCGCACAGCCCGTAGCCGTACGAGAAGCGGGCCCGGTTGGCGTCGTAGACGATCATGTCGTAGCGATTGTCGCGCTTGCTGTCGGGCGTTTCGCCCGGCACATTGCACTCCTGGGGAGAATGCAGATGCCACTGGTGGGTGAGCAGCCACAGGTACATGGCGATGGCCCGCTCTTGAGGGGACTTCTGCTGGCCGGCGGCAAAGGCGACGCAGTCCTCGATCGTCTGAAAAGCCCCTTCACCGGCGTACTGAGGGTGATCGGTGCGCAGCGTTGCATCGCCCACTTCAGCTTGGGCGCGAGACGTGAGTGCAGCAGCCATCACAAGAGCGAACAGCAGTCGGGCGGGTTTCATCGGCAAGCATCCAGGGAACCATGGGGAAGCAATCCTCGGAGTCTACGATCCCTGCTGGCGGCCTACAAAGAATTTCCCGCTTCGTGCCCATTCTGTCGAAATCTCGTATAATCACCGGCAGACTCACTTCACGCGGTTTTCGGGATCCATTCATGACGCGCACGGCGACCTTTTTGCTTGGAATACTTGGGGCAGGCCTACTCGGCTGCGGCGGCGCGACGCCGGCGGTCCCCAAGGGGCTTCCCACGCCCGAGGCCGTGCAGAAGGCGATCACCCAGCCCGTGGAGACATTCAAGCAAGCGGTGCAGCCCGCGGTCTCGGGCATGGAACTCGAAGTGGCCGGGGCCCTCAAGAGTCCCCGGTGCGTGGCCTCGATTGAAGCCATTCCGGGACGGCCGGCGGTGCTGCGAATCGCCACCTACAGCGATCCGGCGAGCGAGACATTTCCCTCGGTGATGATCGTTGGCCAGGTCGGCGCTACGACGCCCGCGGCGCTGGTGAATCAACAGGTGCGGGCTCAGGTGTTCGCCATGCGAGCGGCAGACTCGGCCGTACTGCAGACTCCGCCCGGCCAATCAGTGCTGATCACGATCACGGGGGCTACCGAGAAGTCGCTCTCGGGCAGGATCGAACCGAACAGCATGCTTCAGGACACTTCGAACCAGTCGCAGGTTCCGCTTTCAGGCACCTTCACGGCCACGCTCCCTTAGTCCCGGTCTGCTTTCTTCTCGCGAGATCTTCGCCATGCGCGCCCCGGCTTTCGTGGTCCTGTTGACGCTTCTTGCTTTCGGCGTTGGTCCGAGTGCCGCCCAGGCCGAACTCGCCCCGGAACCGAGCACTGAGCACCCCGACGGCCTGCTGCGTGTGCGTCCCGAGAATGCCGAGATGTTCGCGGCCACACAAGCCGCCTGGCAACGGGCCGCTACGCCGATCAAGAACATCGCCACCAAACGGGCGCAAGGGCAGGTGGGCAACATCTCTCCCAAGGAAGTCGGCGAAGCGCAGATTGCGACGGTGCAGTTCCGCCGACTGGCCGAACGCCTGGCCCTGATCGGCGAACCGGTGGGCATCGAACTCGGGCACCGGGCCGGCGACTTCACAGGAGAGCTGACCGCCGCGGTCAAGGCCTTCAAAGATATTCCTGGTAACCGCGAGAAGGTGGCGGCCGCCTATCGCGATGGGTTCGTTCCCGCCGCTCAAAAGGCCAGCGGCAAGTTGAATGCAATCGGTAAACTGGCCCAGCAAGGGAAGTGGGAGACGGCCGAGAAGGAGTTCTTCGAGCTCTACGAGCCGTTGGAGGCGATGGCCATCTGGTACGACGCCAACGAACTGACGCAGCCGCTGATGCCGTTCGGCGCCGCCTACAAAGCGATCTATGACCAGATGCTGACCCAGCGCCGCGCTGAAGCCGAGAAGCTGCTGGGCGACGCTCGCAAGGCGGCGCTGCCTGATATGGCCGCACTCGTTCGACAGACTCAGGACGCGGCCACCACGATCGCCGCCAGTGGTCGGGCGAGTCTCGACGGGCAAGCGCTCACCGGTCCCGCGGCGCTGACGCTGCTGGTCAAGAAGTGGCAAGAGGTCTACCTGGCTGCCCTGCGAGCCCGGGCCCTGGCCTGGGCTTTGCAACACGTCACCTCGCGCGGCGTCGCCGATTTGGCGCCGCTGGAGGACAGCTTCAACCAGGCCGCGCGGGGCATGCCGGCAGCGCTGGCCGGATTGATCGATGCCGATGCGAAACGGACTCCGCCCGCCGAAGTCGCAGCGCTCTATGCCGCGTACGTGGCGGCGCTCGTGCCGCTGGCCGATCTCTCGGCCAACGGGGCGTTGGTTACGGCCGCGGAACCGGCGCTGGCGCGACTGGCCGATCGTTCGCCTGAGTTCGCCGCGCAGTTGGCCTCGTATCGACGGGCGACCTCGGACCTGCTGCGCTGGCGGCGACGGGTGGCCAAACAAGCGGCAGACCGCGCGTCGAAGCCGAACTATCTGCCGTTGGAAGTGCGTTTTCTCGAGGCGGCCCGAGCATCGAACGAGTTCCCCGGCATCGTGTCGTCGGGATTGGGAACCACCAAGAACGCCCATATTCAGGTCTCGATGCCGCGGGCCATGCCTGGACTGACCAAGATGGTTGGGACAGAAGTGGCGATCTCCGATGGGCTGGCGTCAGCGGCTGCGAAAGCGCAGGGACGCTACCAGGATCGCATCTATCCGGTCTACGCACCGCCGGTCGCGGCGCTGGCTCCCTATGTGCCGCTGCTGGAGTTCGACCTGCTGGTCTCGCCGGCCGCTCCTCCGATGACGATGGAAGCGGCCCTGGCCATTCATCGCATGAAGCGTGGAGATGTGGTGGCGGCCGGGGGCAAGGTAACGCGGCTGAAGCTGATGGGCTTCATCCCGTACTTCTCGGCGCCAGCCAAAGAGGTCGCTCTGCCGAATCTGGGGCCGCTGCGGCTGGGGGCGCTGCCCAACGAGCCAGTCCCGCCCGATCCGGCCGAGCAATTGCTGGCCGAGTGCGAAATAAAACCCGCCTGGGTGCAGCACGAACTGATGTTCGTGCCGGTCCCCTAGGCGGGTCTGTTCGCGCGACGTTTCGACGGTGGCCGCTTCTTCAGGTGGTCCGCTCTAGCGGTCCCAGAGATAGCTGACGTCGACGCCGTAGGCTTCGACCTCGAACGAGTTGCCGGCCTCCGCGCCGTCGATCTCGGCACTCAGGCCGCCGGCGCTGCGGGCCCAGTGGATCAACTCATGCAGCATCAAGTACTGAATGGCCACGTGGTACTTGTCCGGGTTCTTCTCGTACTTCTTGGCGTTCTTGATATCGATGAAGAGGTTGTCTTTGCCGTGGGCCTCCCAGAAGTAGGCGTTGGCCGCTTGGCCGATGGCGGCAAACACGTCGACGACCTTCAATGTCGGCCCCGTGCAATAGGTAATGCCGGTCATGGCGCGGGCGTCATCGCCGCAATGCTTGGCATAGGCCTTGTAGCGCTTGGGCACGTAGCGCGGGGTGATCGGCAGCATGGTTCGCAAGTACTTGGCTAGTTTGGGATAGCTGCCCAACTCCGTAGTGATCATCGGTGATTCCTTGGGTATTTGGCGATTCCGTTCGCATCCGTCGAGCCCCGAGTGCGAGGACTTGGGGCGCGCTGCAATGCCAGGTTGAGACCCGCTGTTGCACCTGGACTTGAACGAAAACGCGATTTGATTTTTCAGATGGTAGCGAAGGTCGACGGAACCGTCGACTCAGACTGCAAGACGTACGGGGCAAATCGTCGCAGGGATCAAATTTCCCAAATTGCCATGGGGACCGAGGTTGATGAGGGGGAAATGTGGTCGCGAAACGACCAAGTGAGGGCGCGGAGGGAGAGGGTAATGAAGAGATAGGTAAGCGCAGCGCGCCCCAGACGCATTCCATCGATCAATATCTCATATCATAAGTCTGATATGAGGTTAATTTATGGAATTTACTCAGGCCACTTACCAGGCCAGCGGCTTTTGCCAGGCTGCTTTCAGATCGGCAATGCCGGCGTCGATCAGGCGGGTGCCGCCGGGCTGGCGATCGATCTCCACCTTGCCGCTCGTCGTCACTTCGCCGATGCGGGCGTATGGAACGCCGGCCAGATGCCGCTCGAACTCGGCCGCGCGATCGGGGGAGACTTCGCACACGAAGCGGGTGTTGGATTCGCTGTAGAGGAGCGCGACCGTGGCGGACGGTTCCGCGACGCCCGACAGGGAGCTCGGGATGCCCGCCAGCGAGGCTTTCACGCCCAAGCCGCCGGCGATGGCCATCTCGGACAAGGACAACGCCAAGCCCCCTTCGCTCAGGTCGTGGCAGGCGCGAACCGTACTGGCAAGCATCGCCTGATGCAGCGCGTCGAAGGTTTTCTTCGCCCGAGCCGCGTCGACCTGCGGCACGCTGCCGCCCGTCAGCCCTTCGACCAGACCGTAGTGCGAGCCCCCCAGTTCGAGTTGCGTCGAGCCGACCTGATACAGCAAGTTGCCGGCCTGCTTCAGATCCATGGTTACGGCCAGCGAGACGTCTTCAATCTGCCCCAGAGCGCTGATCAACAGCGACGGGGGGATGGAGATCGTCCGCTTGGTGCCGCTCGAATCGACGTAGCTGAACTCGTTGTTCAAGCTGTCTTTGCCGCTGATGAACGGAGTGCCCAGCGCGACGGCCAGTTCCTGGCAGGCGAGCGCCGCCCGCACGAGCGAGCCCAGGGTCTCGGGCCGGGCGGTATTGCCCCAGCAGAAGTTGTCGAGGATGGCGATGCGGGCCGGATCGGCCCCCAGGGCCACGGCGTTGCGGACCGCCTCGTCGATGGCGCTGGCCGCCATGTGCCAGGTGTCGAAGTCGCCGTAGTGCGGGTTCATGCCGTTGGTGATGACCACGCCGCGCCGTGTCTCGAGCCGCGGGCGGACGACCGCGCCGTCCGAGGGGCCATCGTTGGCGACGCCGACCAGCGGCTTCACCACGCTGCCCCCTTGTACTTCGTGATCGTATTGGCGGATGACCCATTCCTTGCTGGCCACGTTCAGCGAGCCCAGGATCTTGAGCAACGCCGGCGTGTAATTACCGCCAGCAGGTGCAGCCAGCTTCATTTCGGTCGACGCGACGGGTTCGTAGACCGCTTCGCGAACGACAGGGGGGCGGCCTTCGTGCAGGAAGCTCATGGACACATCGCCAACGACCTGCCCCTGATACTTCAGCACCAGTCGGCTGGTGGGGGCGTAGACGCCGATCACGGTGGCCTCGACTCCCTCGCTGGCGGCCAGGGCCGAGAACTCCGCCCACTGATCGGCTCCCACGGCCAGGATCATTCGCTCCTGGGCCTCGCTGATCCAGATCTCGGTGTAGCTCAGCCCGTCGTACTTCAGCGGGCACTTGTCGAGCCAGACCTCGGCGCCAATCTCCTCGCCCATTTCGCCAACGGCACTGGAGAAGCCCCCTGCGCCGCAATCGGTCACGGCGTGGTACAGGCCACGATCGCGCGCGGCCAGCAGCACATCGAGCAGCATCTTCTCGGTGATGGCATTGCCGATCTGCACCGCGCCGCCGGAGAGCATTTCGCTCTCATCGGTGAGCTCGCCGGAGCTGAAGGTCGCGCCGTGGATGCCATCGCGGCCGGTTCGTCCCCCCAGGGCCACAATGTGGTCGCCGGGCTTGGGCTCCTTGTGCGAGAACCGCTTAGGGATCAGCCCCACGTTGCCGCAATAGACCAGCGGATTGGCCAGATAACGGGGATCGAAGTAAATCGCGCCATTGACCGTGGGAATGCCCATGCGATTGCCGTAGTCGCGCACGCCGGAGACGACCCCGCGCATCACCCGTTTGGGATGGAGGACGCCGGGGGGAAGCGTATCGAAGTTGGTCTCGGGCGGGGCGAAGCAGAAAACATCGGTGTTGGCGATCGGCTTGGCCCCCATGCCGGTTCCCAACGGATCGCGAATCACACCGCCGATGCCTGTGTTGGCGCCGCCGTAGGGCTCCAGGGCCGAGGGGTGATTGTGGGTCTCGACCTTCATCACCACGTTGTACTCGTCATCGAAATGAATGATGCCGGCGTTGTCTTTGAAGACACTCTCGCACCAGTCGCCTGCGCCAAGGCGTTTGCGGATCTCGACCGTGGCGGCGAAGATCGTCTCCTTCAGCATGTTCTTGAACTCGCGCGTGCCGCGATCGTCGCGGTAGCGGATCCGGCCGGCCAGTGTCTTGTGGCTGCAGTGCTCGCTCCAGGTCTGGGCGACGGTTTCCAACTCGACATCGCTGGGATCGCGGCCCACCTGGCGGAAGTGGGCCTGAATGGTCTGCATCTCGACCAGGGTCAGATAGAGCTGCCCCTTCTTGCTGAGCAGTTCGAGCCCCGCATCGTCCAGGGACAACAGCGGCACGATCTTGTGTTCGAAGCGGTATTGCGAGCCGCTATCCAGACGATCGAGCTTCAGGGGCCCGACCACGACCTGCTCAATGGCGTCGTTGGCCAGCACTTTGCTGCACAAGAGGGAGAGCTTCTTGGGCTCCAGCTCGCCGAGCCAGTACTTGCGGATCGTGCGGACGTTGTCGACCTTCAGGCCGAAGTCGGCGATCGCTTCGAGCGTGCTTTGGGCGACGGGGTCCATGACGCCCGGCTTGGGCATCACATGGACCAGTTTGCCCGCGCTGCTGCTTGGGGAAGTCGACAGGCCGGCTTCGCCCACCTGACCGACGACCGTGCGCTGCACGATGCGGTCCGAGAGCAGGAACTCGGCCAGGCGGACGACGTCGGCCTGCGCCAGCTGCCCTTCAAGCAGGAACCCGCGAGCGGCGACTACGTCGAGCTTCGACGCCAGCCCCAACGCGGCGGCTTCGCCAGAGACTCGCGCGGCATCAGCGTTGGGAAGTCCAGTCGCCGGATAGATATCAACTTCCCAGAGCATCGCGATTCCGTTTTCCGCGGGTGAGAAAATCCACAATTGCTTGTTTGTCGCCGGCGATCATGGCCGTACGGAAGGCGTTGATCGCCTCCTCCAACGGTTCCAGCGCCAGCAACACATTGCGACGATTCGAAAGAAAGATCTGCTGCCAAAGTTCCGGGTCGCCGGCGGCAATGCGGGTAGTGTCGAGCAGTCCGCCACCGGCCAGGGGGAAGAACTCGGTAGGAGTCGAGGTGGCCAGGGCCGCCGCCAAGGCATGTGGAATATGACTGGTGCTGGCGACCGCCCGATCGTGCCCGATGGGGGACATCTCGAAGGCGCGAGCGCCGAGATCCGTCCAGAAGTCGAGCAGCGTGTTGAAGTCGTCGTCGCTCGTTTCCGACGTGGGCGTGATCACGACCGCCCGCTTATCGAACAAGTCGGGGTGGGCCTCGGTCGGCCCGCTCCGCTCGCTGCCGGCCAGCGGGTGGCTGCCCAGGAAGCGGACGCCGCGCCCCAGGTCGTGGCCGATTTGCTCCACGATTTCGGCCTTGGTGCTGCCGCAATCGGTGATCAACGCGCCTTCAGGGCAGGTCTTGGCGGCCGCCTTCACGTGGGCCACGATCTGCGAGACGGGCGTGCAGACGACGATCAGCTCGCTGCCGGCGACGCCCTTGGCCAGGTCGATGGTGGTTTTGGTGACCGCGCCAACTTGTTTGGCGAGCTTCAGGCTCTCCTGGCGGCGGCCTATTCCGACGACTTCCTCGGCCAGGCCGCGTTGGCGCAAGGCCATGCCGACAGATCCGCCGATCAAACCGACGCCGATCACCGCGACACTTTTCCACTTCATCGCCGGTACTCAGCACGAGAAAAGTTGAGTGGCCCAAGGGTGGGCATTGTAAACGGCGGAGGGGAGGGGGAAAAGGACGGGGCAGGCGAACGACAATCTGGTTGTGAGCGTCTCGCTTCTGGGCGTAGCCGTACGGGTGCGAGCGGATCGCTGCCAGAATATTCAGTACAATGGCAATGTTAGTGATATTAAACTAGATTGAAATAAATCTGATAAGAATCTACAATTCAGATTTATAAGTGCTAGAATGCAAGGAAGAAGCGAGGAGTTTTTGCGTGCCGAGGTTTTCCGAGCGGCTGGCAAACGATCGTCTGGTCGCCCAGCCAACCCGAAAACTTCCGCGCTAAGTTCAGCGCAGGCGCTAAGTTCAGCGCAGGCGCTAAGTTCAGCGCAGGCGCTAAGTTCAGCGCAGGCGCTAAGTTCAGCGCAGGCGCTAAGTTCAGCGCAGGCGCTAAGTTCAGCG
>Ga0105047_10000349_pt1 | contig 75504 bp, 56 predicted proteins | sample MAT04_FD_78384 | JGI IMG/M metagenome (GOLD analysis project Ga0105047, IMG submission 78384) | Freshwater microbial communities from Lake Fryxell liftoff mats and glacier meltwater in Antarctica - MAT-04 (megahit assembly) | ecosystem: Environmental > Aquatic > Freshwater > Ice > Liftoff... | reverse complement strand
TCGAATGGTTTGGTGATCGAAGAATTCGCACCCTTCGGTGTGATCGGCATTATCACACCCGTCACGCACAGCGTGCCGACGCTCAGCGCTAATGCAGTCAACATGATCGCCAGTGGAAACGCCATCGTTGCCAACCCGCACCCAAGTGGTGTCTGGTGCGCCGCGATGGCGATTCGTGAATACAACAAAGCGATCGCAGCCAAGTTCGGGATCGACAACCTCATCACGGCCGTCGTCCCGCCGACGCTTGAGTCTGCCGAGCAGATTTTTCAGCATCGTGGCATCCCCCTGCTCGTGGTGACCGGCGGACCAGCCGTCGCGCGAGCGGCGCTGGCGGCCAAGAAGCGCGCGATTGTTGCGGGCCCGGGCAATCCTCCCGTCGTCGTCGACGAAACTGCGTGCCTCGACAACGCAGCCTCCTCAATCGTCAAAGGCGCCGCATACGACAACAACCTCCTGTGCATCGGTGAAAAAGAAGTCTTCGCGGTCGAGTCCATTTTCGACAAGCTTCTTTCGACGATGGAAAAGCATGGCGGATTTGTCCTGAATAAAACGCAGATCGACCAACTCACACGCGAAGCGTTCAAGATCGACCCGAAAGATGGCAAGCCACATGTGAACAAGGATTTTGTTGGTCGCGATGCAACCTGGCTCGCAGGGGTTGCGGGTGCGAATGTTCCTCCAACCACACAGGTGCTGGTCGGGGAAACTGATAACGAGCACACATTTGTTCAGGAAGAGCAAATGATGCCATTCGTCCCGTTCGTGCGATGCAAGAATGTTGACGAAGCGATGGATCGTGCCATCGAAGCCGAGCACGGATATCGACACACAGCCATCATCCACAGCCGAAATACGGAGACGATCACGAAGTTTGGACGTCGCGCGAATGTCACGCTGTATGTCGTTAACGGGGCAAGCCCGTCGGGCCTGGGCCTGGGCGGGCAGGGTCACCTGAGCTACAGCATCGCCACCCCTACAGGTGAAGGCATCACCACCCCGCTGACGTTCACGAGATACCGAAGAATGATGATGACGGGGATGTTGAGGATGATTTAGTTTTTGGAGTTACCAGTTGAAAGTTGTTGCCAGTGAGGACTCGGTATCCAAGTTTTTACTGGCAGCGAATATCTAGCACCTGGCAACTGTACTTCATGGTCTTGGCCCAAGTCATCGGTCACGCAACGAGCACGATCAAGCATCCTTCGTTCGAGGGATTTCGCTTCGTGCTCACTCAGCTGCTTGGTGCGGATAAGAAGACGCCCGATGGCGATGTAGTGCTCGCGATCGACACGCTGCAGGCAGGCATGGGTCAAAAGGTGATCCTGAATCTGGATGGCAAAGCCGCCCGCGATGTGATCAAGGATGACAAAAGTCCGATTCGGTACTTTGTGATTGGGTTGGTGGACGAGTAAGGAAAGTTGCCAGTGGGCAGTTGTTGGTTGGCAGTGAATGCCTGTTGGTCATGTATTTTCTGGCAACTAGCAACTGGTAACTGGCAACTATTCACCATGATCTTTACCGCTCGCCAACTTCAACTTCTGCATCAGGCCGGCGGGCGCGTGGTGTTGCCTTATCGGGCGCGGCTTACGCCGCTGGCTCAGGATTGGCTTCGGCAGAAGAAGATCGCTGTTGGTTTTTCGGATGCGGAGTATGACGCCTCGGCCCGACGGAGCGGGGATGCGTCGCTCGTGCCTGCGACGACATCGGCCGTCGCCGTCGCGCCCTATGCGTGGTGGTGCGAGGGCGCCTGCGGCACGAGCAAGGCTGCCCTGACCGCAGTGGCCAAGGAGTCGGCTTTGCAGCCGATGGGCGTTTTGGGTGATGCGTCACGCGTGAATGTTGCCATCAAGCATCTAGCGCAGGAAGTGAAGGATGCACACGCCGGTGGCGGTGTGATGATCGTCAAACACGCTGGCGCTGCTGCCGTGCTATCGAACCGGAACCCCGCCCTCCGCGCGGTCGTGGGAACCACGCTGGCAGCCGTGGAGGATGGCATTGGCACGATGGCTGCCAACGTGCTGATCATCGAACAATCGCAGCACACGCTCGTGCAACTGAAAAATATGATCAGCCGATTCGTCAAAACGGTCCGACAACCGAGTGAAAAGCTGGAACAGGAGTTAAGCGAGGCCGCGTCGTGTGGATGTAAACATTAGGCGCCCGTAATCGGCAGTTAAGACGAGTCGCTCGTAATTATTGTGCAGCGTCGCAAAGTCAGGCAACTGATTTGTATTTCCCTGCAGACTGCCGACTTAAGACTGCGGACTATTCGTATGCGAATTGGGAAAGTATTAGGTCGCGTCACCTTGAATCAAACATACGACACGCTTGTCGGCGGGCGATTCTTGATTGTCGAAGTGCAGGATCGATTTTCGCTTGCGGGAAAGATGCGGAAATCGACGGAGTCGCTTGTGGTGTACGACAACCTTGGCGCGGCGCTGGGCGATCTCATTGCGATCAGTGAATCGCGTGAAGCGTGCATGCCGTTCTATCCGGAGAAGCGCGTTCCGCTCGATGCATACAACGCTGCGATCCTGGAGCACGTGCAGGTGCAGTTCGAGATTTGACGCAACGTTAAACCGCTGAGCTTGCTCGCGCTGACCAGTAACCTCGGCGGGCAAGCCCCGACAGCTAATCGTTGGTCTGAAGGAATTTTTATATGGCCTACATCTCAAAACAAACGACCAAGCCACAACCCGTCAGCGAATGGAAGCTGAAGGATCAGATGTGCGACATCGGCAGGCGCATCTGGATAAAGGGTTTTTGCGCGGGCAACGAAGGCAACCATTCGTATCGCCTCAGTGAGAATCGCATCCTTTGCACGCCGTCGCTTATCAGCAAGGGCTCGCTCAAGCCTGACGACCTGTGCGTGGTCGATCTTGAAGGCAAGCAAATTTCTGGCTGGCGAAAACGCACGAGCGAGATTCTTCTGCATCTTGCCGTGTACAAGGCGCGGCCGGATGTGAAGGCGGTCATCCACAGTCACCCTCCGCACGCGACTGCGTTTGCGGTGGCGGGTGTGGATTTGCCAACCTGCATTCATCCAGAGGCCGAGGTGTTTCTCGGACCGGTGAAGAGCGCGAAATATGTCACGCCCGGCGACACGCGCCTAGGCGAATCGATCGCGCCGTATATCAAGGACTCCAACACGATTCTGCTCAGCAATCATGGCGTGATTTGTTACGGGCCTGACCTGGAAGATGCGTATTACAAGCTCGAGATTGTCGACGCCTACGCACGCATTCTCATCCTCGCCAAGCAGGTTGGCAGCATCAATCCGCTCAAGGGTGATGAGATGAAAGAACTGCTCGATCTGAAGGCGCGCTTCGGGATGGCTGACCCACGCACTGGGCCGAATGCCAGGCCCGATGCCATGAATTGCAACATCGACTTTTTGTCTCGAGTGGGCGAAGGCATCGCAACCAAAGGCCGGGTCGCGCTCCCCAGTGGAGGCACCGCGCCCGTCCCGAGCCTGGGCGCTGCGTCCCCTATGGACAGGGCAATCGCCAACATCCCGGCTGGAAATTACTCGGATGACGAGGTCGAGCAAATGGTGCAGACCATCACAGATCAAATCATGGCCGCGGTTTGAAGATCAGCCGGCAGTGAAGATTCGACATTCCGCATCCCTCGAGTTCACTGCGGACTGATGACTGAAGACTGCCGACCAACAAGGAAAATCATGAAAGTCAGCATCATCGGTGGTGGCGGGCGGGTGGGGTCGAATGCGGCCTTCGCGCTTCAGTGCGCGGGGATCGTTTCTGAGATTCACCTGCTCGATGCGAACGAGCAAATGGCCCAGGGGGAAGCGCTCGATCTGCTGCACGGCACAAGCGTCATTGGCGATCAAACAATTTATGCAGGCGGATACGAAAAGTGTGCCGATGCCGATTTGATATGCATCACCGCAGGCCTTCGTCGCAAGCCCGATGAATCGCGGCTTGATCTGATCAATCGCAACGTGTCGCTCTTCCGTCAAATTCTCGATTCGATCAAGTCGGCAGGGCTGAAGAAGGACGCGATTATTTTCGTCGTCTCGAACCCGGTGGACATCCTTACTCGGCTGGCCATCGACGCGATGAAGTACGACCCGACGCGCGTGATCGGCCTGGGCACTCAGCTGGACACCGCTCGCTTCCGGTCGCTGATCGCGGTCGAAACTGGACTGCCCGCCTCGCAAATCAAAGCGCTCATCCTCGGAGAGCATGGCGACAGCATGGTCCCCATCTGGTCCAGCGCGACCGCTGCCGGCATGCCCCTCGTTAAGCTGCCGAACTTTAACGCGACGGTCCAGGCCAAGGTTTTCGACCGCGCCAAAACCAGCGGGGCCGAGTGCATCAAACTGAAAGGTGGCGCCGGATGGGCGGTTGGGCTTACGATCGCCGAGGTCATCCACGCGATCGCGCTGAATCAGCCGAAGGTGCTGCCCGTCTCATCCCAGTTGACGGGTGAATACGGCATCCGCAACACCTGCACCAGCCTGCCGACGCTTATCAATTCGCGTGGTGTCGGGAAGCGATATGAGATCGACCTGTGGCCGCGCGAAGTGTCAGCGCTCCAAGCTGGTGCGAAGCAGTTGGACGCGACGTATGCGCAGGTACAGAAGTAGGCCAGATATTCGACTGAGGACGTTTCCGTAGCACGGGTTTTTAGCGCGTGCGGACCTATTTGTGACTCGGATTGTGCATCGTTTCTAAAGCAGAGCTGCTGGCATGGGTTGGAAGCCCGTGTCACAGGAAAGATATTTGGAAATTCGTAACTCATGCAAAAATCATTAGACCAAAAACTCGCCCGCATTCACGCCGACCCGTTCGGCTCGAAAGACTTCATCCTCGCCGACGCCAAGGACGCGGACATGGCCGCGGGATTGGCGGCGCCGGGGAAGGATGCGCGCACAGGTAAGGTGCGATCACTCTCTGAATATCGGGATCAAATGCGCGAGGTGACTCGCCAGGGTCTCGTCGACATTATGCTGATGAGCGCGTCCACCAGCGAGGCCTTGACGATCAGCGAGCGACTCTTCGAAAACTCTGCCGTCACCCCCGCATGTCGCGCGAATGACACCACCGACATTCATCTTGCCACCGGCGGAACGTACGCGGCTGCTCATTCGCGACCCTTTCGGTCGGCGACCATCGAGCAGATTCAGTCAGGCAAGGTAAACCCCGCACCCAACGAGCGGCGCATCGGCGCGGACCTTGGCCTTTATTCGATTACTCCCAATAACGACATCGACTTCGATATTGTCACACTGGAAGCGTACAAGCAGTTTCGCATCGAGGCCGAGCAGAAAAGCTTCCGGCATTTTCTGGAAGTGTTCGACCCCAACGCCTGTGGGGCCGCCTGCCCCCAGGACCTTGGACGATTCATCAACGACCTGATCGTGCGCACGCTCGCGGGTGTGCCCACGTCTGGTCGGCCGGTGTTTTTGAAGATTGCCTATCACGGACCGAAGGCCATGGAAGAACTGGTGCAATACGATCCGCATCTGGTGGCAGGCATTTTGGGTGGATCGAGCGGGACGACGCACGATGCGTTCAAACTGCTGGAAGATGCAAAAAAATATGGTGCTCGGGCCGCGTTGTTTGGTCGAAAGATTAACAACTCCGAGCATCAACTCACGTTCGTCAGCTACCTCCGAAAGATTGCCGACGGACAGATCGCAGCTGAGGAGGCCACCCGTGCGTATCATGGGGAACTGCAAAAATTGAATCTCAAACCGTATCGGGATTTGAAGGCCGATCTGGAATTGACCATCAACGCCAGTAGCTATGCGGGCACGAGCACGGTCGTCGCGATGGCCAGGCCCAAGGGGGATCGGCCGTCGCTTTCCGATCCGAAGCTCCCAGTAACGTCGGTCATCGGCAATGGGAATTATCCGACAAAGGGCGACGGATCGATCGACTTCAAAAAAATGTCGCCACAACAGAAAGTGAGCTATTCCCGGTCGCGCATCCAGAACGATTTATCGAAAGCGACGTGACGCAGGGCTAGTCGGCAGTCGGCAGTCAGCGGTGAAGACCGAGTAGTCACTGCCGACGGAAGACTGAAGACTTTCCCATGATGATCGCCGAACGACAAACCCGGCTGCGCGATCTGCTTTCCAAGCGCGGGATGAGCAGCCTGGAGACGCTCTCGGCGGAACTGGGTGTCTCGCTCTCCACCGTGCGGCGCGATGTCGAGCAGCTTGAAGCGGAGGGGAAAGCAAATCGCACGCACGGCGGGGTGATCTGGATCGGCGATCGCAATGCGAGCACGCGCCCGTATGCGTTCGACCAACGCATGGGGTATCGCCTCGAAGCCAAGCGCGCAATCGCCCGCGCAGCCCTGCCCCTGATTTCGCCGGGCGAAACAATTCTCATCGACGGCGGGACGACAACATTCTATCTCGCCCAGGAATTGCTCGGCCAACCGCTGCAGCTCATCACCAACTCACTGCCTATCGCGAATCTTTTTTTGAACGACGAAAACGTCGAGCTCATTCTCACGGGCGGGCTAGCGTATCCGCGTTACGGCGTGCTGCTCGGGCCAACTGCCGAGAGCACGCTTGCATCGATCCACACGAAGACGCTTTTTCTCAGCGTGGCCGGCGTGCACGAAGGGTCGCTCTACAACCAGAATCTCCTGCTCGTGCAAAGTGAACAACAAATGATGCGACAAGCACAGCAAGTCGTCCTGCTCATCGATTCGTCGAAGTTCGGCCAGCAAGCCCTCGCCAAATTGTGCGGCTTAAGCGAGATCGATGTTGTCGTGACAGACAAGGAAATCACCGATGAGCATCGCCAAGCCATTCAGTCGGCGGGGTGTGAACTCATCGTCACTTCAGGATAAATGTGTGCACGACGTTGGGCCCGTGGACGCCGGTGACTACGTTCATTTCGATATCAGCGGTTTTGCTGGGGCCGGAGATCAGGACGGTAGCCGATCCTGTGCCTTCCTTTGTCATCAGCTCGAACAGGTCGAGCGTGTCGGGGAGAAAGTTTTTCGGCTCGACAATCGCGCAATGAACGAAGGGGACGAGCGAGAGTGCTCGGCCATGATCCTTGTGCGCGCGGAGCGCGAGCGTGCCAGTCTCGGCGACTGCTTTCCACACGTCGGTGATTGAGGCATCGAACTCGTACGCCTCATCCAGTGAAATTTCCCGCCAGGTTTTTGTGATGAAACCGGCAGCGGTCAATGCATTCTTCAGATCGATCGATTCGAGCAGCGGCGAATCGCTGAGCATCACGCTCTTGATATCTTTCGACCGCAGAAATTCGATGAGCGTCGTTGTCAATTCCTCGAGATAGACCTGGGTGACGAGCATCTTCAGCGCGCTCGCCTGCTTGGCGAACAACTCGGGTAAGCCAAGATCAGTGTGCACCAGCCGCGTGAGCGGTTCATCAATCGCCGGTGGGGGCGGGACCGAAGTCAGGGGCGCGGACCGACCAAGGGCTTTACGGGCACGCTCGATAACGGATTCGGAATAGCTCATAAATTTGATTCATCAAGAATCGGACTAGGGCACTCGGACGGTGACAGGAACCTTACGGAAAATCGCACGTGCTGGCGTACGTCGACATCGTCCGCGTCACGCACCTCGTTTTTTCCAGATCTGATGGAAGGTCTTCCCCGCCGGTGCGGGCATGTCGCGAATCTGTGTCCAGCCGGCCGCCATCGCGGGAAGTTTGGTGACCCAGCCGGTCTTTTTTGCGCGACGTCGCAATTCGAACTTCTGGAAAAATCCGCCAACGTTGTATAGAAAAGGCGACTTCAACGTCCACGCCCAGATTCGAAAAATAGCGCGATCCCAAAATCCGTTTAACCGCGTGTTCACAATGTCGCGCCTGAGATTGACTAGGTGCTTGGGGATGTTGATCTTCACCGGGCAGGCTTCATAGCACGCACCACACAGTGACGAAGCCTGTGGCAAGTCCTGGTGATCAGCCAACCCCTGCAACAGCGGGGTGATAAGCGCGCCAATCGGCCCCGAGTACACGCTGCCATACCCGTGTCCGCCAATCTTTCGATAGACCGGGCAGGCGTTGAGGCACGCGCCGCAACGGATGCAACGGAGCGTCTCACGAAACTCCTCGCTGGCCAGAATCTCTGTTCTGCCATTGTCGATCAGGACTAGATGAAATTCCTCAGGCCCGTCCTTCTCACCAACTGCCCGAGGACCGCCGAAAATATTTGTGTAGATCGTCACTGGCTGACCGGTTGCGCTGCGCGCGAGCAGCTTTAACATCACGGCCAGATCGGTCATGCGGGGGACGATCTTTTCAATCCCGACCAAGCTGACCAGCACTCGTGGCGTGGTTACGCTTTGCCGCTGATTGCCTTCATTTTCCACCGCACAAATCTGTCCTGTCTCGGCGACGAGAAAATTCGCGCCGGTCATACCGAAATCAGATCGTCGAAACTTATCTCGTAACAACACCCGCGCCTGGCTAGTGAGCGCCTTGGGGTCGTCGTTGTAAGGCGTGCCAAAATACTCACTGAAAAGTGTCGCGATGGATTCCTTCGTCTTGTGCACAATGGGCGCGACGAGATGGCTTGGGCGATCATGACTGATCTGCACGATGAACTCGCCTAAGTCCGTCTCGACCACATCCATTCCGATTTTTTCGAGCTCGTGAACGAGATCAATTTCTTCAGAGACCATCGACTTGCTTTTGATGCACGATTTACATTTTGCCTTCACGGCAATGTCGACAATGATCCGCCGAGCTTCCTCGGCATCCCTCGCGAAATGCACATGCCCGCCGTTGCGTTCGACACTGGCGCGAGCTTGCTCAAGGTAGTAGTCGAGATAGTCCACCGCGTGCTGCTTGATGTCCCCCGCCAGCGTGCGCAGTTTGTCAGAATCGGGCAGATCCTGAAGGATCAATTGCCTGCCCGTGTATTGTCGCATCACCGCATTGTTGATGGACTTTTTGAGCTGTTCGTTCGTCGCATTGCGCACGCTGACTTCGTGAAATTTGAATCCCGGACCGAATGTGACGGGAGTGAAAGGTGCGGGCTGCAGTTCGCTCGTTGTGGGCATGTTTCGTATTTCTAATGGTGATGCTGTGGAACATTCTCAAACCGCTGCGGGCATGGGCTGCCAATCGCGCTTAGGGTATTTCTTGTGCTTCATCGCGTCGTAGCGTTGCCTGCGGGCGATGTATTCCTCGTAGCTGGTCACACTTTCGGGATGCGATGGGCTTTGGATGATGAAGTCGGCTTCGGGTGGATAGCAGGCCACTTCATAATCGGGCCCGGGCTCGGCTTCGATGTCCGGCATGAGACCGGCGTTGTTGGGAACGTCATTTCCTTGATACCGCAAGTCAAGACTCCAGCGGACGAGATTCGTGTGATTGGGCGTCGAGCAATGAGGCGTCATGTTCGTCATGAACACGACCCCGCCGCGTGGGCACTCTGCGGTGATGGCAGCCGACGGTTGACCGGGGAGGTCGTCATCCTGAATCACGAGAAAACCCGCATGTCCGCCGCTGAAGTGTCGCGCGACTCCGCTGCGATGCGCGCGGGGCAGGATCTTCATGCAACCGTTTTGCTCATTCGCATCGACGAGCGGAATCCAGCACGTCAGCACAAGATTACTGTCGCAAAGCGGAGCGAAATATCCCTGATCCTGATGCCACGGAACGATTCCCCGGCTCATCGTCCCAGGCATCTTCGGACGTATGCGATACACCGACGAGCCGACAATTTCCGATCCGACAAAGCATTCGACAGCTGCCAGCATCTTGCGATGGGTGATGACCTTGAACATCTCCGGGCCGGTCCATCCTCCGCCAGCCACACCTTCCAGATCGCGCATAATCGCTTCACCATTGGCGGTGTCGTCGCCCCAGATGCGGGCAGCCCGTTCTTCGAAGGATGCTCCTGAATGTTTTTGCGAAAGCTTCCCTTCACTAGCGAGTTGTTCGACCTTCCAGCCGATTCGATTGGCGAGTTCCTGCCGAACAGGCTCAAGGTCAGGGGGCGTGAAGATGTCAGGGACGATCAGATAGCCCTCATCCGAAAAGAATCGCAACTGCTCGGATGAAAGTCGCGGGTTGCTGGCAGTGGACTGGCTGGTGGTCATCAAATCTCCCGTGTCCGTTAGTGTGTGCTGCTTACATGACATCCCGCGGCGAGGGCGTCTGGCCCCGCACCACGAAAAGCGCATACGCTCGGTATATTATACCGCCCGGATCAGGCGATTTCGACAACCGACGTTTCGATGGCCGGTATAGTCACACGACCCATGCCTGCCAGAAGCAACTGCTCGGCCATCGCCTCGGCCGGACCGACTTCACCATGCACGACGTACGCGGTCGTTTCCTTGCGGATCGTGGGCTTGAGGAATCGCAAAAGTTCGTTTCGATCTGCATGCGCACTCAATCCGTGGATGGTGCGCACCTGGCATCGCAAGTCGTACCACTGATCAAAAATGCGCACACGTCGCTGACCTTCCTGCAAACGTCGTCCCAGCGTTTCAGGCGGAATCCAACCGACGAAGACAACCAGGTCATCGGGGCGTTCGATACTCGTCTTGAGATGATGCAGCACGCGCCCAAACTCGCACGTCGGGCTTGAAGCAATGATCACACATGGCCCGGCCTGACCGTTGATGGCTTTACTCTCATCAGCGCTCACAGCGAACGTCACACGCGACATCCCAAACAGATCGCGCTTGCCTATCTGCGCATTGGTCTCGTCGTCGTAGTAATCGCGAAACTGGCTGTGCACTTTGCTGATCTGCACGCCCATCGGACTGTCGACAAAAATGGGTATTGGCGGAATCAGCTTTTCGTCAATGAATCGCTGGATGTAATAGAGCACCGTTTGCGTGCGACCGACGGCAAAGCTGGGGACGATGAGTCGGCTGCGCTTTTCGATGCAATGCTTGACCGCATCGAGGAACTGCGGTTCGACCTCAGCCATCGGCGCGTGATCCGTTTTGCCGTACGTGCTTTCCGTGATGACCACGTCCGCAGGTCCGGGCAGTGGTGCGGGATCCCGGATGATCGGCGTGTCGTAGCGTCCCACATCAGCAGTAAAGAGCAGCGTCTTGCTCTTGTTGTTTTCGCGATACTCGATCCACACGTAAGCCGACCCAAGAATATGCCCTGCGTCGAAAAAGGTGAAGCTGATGTCCTCCGACAGCGCGACTTTTCGACCGTACTCCACATTCTTGAAGCGATTCAGGACATCCGGAATATCTCGCGGCGTATAAAGCGGTTCGACAGCCTGATCGTTTGGCGCGCGCGTTCGGCGATTGAGATATGTCACATTCTCGACCTGAATCTCCGCAGAATCCTCAAGCACAATGCGCGCGACGGCTGCCGTGGCGGGTGTGCAGTAGATGGGACCGTTGAATCCGTGACGCACGACCACTGGCAGTTTTCCACAATGATCAAGATGCCCGTGCGACAGGATGATCACGTCGATATTTTTCGCATCTTCAGGCAGATATGTATTCAGCCGTCGCGCCTGATCGCGCGGACCCTGATAGAGTCCACAATCGAGCAGAATGCGCAGGCCGTTGATCTCGATCAGATGACACGACCCGGTGACGGTCCGATCGGCGCCGCAAAATTGGATTCGCATGCCCTAAAGCGTAGAGTGCCCGCCCGTCCGTCACAAGCGACGCGTAGTGAGGCATGCTGACGCATCAACGATATAAGTGACACGCGCGACAAAGGAGCATCAATGAAACTAGGGATCTTGTTTCTGACAATTGCCATGCTGGCCGGCGCGACTGCGCCCGCCCGCGCAGATTTCCGACTGCAATCGCGGGCGAATGTCGTTGTCTTTGGTGACTCCATCACCGCCGACGCGACCTATTCGCAATTGATGCAGGAGCTTGTCGATGCCAAGTATCCTGAGCGTCACATACGGTTTATTTCACGTGGCGTGTCAGGGGATACGGTTCGGCGAGCGTTGGGACGACTTGAATCTGACGTCGTGAAGAACCAGCCCGACTGGGTGCTCATCAACCTCGGCATCAACGATATGGGCCAGTTCACAGTCGAAGAGTATCTGCGAAATTACGAGTACCTCATCAACCGCCTCTTGACTGATACCAAGGCGCGGGTGGGAGTTATCTCGCCGATCTTTATCGACAAGGACGATGAACGGTCGCATGCCGTACAGGCGGAGCAGATCGCAGGACTGAGGGCGCTGTGCGAGGAGTATGGTGCGCTCTACATCCCCGCCAACGAATTGTTCGCGCAGGTGCGGCCGACGATGCCGACAGGTCTTCACTATGCACCTGATGGTATTCATCCCAATCGCGTCGGCTACTGGATCTTTGCCGAGGCGATTTTGACGGCGTTTGATTTTCCGTCCGACTCAAAGGGCGTCGACGTAGAATATCCGTCGCGACGCTTGACGGTGGAGCAATCCGACGACTGGGCGGGGAAGTCGTTCGACCTTGAATTGCCTACGCCGTTGCGTTTCAAGATCACCAATCCTGCACCGGTCGAACATACTGCGTTTGCTGCGAAAAAGCCGATCGTCATCGATGGGAAAATTGACGATTGGGATCAGTGCATGCCGGTCGAATTGAACAAGCCTGAGCAACGCACGTGCGGAATTGTTAGCTGGGCGCACGACCATCATGCCGCCCGGGCAATGGTCTGCTGGGACGAGGGCGCGCTGTACGTCACGTTCGTCGTGGATGATGCGGTCGTGAGAAACAATCCCGGCTTCGATGTGGTCGGTCGCGATTGCGTCGAAGTCATACTGGATACGCGCTCGGCTGACGAGAAGACGAAGGCCACGTCGTCTCAGTACACGCGCGAAACGGCCCACGTCGCGCAACTGATCATCGCACCCGCGACCGATGCTGCGCCGGAGACGAAGGTCGATGTGGGTGGCGGAGACTTGAAGATGGCCGACGGCTGTCAGGCCGCGTCGTCCGTGACGGGGTCGGGGTACATCATCGAATTGCGCATCCCCGCGGAGAAATTTCCTGCGGGGAAGATCACCCCGGGGACGAGCATCGGATTTGATCTGACGGTGAACAATCTCGATCGATCTGACAACTTCCAGGAAGCAGTCCAGATGCGATGGAGCGGCAGTGGGTGGAGCTTTTTCAGCACGCGGGAGTTTGGTGTGCTGAAGATCGCGCAGTGAGTGAATTGCGGATGTTTTTACGTGCCACGGGCGACCCGCTCGCGTTTATCTTAAATACACGGATGGCTCGTCCGTGCCATGTTGGCTTCTCCTCGTCCTACCAGTGAAGTCGAGTGATTTTCATCACTGCATTCTTACGCGTGCGTGAAATGTGATTTGATTCGCGAGGCGCTTTCTGGCGATGCGGTCACGATGCGGTTTCGGCCTTCGTCCTTGGCGCGATACAGCGCAGCATCGGCACCGGCGAGCAGGTGGTCGGCGCTGCTGGGGCTTCCGCTCTTGAGCGACTCCACGCCCGCAGACATATTTACCCCTTCGTTTCTCCGCAGCAACACGGTGCTTGCCTGCCGGAACTCATCACGGATGCGCGTCATAACGTGGGCGGCCTCGTTGACACCTTGATGCGGGAGCAGGAGTACGAACTCGTCCCCGCCATATCGCGCAGCCACGTCGGTCTTACGAAGATTCGCCTGAATGACCCGCCCTGCCATCACCAGCAGTTGATCGCCAACCTGGTGGCCGTACGCATCATTGAGTTGCTTGTATCCGTCGAGATCGATCATCACACAAGCCAGATCGTGGTCGTACCGGTTGGCTTCGGCAAACATCTGCTCGACCACGCGCCCAAAATGCCTGCGGTTGTAAAGGCCCGTCAGGTGATCCGTGGCAGCCATCTGCTCGACTTGCTTGATTGCCTTCTCCAACTCGCGATTCTTCTCCTGTAACTGCTTTTGCAGATCCTGCATCTCACGCTTCATGCGCGCGGCTGTCAGATTCTTTTGGATAATGAGCGGGATCGTGAACAGGTAGTCCCCGACCTTCACGACATAGTCGCTCGCGCCGTTGGCGATAGCCTCCGCTGCGATGTGACCGACGTTTTCGCCTGTCACCATAATCACCGGTGTCTGGGCCCGCTGCTTTACGTCGTGCAGCAACTCCATCCCGGTTCCGTCGGGCAAATTGTAATCGGTGAGAATGAGATCAAACGAGGCCAGGTCCTGTTTCATCGCATCGGCGCGACTCTCCACACCGACAACTGTGCCGGGCCCGAAGTGCGCTTCGAGCGTCTCTCGAATCAGCTCGCGCTGATCGATGTCGTCTTCGATGATCAGAAGTTTCAACGCGTCCACGTTCACTCTTTTCAACCTGCAATTCTGGCAAGCCCCCTATCGAGCAAGCACGGCAGGCACAATCGATCTACGATTCATCCCTGCTCGATGCAAACTGATTCTTCCGGCTCATCGCCGTGCCTGGCTCGCAGGCAGATGATGATCCGGGTGCTGATGGACCGTCAGCCAGTAGTTCGTGCTGGCCAGCACTGTGCGTAAAAATTGTTCGGCATTGGCGGGCTTGATGGTGTAACTGTTCGCACCGTTGCTGGCGGCCGCCTTGAGTTGCGACTCTTCGCTTACGCCGGTCATCATCACAACCGGAATATCCCGCAAATCCGGGTTGGCCTTGATCTGCTTGAGCGCTTCCTGTCCGTCCATCCCGGGCATTTCGATGTCGAGATAAATCAGCCCAGGCCGCGGGGCGTCGGCAAACCTTCCACGTTGATGGAGAAAATCGAGCGCCTCCTGTCCGTTGGTTGCTTCATAGACCGTGTTGCTGACTTTGGATTCAGCGATGGCATCGCGAATGAGAAGCCGGCAATCCGGGTCATCATCGACGAGAAGAATCGTGATCGGGCGATTCTCGTGTGAAAGCATCAGCTTGCCCGACTCGCGCGGGCGATGGGTAACTTGTGGCGGTTTTGTTTCGGTCGTTGCGATCATGGTCTTCCTAACATCGTTCGAGGTTTTCGTATGCTTCTGCCTGGGCGCTCTCGTCTACTCACTACCCTTTCGTGGAGGGTTGAGGTTGGGGGTCGGCGCGATGAGCGACTTCGGCTTCGCGTATACCCATCCAGTTCGAAATATCACGTTGATCCTCTGTCGGAGCGGGTGTAGACCAGACAGAGGCATCCTCGCGCCCGGCGTCACCAACTTCGTCATTCGCCCACACCTCACACTCGCACAAACTTCCCTTCTGTATATCGCCCACCTGCGGGGACGAATTTGCCATTAATTGTGAATCGAAAGGTCGTCCCCACACCCAGTTCGCTCTCCACCCAGATCGATCCGCTGTACGTTTCGATGATGCTCTTGACGCTCGCGAGTCCCACGCCCTTGCCAATAATATTGTTCGCAGCAGCGTTTCTTCCGCGACGGAAGACACAGAAGACTTTTTCAATGTCGGCTGGCTCGATCCCCATTCCGGTGTCGCGGACATAAAACTCGGTTTCATTGTTGCGAACGTCACAACCGATATGAATCTCCCGAACGCTACCGTGCCCCATGTATTTGATGGCATTGTCGATGAGGTTTTGAAAGACCTGACGAAGTCGTGCCTGCTCGCAATGTAGAACCGGCAACGGCGTATCGATGCAGAGCTTGATTTCATGCTGCTGTAGATCGTTTTCAAATATGCCCGCGAGGTCGTCGATCAGGCCGGCCAGCTCGACCATCTCCATGTTCTGCCGGCGTGTTTTGATGCGCGAGAGTTCCAGCAGCTGCTCGATCAAGTCGGTTTCGACCTCGACGTTTTTCTGGATGCGCTCCAGGCGATGAACGACATCGTCGTCGAAACGCTTGCGATGCTTCATCAACAGCATCGTGGCCATTCCAGAGATGTTGCGCAGCGGCGCGTTCAGGTCGTGCGATACCGCCCGTAGGAAGTCCTCCTTCTCAGCAATCTCAGAACTAAGGCGGGTGTTGGCGGTCTGCAGTTGGGCGGTGCGCTCGTGTACCTTTTCTTCGAGGACGTTGTTGGCATTTTCCAGCGACTGATTGGCCTCAGCCAAGGCGTGCTGCTGGGCCTTTACGCGTCCAACCATCTCATTGAACGACCGCGCGAGCTGTCCAATCACGTCCGCGCGCTCGATGGCGACGCGCGTATCCAGGTCTCCGGCAGCGATACGATCGGTCGCGGATACAAATTGTCGGATGGGGAGGAAGATGCGATGCACCAGCAGGTAGGCCAGAGGCACGCTGGCGAGCGTACTGATCGCGCCGATGAGTGCGGGCAAGCGGCTGGAGCGTTGAATCTGCGCCTCCTCCCCCGCCTGCGCGATACCCACAGCGACATATCCGACCAGCTGCGTCACGCTTTCCTTCTTTGATTTATCGGTCGTCCGCAGGAACACCGGCGCGACGACGTCCAGATAATCGCCATGGGTCGCCGAGTGCAGCGTACGTACCTTCATCAGATCGCGCGTGCCCTCCGAGCGAAAGTTAAACTGCTCCGGCCGCGCGTCGACATCCCTGCTCGCCACCGCGATCGCTTGGCCAGCCTCATTTAAGAATGCGACGAAGAGCATGTTGCGACTTTTGATGAGGTCCTGCCCCATGCGCTCGAGCTCTTCGATATTGTGATGTGTCAGCGGAGTCGAGCACGCATACGCCAATGCGCTGGAAAGCTGCCGTGCCTGCTCGCTTAACGTCTCTTTCAGGTGACTTCGACTCTGACTGGCAAAGGTCCCCCCTGCCAAGGCAAGTGCAAGCGATATGAGGAGGATGAAGCATGCAATCAGCTTCCCTTGAATCCCCAGCCGTGTTGACAACGCAACCCGCGCCCGGAGGAGCCGGTGGCGGCCGTTGCGCGCAACGGGAGATTGCAAGGGTAGAGGCATGGGGAGGGCCGACGCCTTGGGCAACCGGCCTGTGCCTTACTTCGACGATTCTTGCAGGCGGATTAACAAGTGCTTGACGAGGGTCTCATTGCTGAGTTCGCAATCCACAAGATCCTAAAGACAGTGTCTTGAATGGTTTATAAGATCTCAATCATCTATCGCGAATCTCTCAGGTTTATTGGACGAAATCAGCCGTCACACCAACATTATTCGTTTGCCGGACCTTTAATTTGTGATATAGTCAACGGGTCAGTGGGTGTCCTGTGGGAAGGTGCATCTAAAGATGACCGAATCTCGTAGAACATGATTTAAGTCGTTCCATCCAGTTCGCTCAACCGGGTATGTGTATAGCCTCGTCGCTTGACTGCTTCACGGTCAGGCTAGACGTGTCAGGTTAACGCGCTGGACTTCACGTTTGTCGTAACCCTTTACGTTGAGGAGTTTTTGTGCCTTCGAAATTGTCTTTGCGTAGCGCCGTATCTGTTGTTGCCCGAAACATGTGCTCGTTTGAACGTCTGGAAGATCGTCGCCTCTTTGCGATTGACACCATTCAAACCACGCCATGGGCGCTGGACTTCAACGGCAACCCTGCCGAGGCAGTCAACAGCACGATCCTTGATCGTGATGGGGAGGCCACCGGTTTCACACGCGTGCAGGCCAATCGCCTGAACACCGAATACAACGCCTCCCTCATCGATCTCGATACTGCATCCGGCGTGTTGAAGCTCACCACCACCGGCAACTCAACTTCGGGTGGCAATTACAACGCCGACAATACGCTGGTCAACGGCTTGGAAACGCAGTTCGATGCGACCACGTCCGGCTGGCAGGTGAACCTGCGCCTTCGTGGCCCGCTGACCAATATTACGACCATGAGTCAGCAGGTCGGGATCATGTTTGGCCCGAACCAGGACAACTACGTCAAGCTGGTTGCCATTGCGCAGACCACCAGCAGCGCGGGGCAGTTCCTTCAATTCATCGATGAACAAAGCAACAACGGGACAATTCAGCACGTGCTGGCGCCGTCTAACCCGCTGCAGGCTCTGACGACTATCAACGGCGGAACTTTCAACGGGATTACGTCGCTTGATCTGCGACTGATCGGTGATGCATCCAACGGCAAAATCACTGCTTGGTACGCGATCAATGGTGGCGGATTTACCAAGCTGAGTCAGGAACTCACGCTCACCGGTAACAAGCGCAGCGAGTTCTTCAGCGCGACTGCCCGGACGGGCTTGATCGCGATGGCGAAGAACAACCAGCCGCCGATTACCGTCCAGGTCGACCGATTTGAAATCCTCGGTGGGACACGCATCACGCGCCCGCAAGTGACTGCTGTCCGCCCGGGCACGGGGACCGTCAACGTCCCGCGCGATACTTTTATCGCGGCCGATGTCTTTCTTCCAAACAACGGGGGTGGCATCGACGCAGCCAGCCTCGGGCCAGCATCGGTCAAGCTCTATCGCACGAGTGATCGCGGCGTGGTCAATGGCGTCATTAACACCTCGGGTGGTGGCGACGCGATTGTGTTTACGCCTTCAGTCATTCTTGATCCCAACACGAACTACACGTTCGAAATCACAGAGACCCTGCAAGATCAGACCGGCGCGGCATTTTTGCCGTTCACCAGCAACTTCACCACCAACGCAGCCGGTCCGACCACTGATCCATCCATCGCGTTTGAAAAAGTCACGTTGAATACCGCACAGGGCAACAGTTACACGGGCTTGGAAGTCGGCCCGGACGGAAAGCTCTACGCCAGCACGCTCACCGGCGAAATTCAGCGCTTCAACATCAACGCCGATGGTACGCTTGGCTCGCCGACCACCATCACCACCGTCACGCAGGCCAATGGCGGCATGCGCTTTGTTGTCGGCATCACCTTCGGTCCGGAAAGCACCGCGCAGAATCCCGTGCTCTACGTCAGCCATGGCGCGTTCGCTTTCTACAATGCGCCTGAGTGGAGCGGCAAAATCTCCAAGCTGAGTGGCCCGAACCTCAGCGTCTACCAGGACCTGGTCACGAATCTCCCGCGCTCGTATCGCGATCACCTCAACAACCAGTTGAAGTTCGGTCCCGATGGCGCGGTCTATTGGACGCAAGGTGCCAACGCGGCCATGGGCGCTCCGGACAACGCATGGGGCAATCGCCCCGAGCGACTGCTGTCCGCAGCGACGCTTCGGCTTGATCTGAATCTGCTGGGTGGTGCAACCCTCGACGCCAAGACCGAAGACGGTGGAACCTACAACCCCTTTGCCGTGGGCGCTCCGTTGACGATTTATGGCTCGGGCGTGCGTAACGCGTATGACCTGGTTTTCCATACGAACGGGAATCTGTACATCCCGACCAACGGCTCGGCTGCCAATGGCAACACCCCGGCCGGCCCGGGTGTGCCTGCGCTGACTCCGAACACGGAGACCGAAAGCGACTGGCTGTTCAAGATCGTCCCGCCCGTCAACGGGGTCGCCAAGTATTACGGACATCCGGCCCCCATTCGTAACCAGTTCGTCCTCAACGGCGGAAACCCGACTGCGGGTGTGGACTTTGCAGAAGTCTCGCAATATCCAGTGGGCATTCAGCCCGATCCGAACTGGGTCCCGGCTGCATATGAATTTGGGAAGAACTTCTCTCCCGATGGCGTGATTGAGTATAAGAACAACGCCTTCGGTGGAGCGCTGCTCGGCAAGCTTTTGGTCGTGCGCTATTCTGGTGGCGACGACATCATGACGATCGACGTCAGCGGGCCTGGTGGCGCGGTCACCAGCGTCGAAACGGGCATCGCCGGTTTCACGCATTTTGAAGATCCGGTCGATCTGACCGAAAATGTCGCCAACGGTTCCATCTACGTCGCCGAACTGGGCGGGCAGAAGATCACCCTTCTGCGTCCGATCACCCCCGGCGCCAATGCGACCGTCAGTGACAACTCGCTTTACTTCAACGATATCTCCAGCGCTAGCACCGGCGGAAGCGGGCCGGGCCCCACGCAGACGATCACCATCGCCAACACCGGTACGCAGTCGCTTGCGTTCCCGGCTGACGGTCTGTCGATCATCGGAACCAACTCCAACCAGTTCACGCTCACGCAATCGCCGACGATCCCGTTGACGATCGCACCGGGTGAAAGCGTCACGGTTGGGGTGGCCATGAGCGCCAGTTCATCCGGGTTGAAGGTCGCTCAGCTTCAGATCAAAACCAACGACCCCGATCAGCCCATCCTTCTGGTTGATCTCCGGGGCATCGGCACAACTGGCACTGGCGGCTCCAAGGAGCCTTCGCTCCAGGCGATCATGAACCTGTTCCAGCTTGGCCTGAACAGCGGCGACGCCAACACCAACACCACCAATCTCGATCTCCCCGCTGGCAAGACCTTCAACGATCTTCTGGGTGATGAAGTCGGTGGTATGCAGCGGCTCGTCCGTGTGCAACCGACGGCTGTCACCATCGAACCGCTTGCGGCGTTCGGGGTGGCGGGAAATCTGTTCACCAACAAGTTCGGTTACTACGCGCCCGGCACGGCTGAGGCACGCACTGAATTGTTCACGATTGGTAACACCGAAAGCCAATCCGTCGACCTGCATCCGACCGGTGCCACCAGCTTTGACCTGGGCAACGGGGTTGCGTTCAGCCTCTATGCACAGTTCTCTAACTTCACCAACAGTGACGGTACGCTGCGTACGGTTTATTCTGAAGACGCGCTCAACACCTGGGACACCAATGCGAACTCCCAGCACAAGGTGCGATTCTATCAGTACAAGAACCCCGACGGCTCCATCGTCCCCGATGCGTATGTGTTCGCATTCGAGGAATACAACGTCGCCAATTCGTATGATCAACAGGATTTGGTCGGCATCATCCGTAACGTCCAGGCCGCGCCGGTCGGGCCGGAGCTTGGGCTGACCAATCTTAATGGCACCCCGTCGCAACCCTATCCGGATCGACTGGCGTTCAATCGCATTCAGCAGAATCCGATCGACGGCGGGACCGGCCTGCCGACGTACGGCGTGCGTGACACCCAAGCTTTTGCGATCACCAACACCGGTACGCAAGCCCTGGTCATCACGTCCATCGATATCGCCGGCGCGTTCCAGCTTGTCAGCCCGCCGGCCTTCCCGTTGACCATCGCTCCGGGCGCGAGCCAGACCATCACGGTGAAGTTCACAGCCACCGGCGGTGATCTCAACGTCGGCACGCTCACTATCAACTCCAACGACACCGACGAAGCCGCCAAGGTCATCGAATTGGCTGGGTTCTGGCAGTCTCAGTCCGAAAACTTCCAGGAGCCGACGCTTCAAGAGATCTTCAACACGCTCGGTTACACGACCAAGGCCACCTACCCGGGTCAAAACATCAACGAAGGTGGATTGATCCGCGCGGTTGGTGATGAAGTCCTCTCGCAATTCTGGCGCAGGGTGGATACGTCGCGGGCGATGCACGTACGTCAGATCGCTGCGTATCACACGAACGGTAACACTGCTGCTATTGCGTACTACAACACCAGCACCGGCAACATAAATAACATCCTCCGCCACGCCGGTATTGACGGACAGAGCCTTTATCCGCGCAAAGATGTGTCGCTGGTCGCGGGATCGAACAACGTATCACCTTCCACGCAGAGCTTCGGCTTTGTGATCGACGGCGAATATTCCGACAACAGCCGGAACTCTGACCCCGGTCATCCCAATGATCCGCTTTACGGGCATCATCTGCGCTTCTACGTTGCCAAAGATCGCGCGGGCGCAGTCATCCCGGGCACATACCTGCTGACGATGGACTACTCCGGTATCAATTACGATTACCAAGACAACGTCTACGTCATCAGCAATATCGCCCCGCTCACTCCGCCGGCCACGCCGTACGCACTGGTGTCGTCTTCCGGTTCGACGGGCATCGCTCTGTCCTGGGCGGCCAATACCGAGGCAAACCTCGCTGGGTACAACGTCCTGCGATCCAGCAGCGCGGCCGGTCCGTTTACGCTTCTCAACACGGGCGGGTTACTGACCTCTCCGTTGTTCAACGACGCCTTCGCACCCGTGGGTACCACCAGCTACTACCAGGTCATTGCAGTCGATACTTCCGGGAACCAGTCTGTCCCTGCGACTACGAACGCTGTTCGATCCAACGACACCGCTGCCCCGGCGACGCCGACGGCGTTGACCGTCACCGGGACGGTCAGTGGCATCACGCTCGACTGGGCAAACAATGCCGAGGTCGATCTCAACGGATACAACGTCTATCGTTCCAGCTCGCTGAACGGGACGTATACCCAGCTGAACGCCTCGCCGATTGCGATCTCGTCGTACAACGATGTGAATGCTCCCGTCGGGCAGGTCAGCTACTACCGCGTGACTGCAGTCGATACCTCCGCGAATGAGTCCGGTTTCGTTTCCGGCAATGCCAACCGTCCCGCAAACGGTGACACAACCCCGCCGGCCGTGCCCGCAGCGCTGACCGCGACCCCGTCTGAAAGTGGTATCCTTCTCGACTGGGCGAACAACGTCGAAGGTGATCTCGCGGGTTACAACGTCTATCGCTCGCAGACCAACCAGGCTGGCTCGTTTATCAAGCTGAACAGCAATCTGCTCTCGACGAGCCTCTACAACGACACCGCTGCACCATCTGGTGTGATCAGTTACTACCGCGTCAGCGCGGTCGATCTGTCCACCAATGAGTCGGGCTTTGCCACGGTCAGCGCGACCCGCCCCACTTCCACCGACACCGTCCCGCCGGCAGCACCGTTGGGCCTGGTCGCTCAGTCGATCACGCAGACAGGTCTCGTGCTAGATTGGTCGAACAATGTCGAATCCGACCTGGCTGGTTACAACGTCTATCGCTCGCTCACTGGGCAGGCAGGCACGTACGTCAAGCTGAATGCGACATTGCTCTCGCCGTCAACATATTCCGACAGCGGGTTGACCAGCAGCACGCAGTACTTCTATCAAGTGACTGCGGTCGACACGAGCACCAATGAGTCGTCGGCCGCGTCGATCAATCCGACGACGCTCCCTGCCGCGCCAAGTGCCCCGGTAAGCGTTACTGCAACGGCAGTAACCGGGACATCCATCAACGTGACCTGGGCGGATCTTTCGAACGAGGCCAGCTACAGCCTCGAACGCAAAATCGGCAATGGTGCCTTCGCTGTGATCGCTCCCTTGATCGCTGCCAACACCACTATCTACGCTGACAATGGTCTTACCGTAGGTACGGTCTACACGTATCGCCTGACGGCAACCAACGCCGGTGGGACGAGCGGCGTCAGCGCCGAAGCGACCGCGCTTACCCCCCAGACGCCGTTCCTCGGGTCGTACTTTGGCGTGGATCAAAACATCCAGGCTGAAGATTTCGACAGCGACGGCGCGGGCGTCAGCTTCAACGACACCACTGCCGGCAATGCCGGTGGGGCGTATCGCACGACCGGCACGGGCAATCTCCCTGACATCCGTGTGACCGGCGATGTGGCCGGCGGGGTATACAACATCGGGAACATCCGTGGCGGTGAGTGGCTGGAGTTCACTGTCAATGTCCCCGCCAATGGCTCGTACAACATCGACTTCCGCGTGGCCTCTGGTTTCACCACCGGCAAGTTCCACCTCGAAGCCAACGGGGTCGACAAGACCGGATTGATCAGCGTGCCCAACACCGGTTGGAACACCTACACCACGCTCACCAAGAGCAACGTAAGTCTGACGGCCGGTCTGCAAATCATCCGGGTTGCCTTCGACGGACCGACCAGCAGCGATTCGATGAACTTCAACTGGTTCCGTATCAATAGCACGGCTGCCTTGATCGGCACCCCCACGGGCCTGGGCGCGACGGTGTCCGCCAGCGGCATCAGTTTGGATTGGGCGAACAATCCTGAAGCGTCGTTAGCCGGTTACAACGTCTATCGTTCTACTTCAGTCAACGGCATCTTCACGAAGCTCAACAACACGCTGCTGGCAACGAGCGATTTCCTCGACTCGACTGCCAGTGCAGGTACTACCTTCTTCTACCGCGTGACTGCGGTTGACACGAGCACCAACGAATCCAACTTCGCGGCTGTTTCTGCGACAACGTTGCCGGCGGCACCGGCTGCCGTGTCTGCGGTCGGGGTGTCGACCTCGCAGATCGACCTCGCGTGGTCGGCTGTCACCGGTGCAACCGGGTACGCCATCGAACGTGACCAGAACGGTCAGGGAAATTTTGTCGAGATCGCCACCGTTGGTGCGAATGTCACCACCCTCAGCGATAGCACCGGCCTGCTGGCGGGTACGCAGTACAACTATCGCGTGCGTGCCAACTCCATCAGTGGATATGGCGCCTACTCAACTGTTGCTATCACCCTGACCAAGCCTGCTGCACCCAGTAACGTCACCGCCACCACGGGGTTCTCTGACACTCAGATCAACCTGACGTGGTCCGATGTGTCCGGCGAAGTGGGCTTTCGCATCGAGCGATCCACTCTGCCAAACTCCGGCTTTGTTGAAGTCGGTCAGGTAGGCGCAAATGTGACCAGCTTCTCCGACACAACTGGTCTTGCGGCCAACACGATCTACTACTACCAGGTGCGGGCCATCAGCCCGAGCGGCGCGGTTGGGTTTGGGCCTTACAGCGCGATCGTGCAGGGTTCGACCGGACAGACCGCCGTCCCCGTTGTCCCGACTCTGACCGGCGCATCGGCCACCAACGGCACGCAGATCAGCGTCACCTGGTCTGATACGCCAAACGAAACGTCGTACGCCTTGGAACGCAAAACAGGCGTGAACGGAACGCTTGCTATCATCGCGCCGAGCATCGCTGCGAATACCACCAGCTACAACGACTCCGGGCTCACGGTCGGGACGCAGTATTTCTATCGCTTGAGCTCGACAAATGCCCAGGGCACCAGCGCCCCGAGCAACGAAGTGACGGCCGTCACCCCGCAGACGCCGTTCCTTGGATCCTACTTCAACGTGAATCAGACGATCCAGGCTGAGGATTTTGATTCCGACGGGCCGGGCATCAGCTTTAACGACACCAGCGCCGGGAACACCGGTAACGCCTACCGCACTGCCGGTGCGGGCAATCTGGTCGACATCAGCACGACGACCGATGCGGGCGCTGGTTTCGTGGTCGGATTTGTACGAGGAACCGAGTATCTCGAATACACGGTCAACGTCTCCAACGCAGGGTTCTATGACTTTGCCTTCCGTGTCTCATCGGGCATTAGGAGTGGAACCTTCCACGTCGAAGTGAACGGTATCGACAAGACCGGCGCGATCCAGGTTCCCCAGAGCGGCTGGCAGACGTATGTCACGTTGAATCGGACGGGGATCCAGCTCGATGCCGGAATCCAGATCATCCGCTTGGCGATTGATGGATCCTCCACCAGCGATCAGATGAACATCAACTGGTTCCGGATTAACACGTCCAACCAGAGCCTCACGCCGACCGGGCTGGGATCGTTCCAGTCACAGGACATCAACAACCCTGTAACCCCGGGCAATGCGACCACTGTTACCAGCGGATCGGCTTGGGACGTGTCGGCAGCAGGCACGGATATCTTCTCGACGTCAGACCAGTTCCGATTCCTGCACCAGCAGCGCACCGGAACCAGTTGGACAATCTCGGCACGCGTGAACGCGCTCGACCCGGTCGACCCGTTCACCAAGGCCGGCCTTATGGTGCGTGAAAGCCTGGCTGCCAATTCGAAGAATGTCTTCGCAGCGGTCACGCCCAGCGGATACCGATCGACGTCACGCTCGACCACAGGTGGCAGCACCGCCTCGGTCGCGGGTGCAGCCGTCAGCTTCCCCAATGCGTGGGTCCGCATGACCCGATCAGGTGATACGTACACCACGTTCTCCAGCACCGACGGCAGCACATGGACACAGATCGGCCAGGTCACGGTCAGCCTGGGCAACACGGTCTACGTCGGTTTCGGCGTAGTAAGCAAAAACGTCACCACGTTAGCCACCGCCCAGTTCCGTGACGCAGTGTTGACGTAAAAAACAAGCTGGAGCGGATCAGGAAACGCATCCCGATCCACATCCAGCGCACGATCCCAACGTGAAGCACCGCCGCGATCCTGAGAAGGGCGCGGCGGTGTTATTTTTTGGCGGGAGGAGGCACTCAAGAAAACCGAAAGGCACGCGATCGGCCGAAGTGCACGACGTTTCCGCAACCGCGCGACTCTCTTCGCATTATTCGCAGACGGCGCGAAATTACTGCAATTTTCCCCCCTTGCCGAACGTATCCTATGGACTACAATGCTTCGGTGCGCATTGAAGAGACGGATGTTTACCGCCGATGGATCAACTCGCTAAAGGATCGCACAGCGAGAGCACGGGTTCAAGTGCGCGTGGACAGGCCTGTCCATGGCAACCCCGGCAGGCAGCGAAATCTCACAGGGCGGGTGGCAGAACTTAAGATGGATTTCGGCCCGGGATATCGCGTTTACTACACCCGACAAGGGAACCAACGGCTGGTGTTGCTGGCAGGTGGGGATAAATCAACGCAGAACAAAGACATCGAGTTGGCCATTCACCTGGCAAAAAATCTTTAAGAGGAACACGCATGTCAAAAACAGCAAGCAAGTCTTCGACGAAGACGCAAACCGTTACCTACGACGTCTCCGAACAGCTTCGCAGCCGGGAGGAAATGGCCGCTTACCTTGATGCGTGGTTTGCAGATGCGCCCGACGATGCAAGCGGTATCGCCAGGGCGCTCGGCGACATCGCGCGAGCTAGGGGTATGACTCAGGTGGCCAAGGACGCGGGCCTCAGCCGCGAGAGTCTATACAAGGCCCTCAGCGCCGGCGGAAACCCCAGCTTCGCGACAGTGATGAAGGTCGCACGAGCGCTCGGTGTCAGGCTTCAAGTGCAGGCTGCGTAAGCTCCCGTCCGCGTGGCAAGGGGCAAAAACGCGTGGTGATCCTGTCGGGTGTTGATACGATTTGACCTATGAGCAAAGCGGGAATCCTGGCTGAATTGACGCATCTTACGGCCAATGACTTGGTTGAAGTGCAGGCGAAGCTGGATGAACTTGTCGGCGATGCCTGGCAAAATCAAGGGGAGTTAAGCGACGCGGACAAGTCGACGTTGGACCGCGCGCTCACGGACTATCAAGAGAACCCCACTGCCGGCAGTTGGTGGGCGGCGGTCAGGGCACGTGTGCTGTCCAAGCTGCCGTCAGATCGATGTCCGTACACCGTGTCGTTATACGCCTTGACGCCGAAGTGGACATCACGGACGCCTCCATTTGGTATGAAGCACAGCAACGAAGTTTAGGCCACGAATTTTGGTCGACGTCGACGTTGCCGTCAGTAAGGCTGCCGAGAATCCGTTTCGCTTTCCCTGCCAGCGGCGCACGCCCGAAGTCCGCCGTGTTTTAACAAACCGATTGCCGTATCGGGTTTTCTTCATTCGCCACACAAACGAAATGGTCGTGTTCCGCGTCCTTCATAGTGCGCGCAATGAGAGTGGAGTGGAAGTCAAACGTACCCGCATCGTGAGGCGCTCGCGTCAGCTCAAGCCCGATTCGATTACGTTGACGCAACCGCAACTAGCGCTGCGTGACTCGGTAATTGTGCATTCGTTATGACGACTTGCTTAACGACCTCATTTTTCTGTGAGACCGCCGCCCCCGACAACGCGAAGCCCAGCAGCTTGCCGGCGGGGTCGTGGAAGAGGGCTTTGAGATCTGCTCCCTCGCCTTCGACGATCCACTCGCCTGTCGCGCCAGGTTCGGGGGGGCAGGTGATAAGAGGGCAGGCGGGCGTTTTTACGACCACCGGCATGGCGGGGAAATGCACCGCGCGGTCATCGCCTCCCAGGGTGTGGGCGAGAGATCGGATGGCTTCGAAGATGGGGTGGATGTAGGGCATCACACGTCCGTCGACTTCGGCGCAATCGCCAATTGCAAAAATATTTGGATCGCTCGTCCGCAGGTGCGCGTCGACCGCGATCCCACGATTGACCGTCAATCCGGCCTGCTGCGCGAGTTGGGTGCGCGGGCGCAGGCCCACGGCTGAGAGCACCAGGTCGGCAGAAATCGTCTCACCATTGGCCAGGTGACACGTCACACGCCCGCTCTCGGATTGGCTGACGGATACCACCGACGTGGCAAAGTGGAAATGCACACCGATGCCAGTCAACCCGCTTTGCAACGCGGCGCCCACCGCAGCGGGAATGAGGCGCGACAATGGATACGGGGCGACATCGACGACATCGACGCGGTATCCGTTGGCGGCCAGATCGTTGGCGAACTCGCAACCGATAAGCCCCGCGCCGATGATGACGACGTGCCCGCCGTCCTTCAGTTGGGTTCGAAAAGCTGCATAGCTGGCGAGGTCATTGACCTGATAAATCGCCGAGGTCCCGTCGCCGGTGATGGGGAGGGAGATCTGGTCAGCGCCGACACCCATCACAAGCTGTGCGTAGGGGAACTCGCCCGAATCAGTTACGACCACACGCCGCTCGCGATCAATCTTCTGCACATGGACATTCGGCTTGACTTCAATCTTGAATCGATGTGCCATCTCCGCGGGGGTGTTCTTCACCAAGGCGGCAGGTGAGAGTTTCTCACTCAGCGCATTGGAGAGCATGGGCTTGGAATAAAACTCGCCACCATCGCGTGTGAGGATCGTAACGGGACGATTCACACCGAGGCTGCGCATCTCCTTGGCAAGGCTGTACCCTGCCAGGCCACTTCCGATGACGACCACCGGCGTGAGCGGGGCTTTGGAAAAATCCTCGTCACCGTCAGTCGAAGCCGCAGCGGCCTGCAATTCACCGGCGGTGATCTCGACCATGCTGAAGTCGGATTTGGCGACGCCGCAATCCGGGCACGACCAGTCGTCGGGGATATCCATCCAGGCGGTGCCCGCAGCGATCCCTTCTTCGGGAAGTCCGATCGCTTCGTCGTAGATGAATCCACAGACGGAACATTCCCACCGGCGCAACGGCTCGCCACGCGAATTCACGCGCGGGCGAACGGGCGCTCCCCCAAGGCCGGCAACGGTTGTCGGTACAGACTTGGCGATTGGCAAAACGTCGGGCGCGGTGTTGTAGCCGGGCAACGGCTGGACGTATTGATACTTCGGATCCACCTTCTGCCGCGCGACTATGAACGCAATCTCCGCCCACGCGCCGAGCAGCCCCTTGGTGGGCGGCATCTCATGCTTGATCAGCTTGTGCAACTTTCGCAAACGATAGCACGGCACACCGGCATACATGTGATGCTCGGTGTGATAGTTCATATTCCAATAGAGGAATCGGAAGAACGGATTGGTTTCCACCGTGCGACAGCAGAGCCTGAAATCCGGCACGCTGTCGACCAGCCCGATATGCTGGACGTTATTCAACAGCCCCTGCAGCCAGTTGCCGTAGCACGGCAGCAAATCGACGAGAACGGGGATGAGCAACAAACCCCAGTTGCGTGTGAGGATCGCAGCCACGATCGAGCCAACGATGATCGTCGCATGTCCGATCAGGATAAACCGGGACCACCAGATGACGTTTCTTTTTTCGCGAGGAGAGGCGAGATCGGTGATCGTGGTGTCCCACCCCTTGTTGAACTTTCCACGGGCCATTCGCCAATGCGCCGGCACGAAATACTGCATCGCCCGCGGTGCGATAAATCCGGTCTTGACGAAATCCCAGACGCCCTTGTAGGTCGATCCGGGCAGCGTCACTTCCAGATCATCGGGCTGATGGAGCGTGTATTTGTGATGCTCGGTATGGCTGCACCAGAACATGTACGGGCTATGCCACCCGAGGAATCCGAATATCTGCGCGAACAGTGTATTCAGCCACTTGGTCTTGAAGACGGTTCCGTGCACAAGTTCGTGCACGCCGTTGATCATGAACGCGCCGATCGTCCCGTGCAGAAAAACCGCGCCGACAACCCACGGCCAGCTGAGCTTGAGATAGGCCAGATACGCCAGCACCCCCGTGGCGATGACGGCAAGCAGATATCCGCCGGCCTGCACGAACCCGAGGGCGTCACTGCGCTCGTTGAGTTCTTTCACCTGTTGCGGGTCGAGGGGCGTGCGATACCAGTCAATCGTGTGAACAGGCATGGGCGATACGTCTCCGGTTGGTGGACGCAAAATGATATCAGTAATGAAGTGTAACTGCGATAGTTATTTTTCATGAAAACAGGAGAGCAGTGAAATGGTGGGAGTAGGACAAGGAGGAGGCGAGTCCTAGGTGCCCGCCTAGGTCTGTCCCCTGCTGATTCCGTCGACCGGGCCATTTACGCTGCCTACCCCCTGTGGGCGTCACACATAGAGAGAGCTTCCATCGACTTTCGCTTCCATTCGTGGTAACACGCATGTCGTTTATCAGGTCATTCAGAGGGAAAAAGACGTGTCTGCGACGCAAACTACCTCGCCAATTCCGTTGCCGACCGGTGCGTCGGTGTGGCCTGTTATCCTGCTGAATCAGCCCGAGGTGTCAGTCGGGCGTGGCGAAGGCAATTCCTACCTGCTCGCCCACGCGTCCATCAGTCGCAATCATCTCAAGCTCGTTAAGACGCCCGACAATGCAGTTGAGATTGAAGACCTCGACAGCCGATTCGGTACGTTCGTCAACGGCGCGCGAATCAAAAAATCCCGATTGAAAGTCGGCGACACCGTGCGAATTGGTGCATCGCCTCCGTATCGCTTCAACGGCCAGCAACTGGAGGTCGTGCTTGATGGCAGCGGGATGGCGGTCAAGATGTCCAATATCGGGATTGAGCGTGAAGGTCGAAAGCTGATCGACAACTTCAATCTCACCATCCCTGCCGACAACTTTGTCGGCGTGCTCGGGCCCAGCGGGGCTGGCAAAAGTTTGATGCTTGGGACGCTCAGTTCGACCCTCACCCCCAGCACGGGCGAGATCGAGTTTGATGACGGACTTAAAGCCCTCGACAACCTCGATTATTATCGTTCGAAGATCGGGATCGTCACGCAGGATGATCTAGTTTACACCGATCTCACCGTCCAGGAAAATCTCGACTTCGCAGCCATCATCCGCTTGCCCGCAGCCACGTTGGAAGACCGAGCCAAGCGTGTCGATTTCGCACTGGATGCAGTGGGTCTGCTTGAGCATCGCGTCAAGCGCGTGGGCGTGCTGTCAGGCGGGCAACGCAAGCGCGTGAGCGTCGCGGTCGAACTACTTCTCCAGCCAAGATTGCTTTTGTTGGATGAGCCGACAAGCGGGCTCGACCCCGGGATGCAGGCGCGGTTGATGGAAATGCTGCGGGGGCTTGCGCGCAAGGGTGTCACGGTCGTCTGCACGACGCATACGCTCGATACGCTTAACTTCTTCGACCAACTGCTCGTGCTGGGATTGAAGGACCGCATCGCGAGCGTTGTTTATTTTGGATCCCCGCACGAATTGCTCGACAGCTTTGGCGTGCACACGCAGATGGATTTGTTCGACAAACTGCAGACGTTCAGTGGAAAGTCCCCTGCCGAGCGCGATCGCGAGGAGCAAGCCAAAGCGGAAGCCGACGCATCGTCCACGCGTCGAAAGGCCAAGGCGCCCATCCGCATCGCCAAAGCGCCGCCGGGCAAGGAATTATTGCTGCAACAGGCCAAGGTGGTTTTTCAACGGGCGTATCTCAGCCTGATGCGCGATAAGATTTCGATGTTCATGGCTGTCGCGCAACCGGCCTTGTTGGCGGTGCTGATTGCGCTGGCGATGTCGAATCAGTACAAGGCTTTGTCGGCATTGTTTTTCACGGTCGTCTGCTCGCTGTGGTTGGGGATGAATCTCACCGTGCGTGAAGTCGTGCGCGAGCGAAAACTGTACATCCGCGATCGGTTGGCGGGCATGGCACCCGATGCATACCTTGCGGGGAAACTGGGATATTCGATCCTCATCGTCGCGATTCAGACGACGCTGCTTTGGATGGTGATGTGGGTGTTCGGCAGGCTCTGCTTCCGGAAAGAGGTCGCTGACCAGATCGGCGATACGAATATTATCGCCGGTTGGATTGTGCTGTTTTTAGCGGGCATCGGCGCAGGCATCGTCGGGTTGATGTTGTCGACCGTCGCGAAAAGCGAACGCGCTGCGGTCGCGTTTTTACCACTTGTGCTTTTGCCGATGGTGGTGCTCAGTCGCTCGACGTATGGGGATATCAAAAAAGACTGGACTGAACCTTCCCCCTATGCTGCCATGCTCGATACTGTGCGTGGCGAATCGATGTCAGGCATGACCAAGGTGGAGCGGGCCGCTGAGGATCAAAAAGCCTGGCAGGAAGGTCGCCAGCCGAACTACGACGTCTCCACGTCGTTCGGCCAGGTCGCAAACTTTTTTGTCTCCGCCCCCATGCTCTCCCGCCCTGCGTCGGCGACGATGGACCTTCTCGGATCGAAGGACGAAGGGTCGGGCGGAAAAGCCAGCTTCGAGTTTTTCTATCTGTGTGTATTAGTGGCTGGATACGGCTTTGGGCTTTATCTTTTGTTTCATAAGCTGGAGAAGACCTGGAACGATATCCGCAACGCGTAACGGCTTTGGCGAAACGGAAGTCAGCCCTGGCCCCGAAGTGTGCGATATCGGGCGTTTCTCGTTCCGCATGACATTTGTAAGTTGAAAGATTTCATTCATGTCCGATCGCAACAACGACTTTTCTCAACCGACGTCCAGCCTGAGCGATCTCACGCTTTCAGTGAAGACCGAAGGCGGGCCCGAGCAGGAAGTGTTCTTGCAGCATGGGTTGTCGATCGGTCGAAACCCGTCGAACACCATCTGCCTTGATGCACCGGGGGTTGAACGCATTCATGCGCAGGTGATGAAGCAGGCCGACGGAACCATGATGCTCGAGTGTCTCGATGCGCACATGGAACTCACGCTCGCGAATGGCAACAAAGTGTCGTCACTGAAGCTGTCGCCCGGGACGACTTTCAAACTCGGTAAATCGACCATCCGCTGCCTGAAGCGCGACACGAAGCCGACGGTGCTGGTTGCGGACAACCCCTGGAAAATCAGGTGTCCGAAATGTCATGCGGTCATCGCGGATTTACCGCATGATGGGAAGGCTTGCCCGGCGTGCGCGCTTGAACTGATGTATTTTCAGCAGCACACCTCGCCAGCCGAGCCCGATGCGTTTGAAGGGTGGCTGCCTCGGAAGATCGGACCGTATCGCATTCGCGCTTTCGTCGCGCAGGGCGGGATGGGGATTGTCCTGCGCGGACTGCATGAAGAGCTGGACTCGCCCGCAGCGGTCAAACTGCTGCGTATCGATTCAGATAAGGAGACAACGTGGCGTGATCGATTCGCAGCCGAGGTGGAAACACTTAAGGCCATGAAGCATCCGAACGTCGTGCGACTTCAAGCGAACGGCAAGGATGACAAACTCCTTTGGCTGGCGATGGATTGGATCGACGGGCAGTCCCTGACCAAGTGGGCGGGCAAGGCGCGGGAGAGCGGTCAGCCTGTGTCCATCGAGCAGATTAAAAGTGTGCTCACGCAGGCGGTGCAGGGGTTGGTCTATCTGCATGGCAAGGGCATCATTCATCGCGATCTCAAGCCGTCGAATATTCTTTTGGCGCAGGACGATTCGGTGAAGATGGTCGACTTCGGAATCGCCCGCGCGACGCACGCGGGTGCGGGAATGGTCACGCAGATGACGCGCACGGGCGTGGTGGCGGGCACGGAAAGTTACATGTCTCCCGAGCAATCTGAGGGGCAATCGCTCACGTCGGCCAGTGATATCTATTCATTCGGGGTGATCTGGTACGAGCTGGTGACGGGTCGTCGGCCGGTGGGCGCGTTCAGCGCACCGAATATCGCGCGTCCGGATTGCCCGGCTGCCTGGTCGACAACGATCACGCAGTGCCTGTCGAGCGAACCACGGACGCGTCCGACAGCCGAGCAGTTGGCGGGCGTATTGAGCGGGCTGGGGTTGCCACCCGTGTTGCCGGGGGATCAGGGAAATAAGACAGGGCAGAATGATACTCCAAAACCTCCGCCGCTCACGCCAACCAACACCGGCGGGGCTTCGGAGATTTTGAAGAACGTCACCGACGTCGGGATCGATGTTGCGAAAAAAGGGTTCGATGTTGCAAAGGATTTGATCCAAAAGAGCGAGCCACAAAAATGGGGCGGAAAGGCTTTTGGCTTGGCGGGGAAGTTGAAGGGGAATCGGCCGGCGCAGATTGGAGTGGGATTGCTGCTGCTGGTGATCATCGTCGTGATGGCAGTCGCAAGTGGGAAGAAGAAGCCGGACGTAGCAGGTGGAGGTGGAACGGGTGGCGGGGTGAATCCGCCTGTGAATCCGAATCCCGGGCCAAATCCAACCCCGAATCCCGGTCCGAACCCGAATCCCAATCCCGTACCAAACCCCAATCCAACCCCCCCGCAGCAGACGCCGCAGCAGTTGTTTGTGTCGGCGATGGCGCTCAGTCTCAGGGTATCACCCGACGCCGATGCGAACGACCCCACCGCCCAGCGTGTCATCAAGATGATGGAGACGTCCGCGAACGGTGGTTACATGCCGGCAGCGCAGTACCTGGGACGATTGTATACGAACAATGACAGCAACTTTTACGACTACGATGAAGGGATTCGGTGGGTACGCAAGGCCGCCCAGCTTGGCGATCAGCAGGCGCGTCAGTATCTGATGCAGAACGGGATGCGGTGGTAGATCGATCCCTCGTGATGGCGCTGGATCGTTGCATTTCGTGGAATGGGCAACCCCCCATGCTTCAGGAGAGAACGTTTCCTTAAGCGTGTTCATTCCACCTGACTGCTCGTGCCTGACTTGTCGCAATCAAAAGTAGGAACGTTGGCTTTTCAATCCGCGGCGCGTCGCCTTTAGTCGAGCTTCTTCATGGGCAGTTTGCCCATGCCACGTTGAAAAATCGCTCCTCGATCACTCATCTTCATCCTCCCATGATTCGTCGCGATGCAGGTTCTGACTGGATTCTGATCAGGCAGGACGATCACGCGCGGCTGGCGGGGGAGTTGGCGGGGCATTTGGGGAATGGAGAGTTCGATCGGCCCGAATCTTTCGACGCTTTCTTGTCGGCAGTACAGCTGCATGATTCGGGTTGGCCGATGCATGACGATGCGCCGACGCTCAATCCGGCGGGGCAGCCCACCGACGTGTTTGAGATTCCGCGCGAGATCGCGTTGAAAATTTGGCGGGCATCGGTCGATCGCGCGGCAGAGGCGGGACCACTGGCGGAGATGTTCGTCAGTCTGCACGTGACCGCCCTGTCGTCGTTCGCGGCCCGACATACGCCGCGTGATCCGGACCACTTCGACCCTGCTGACGCGATCTCGCGATTCAGCTTCCAGAAGTTTCAGCAGTACGAGTTTGAGCGACAGGAGAATCTGCGACGACAACTCAATCTGCGAAGCGATCTCCCTCTTACCAACGGGCTGGCTGACGCGGGGCTGGACGCGCGGGACGACATGCTGCGATTTGCGTTCCGGATGCTGCAAGCGATGGATGCCATCAGCCTCGCCGCCTGCTGCACGCGCCCGCCCTTCCCGTTGCTAAAGGATGTCCCGCCCCGCCCCGACGCGTCGCCACTGTCGATTGAACTGATCCGCTGGGGGGAAGATGTGATCGCACGTCCGTGGATGTTCGATGTTGAAGTGATCGACGTAATGATTCCGTGCAGGCGAATAGCCAAGGCATCGTTTAAGGATGCGGGGTCATTCGCTGCGGTCTACAAGGACGCGCCCCTGACCTCGGTGGTTGGGCATGTCCGACGCCGCGTGTGAACGCGACACATGTCTCTGCAATCGTACTTGTCCCAAATTGCGCCTGCCCAATTTATTGGCTAGGCATGGAAAGTCGGCTACGAGCGCGACGCGATTGCTGAGGATATTGGACGAAGCACGCGCTGCAGGATGTATCGTTCAGTGAGCTCTTGCGCCTTTTCCGCCAACTGGGCGAAGACCGCTTCCAGCGTTTCCTTGGGACGATCTCCCCAGAATCGCCGGACCATCAGATAAACGCTGATCACATCTTCAGAATATTCCCCCGTGCGCACCTGGTAACTGTTGGTACGCGTGACGACATCAATGCGTGCCTGCAGGCGACAGTCTTCGCTCAGCGAGACGGTGACGGTGGGTTGCACGTCCACGGGGCGGGCATAGGGTTCTTCGGTCAGGCAGGTGAGGGGGCTTTCGGTCAGCAGGCTGTCGGCAATGATCTCATCGTGGTTGCCGGTGAAAGTCAGATCGAATCCAAAAAGCACTTCGATATATTCCAGTTCAATCGGGCTGATGCCCAGCTGATACGGGGCAAGCTCGAGGGCAAGCGTGTGCAGCTTCAACGCCTCCTCGACACTTTCAGGATTTACATGCCCGGCGACGAGTCGCTTCGCCTCGACAGAGACCCAGCGGTAGCTATTGCTCGACTTGGGCTCCTCAAGATTAAATTCCCCGGCCTCGGTCTTTCGGAAGCGCCTCATGGCCGGGAAACTTTTCTGGATGCGCTCAAAGAAAGTGAGCAGCGTATCGCGCTGATGCGGGAGCGCCAGCTGCGAGCCAAGCCGCAAATTAACATAAAAATCATCACAGAACGCTGAATATGGATTCGACATGCCCTGACTCCTGAAATTGACGAAAGCCCGGCCCGATGCGTGCGTGGAGAACGGCTGTGTTGTGCTGTCTGATTGCTGCCCGAAAGCCCATCACTTGCGATTGGTCATGAAAAGTGTATCGCACATTTTTCGGAACGAAAGCAACAGGCGGATCAAAAACATTGCACATGGCCACACTGCAAAAAATGCATGGTCCGTTGACTAAATCGACCATCTGCCTACAACAACATGAGACATGCCCAAGCCGGTTTATGCACTCGTCGGGTCTGACACGTTCCTGCAACTGCAGGAACTTGCCGATGTGCTCGCCTTGTTTGCCTCTGACATTGCCCGAACTGACTTTGATGGCGAGCAGGCTCAACTGGCAGAGGTCTTTGACGAGCTGCGCAGCTTCGCCATGTTCGGAGGCGCCCGCGTCATCGTGATGAAGAACACCGAGAAGTTCCTCACCGAGTTCCGCAGTCAGATGGAAGACTACCTCGCCAGCCCGACCGACACTTCTACGCTGATCCTGCGATTTAGTTCGCTGCCCAAGTCGCAACGTGTATACAAAGCCATCCAGTCTGTCGGTGAGATTCGGGACTGCAACGCGCCCAAGGAAGTGGTTCCGTGGATCATCGCGCGTGCTAAAAAAGCGCACGCGTTGACGATGACACAACCTGTCGCGCGACAGTTGTTTGACCTTGTGGGCGACGACCTCGGCCGGCTGGATAACGAAATCGCCAAGCTGGCCATCAACAGCGAGGACGGGAAGGTGGATGGATCGAAGGTCGTGCAGATGGTGGCCTTCCAGCGCGAGCAGGAAATGTGGGACATGACCAACGAGCTCGCTGCCGGTCACACAGAAGTTGCCCTGCGCCGGTTTCGACAGTTGCAACAGATGGATAGCTCCACCGAGTTTCGGGCAGTCACGTGGCTGACAATGTGGCTGGAGAAAGTCCGTAAGGCGACGCACCTGAAGGCAAGCGGCGCGTCCGACCAGAGCATCGCGTCGACGCTTCGGATCTTTCCGCCTCCGTCTGTGGGACCCTTCTTGAAGACGGTTAGCGCTTTGGGCGCGGCGGGCACAAGTCGCGCGATTGATCTGCTGACGCAGGTGGATCGTCAATCCAAGACAGGCGTTGGCGACGCGCTGGCGAATGTTGAGCGTTTTATCCTGACCATCGGGGCTGCCTGCGCGTCAAACGCCCCGCCCGTTTCAACCCGCAATTAATCTGCTGCTACACTGCCTGCAATGTGGTGCCTGCATCCCAGCGATTGCCCCGTACGTAGGCAGCGAGCGGCATGGGCTTTTTCCCCTCGGGTTGCACTTCGATGATCTCCACGTCATGCCCATCGCCACAGCGAACGGTCTGGACGGGGGTGATCGTCCCGGGGGTGAGCATCGTCGGAACGGGCGATAGATTGCTGACCTTGGCGCGGACGAGGTGAAGCCGGGCGAGCGACTTTCCCGCGGGGTCGATCAACTGCACTCGACAGCCCGGCCACGGCCATAACCCGCATATTTTTCGTGCGATCTCAACAGGAGGTCGGGTGAAATCGAGCACGGAGGTCTCGCGACTGAGCTTCCGCGCCAGGGTCGCCTCCGAGTGATGCTGTTCGACTTCGACAGCCTTCCCCGTCTGAAGCTGCTCGACCACACGCAGCATCAGCGGAGCGCCGTTGATGGCGAGGCGATCGTGCAATTCGCCAGCGGTCTCGGCGTCGCCGATGGGGGTTTCTGTCATACCAAGCACTGCACCGGCGTCCATCTTTTCAGCAAGACGGATAACCGAATTACCTGTTGTCGCATCGCCAGCCAGGATCGCCCAGTTGATCGGTGCGGCCCCGCGCCATCGCGGCAAGCGCGACGCATGGAGATTGACGCTCCCCAGGCGCGCGTGGTCGACAATGTGTGGCGAGATCTTCTGACCGAACGCAATCACGATCATCAGGTCCGCTTCGGGCAATGTCAGGGTGTTGATGTCCTCGGTACGGATGACCGACAGGCCCACGTCAAGTGCGAACGTCGCAATCGGTGTGGGCGTGAGCACGCGTCCCCTCCCCGCCGGGCGGTCGGGTTGGGTGATGACTTGTACAACGGTGTGCCCTGCCTCAAGCAAAGCACGCAGCGTAGGGATGCCAAACTCTCCGCTGCCAGCAAAAATAATTTGCAATGTTTCCTCTGCGTTGACTCTCGGGAGGCACCTTACTTGCGAGGCTTTCTGCCGGCGAACTTATCTTCCAGATCCTTGACGAGCTTGCGTGTCGCAAGCTTGTCAGTCGGGCCCATGCGGTCGAGGATGAGCGTGCCATTGAGATGATCCATCTCATGTTGCCAGATCCTTGCGACAAAGCCCGGCTCGGTTTGCTCGAAGCTTTTTCCGGTTACGTCCTGGGCGCGCAGGGTGACCGTATCGCCTCGCCAGATTTTTGCGCGAATCTTGGGGAGGCTCAGACATCCTTCCTCGTCCTGTTCGTCCCCCTGCACATCCAAAAACTCTGGGTTTATATACACGCGATCGTCAGCCGGTTGACCGGTGGCGTTGGCGATGAAGAGCCTGAGGCTTTGTCCGACCTGCGGGGCAGCGAGTCCGACGCCCTGGTGTTCGCGCATGAGTTCAAACATCCGCTCGACCAATAATTGAAGTGCCTCATCAAACTGGGTCACAGCAACGGCAACCCTGCGCAGGCGCGGGTCGGGGAATTCGACGATGATAAGATCTTCAAGCATGCGCCACACAGACGATACAAATCACCCTCCCGGCGTCCCGGTCGAGACACCCGCGGGAAGAGGTGCGGTAAGAATAGGTCGTTTTGTTGACACGTTCAACCGTTTGCGTAGACTCGATTGCTACGCTCGCAGAGGGCGCACGTGGCATGACGGGGGTTTGCCGCCGACGTAAAGTGTACGTCGGGGGTTCTGTTAAAATTGAGGCAGGTTGAATCGTGGCAGATATTGGTTCTGGTTACCGTGAAGTTCCTGAAGAAGACCGGAAGAAAGCCAAGGTCTTCTTTGACCGCGGAAACACCGTCGCCGGCACGGGCAATTACGACTATGCGGTCGAGATGTACATCCAGGGTCTGACCCTGGACCCCGATGCAATCGACGCCCACCAGACGCTGCGCGACATCTCGCTGAAGCGTCGCGCGTCCGGCGGGAAGGACATGGGGATGTTCGTCAAGATGGGCCTGAAAAAGCCCACCAAGGACGATAAGCAGAACATGCTTAATGCCGAGAAGATGCTCGCATTTGAGCCGGGTCAAACCGATCACATGCAGTTGATGCTCCAGCACGCGCACCGCGCAGGTTGTTATGACACATGTGTCTGGCTCACCCCCATCCTCCTGAAGGCAAATGCCGACGGCAAAGCGCCGGACTACAGCAAGTTCATGGTCACCAAGGACATCATGTCCATGCTTGGCCAATGGAAACTCGCCACCGATGCTGCCCACTACGCAGCCATGATGCGCCCCGGAGATATGGACCTGCAGACCGAGCTGAAAAATCTCGGCGCGCAGCACACCATGTCCGAAGGAAACTACGGGACAGCCAAGAGCTTCCGCGACTCCGTTCGGAATATGAACGAGCAGCAGAAGCACATGTTCAATGAAAAGGACGTGCGCACCGAAGACCAGATGGCCAGGCTTGTCGGAGAGGCCGAGGCCGAATGGAAGGCCGACCCCCGTGAGGCCGGCAAGCTGATGAAATATGTGGACGCGCTGGAAAAAACCGAGCAACCCGAATACGAAGCGCGAGCCGTGGAAGTTCTGGAAGAGGCGTACGCCCGCGCAAAGCAATTTCGATTCCGCCATCGCATCGGTCAGATTTATATGAAGCAATGGACGCGTCACGAGCGATCCAAGCGCAGCGCTCTGGCTGCCAACCCGGCCGATGTAAAGTTGCGCGATGACTATACGAACTTCGTCAAGGAGCGCGATAAGTTTGAACTCGAAGAGATGCAACTCTGGGCCGAGAATTATCCGACCGAGATGAAGTACAAGTTCGAGGCAGCGGTCCGGATGTTTCGTCTCGATCAATTCAACGAAGCCATTCCCGTCTTCCAGCAGGTGCGCACGGATCCCAAGCACAAGGCAATTGCGACCATCTACCTCGCACGGGCGTTCCTGCAGTCGGGCTTTGCGGACGAGGCTGCGGACATCCTGAACGAGATCATCAACGACTACACCGCCAAGGGTGATGACAATTCCAAGTCGATGCACTACTGGCGGGCCCGGGCGCTGGAGATCAAGGGGGAGCGCGAGCAGGCGATCAAACTGTACAGCCAGGTCGCGATGTGGGACTTCAATTACATGGACGTGCAAGCCCGAGTAAAAAACCTGCGAAGCGGTGGTGCCGCCGTCCGGTGAGCCTTCCCCCTATCGCCGACGCGAAATTGACCCTGAAGCCGGCCGTAAACTGTCGTCCGACGTCGACGTCCCACATTTAACAACCGCGGTTCGGCGATCGACCGTCGACGTCCGCCGTCGACGCTGTATATTCGACAAGCAACAACCGACGCCGTGCCACCTTCGACCTGGCCCCCCCGGCTCACTTGCTCGCTTTCAATTCACTGATCGCCAGGTTCCGGTCATATTCCATCTTGAACTCGTAATTGATGGTGGCAGCCCGCTCGTTCTGTGCCTTGGGGTCGAGATTCAAATCCCAGCGTAGGAGATTCTTCGGGCGCTCGGCACGGAGATACTCTGCGTCCTGGCTCAAGTCCGGGGACACTTCGCCAAGCGTCACGTTGACTGATTCAGCCTCGCCCTTGGGCAGGCGATCCCACACCTGCACTTGCACCGGTGCCTCCTTGAAACTGCTCACCCGGATTTTATACGCGTAGTGATGCACCTGGTTTCCGCCTTGGATCGACTTGGTGCGTGAGGCCAGTTGCCGGTCGATCTGGATTTGCGGATCGACGCCAAAACCGACAGTAAACTCCGCACCGATTGCGACGAGCGGCAGGCGCATCTGACCAACGAAGTCTGAACCCTGATACATCGTGGCATCTCCTTCCAGCAGGACGTGATCGCTTTTGTTGACCAGCTTTGCCTGGCGATACACGTGCGGCGTGAGTACCGGTACGGCCTTGTAAAAAAACTCGGGATCAAGCTGAAAGGTGGCTACCTCGATTAACTGCTCGTCGGCCCGCGAGGGAATGGTGAATCTGTTCTTCAGATGATACGTGACGGTCGGCCCTTCCCGCGTTGCAGGTGACTGCGCGTCGTCCGTGTCAAGCAATTGGGCAGTCTGCTCGATAGCGGCTGCCTCATTGACGTAGATTCCGCCTGCAGAGTCCTTTCGGCGATTGAACTCCGTCTGCGCCTGCTGACGCAGTTCGGACGATTTTTCCTTGTTTCCTGACAGGTTATCGCGCAGAAGTCTTTCCGATTCCTCACGCGCCCCGACCGTCAGATCGAGAGAAAACAATTCCGGAGGGGCGGCGTTCAGCATTGGCTCAGCGGTGGACAGCACGACGTCGACATCCGTCCAGTCTTCACCTGATTGCTGCACGACAGCTGACAGATATTCCACCTGCACCGCGTCTTTCTCGCCCCCTGCTCGGAACTTGTACTGAGGCCGCCAATTCGCGCTGTTGACGAGATAATTCAATCGCACCTTCCCCGGCCCGGCCAGGGTTTTTTCGACAGTGATGACAGCATCGCGCTCGGTGCGGCTTATACCCGCCGACAGTTCGCCCAATTCTCGCTGGGCGAAAGCGATGGCTTCGCGGTTGTCGTCGAGTTTTCGCTGCAGATCGACCTGGTCGCGCGATCGCTCGGAACGGGTTTTCATGACAAACTCTCCCAGCGCGATCGTCGAGTCGCTGTTGAGCAAACCCTTTTCACTGAGCGCCTGCATCGTGCCGGCAGTGAAGCTTTCCAGCTTGTCGATGAACTGAAGATTTTGCGTGATGACCTGGATATCGCGCGTAATCTGCACAGCCTCAGCCTGCAGGTCGTGAATTTCCATCTCCTTCTGGCGGACCGCATCACGCGCGTCATCCCGAACCGCCCGGGTACGATATCGTGTGCTCAATACGCGCAGGCCTTCGGCGCCTTCGGTATAGAGCGAGTTATCCTGGGTCTGACCCGGCAGCGAAGCTACGGTCAATTCCAGAACCCCCTGCCCGCCCGCCACATCCACCTCGCGCGTCACGAGTGCCGACCCACGGTAGACGGTGACCGCCACCACCCGACTTTGTGCAACGTCTCGCGGTGCCTCGTCAGGAAGGGTGGTCTGTGCAAATACAGTGGTCGCGCAGATGAGAATCAGAAGAATCGCGTTGCATTTCATGGTGGCTCCGAATGTTGATCGACAAGGCAGATCGAAGGTCGGTCGAATATCGTCCCGCGTCGCGACGTTAGACGCAATGCAGACGACAATGTTTCGTGATTGTTCAGCAGCATCCGGTAACACAGTATTTCAGCTCGACTTGTTTGGCTGCATCACAGATTCGGCTCAAACTTGAGTCGCGCGGCCTCATTTGATATAGCGCTGCATATGCAAAGGTGTGTGGTCGAGCAGTTGGAACCGCGACGGTTGCTGGCGGGCAACTTTGCCGCTCTTGGGCTTTCGTTGCTCGACTTTGCAGACAACACGCCCACCGCCGATCCACCGGCAGGCACCCAGGTGCGGGTCCGCGCGACATTCAGAGCCGAGGGCATTGCAGCGGGGACAGTCGTGCGATTGCTGCGCGACGTAAATCCTGGCAGCCGATACGTCGAGGTGACTGCCGACGCATCATGGCTGGCCGGCACGACGGTCGAGAAGGAGATCACCTCGTGGGCAGTCCCGCCTGGGACGCGCTCGATGACGCTTGTCGTCGATGACACAAACGCCATCGCCGAGACCAACGAATCCGACAATCGCTTCACTCTCACCATCCGCGCCGGTGATTACACTCCCGCCACGTTGGCGGTGCAGGCGTATCACAGTTTGCCCGGTGCGTCTTACGCGCTCTATCTGGACTTCGACGGACATTATCAAGCCAACTGGCTGAACTATCGCGACGTCGTCACGCCCGTGTTCGACCTCGATCGCGATGCACCTACGCTATCTGCGAATGAACGCGAAGCCATCCACACCATCTGGGCGTCGGTGGCTGAGGACTTTGCCCCGTTCAACCTGGATGTGACGACCGAGGCCCCGTCACCCAACGAGTACATCAAATATCAGCGCGTCGTCGTCGGTGGAACCACCAGCGACTGGGTGGGCGGAAACGAAGGAGGCATCGCGCCGCTGGGTACATTTTCCACCTCGCAATGGCAGGTACCCGGGTACGCATTCACCAGCGGATATTACGACAACACCATCGCCACGCCGGGGCAGATCGCGTCGATCGTGTCGCACGAAGCCGGACACACCTTTGGACTATCCCATCAAAGTCGCTTCGAGAATGGCGTGCTCACCGAGACCTATCGCAAGGAAGAGGACGGTGATTCGCCTCTGATGGGCAATGGATACACGGAACCAGCCACTTGGGATCGCGGGCCGAGCGAAAGCGGTGAGATTCAGGATGACCTGGACCTGCTCAGCAGCAACGTCAACGGTTTTGGATATCGTCCAGACGACCACGGCAGCACCATCGGGCAGGCGACCGTGCTGGGCAACGTCGCAACTTCACCGACGCTGGCGGGCATTGTCGGGCGAAACAGCGATGTCGACTTTTTCAATTTCACCGTGCCGTCGCCAGCACGCATCCAGGTCGACGTCAGCGCTGCGAACATTGCTCCGAATATCGACGTCGCGCTAATGCTGTTTGATGCGACGGGTACGCTGATCGAACAGCAGAATCCGGATGGGAGCCAGGGTGCCCGTGTCACGCGCACCCTGGCAACGGGGCAATACTACGCAAGCGTGGCGAGCAGTGGGAAGTATGGTCGGATCGGACAGTATTTGTTGAGCGCATCGGTGGCTGTGTCGACCCCGCGTGTGCAGATTGTTGACCCCGCCGGCGCAACCGTTTCGCTCGACACACCGGGGTTTTATGACCTGGGCGTGACAAGCAGCGGAAGCGTTGCGGAGGGTCGTTATCGCATCACAAACACCGGCGCGGCCACGCTCCGTCTGAATGCCCCGACGGCTTCGGCAGGCTTCAGCGCAACGGTCGGCCAAACTGCCCTGGCCACCGGCGAATCGACCGACCTGCTGATCGTCGCGACGCCTGCGCAAGGTGGCTTGCAAAGTGGGACCGTGACGCTGACCTCCAACGACCCGACTCACGCGACGCTTGCGTTGCCCGTCTCGGTCGTCGTCCGCACGCCTTCGTTGCCCGACCTCGTCGCGACGGAAATCACCTCCGCAACGTCAGCGGTGCGCGCCGGGGCGAAGGTCAAGGTGCGATACAAAATTGCCAACACGGGCGAGGCGCGACTGAAGGCCAATGTCACCACACGCCTGCTCCTGTCGACCGATCCCACGCCGAGCGATGACGACATCACGCTGACGACAAAGACGAGCAAGCTCGATCTGAAAATAGGTCGATCCAAGAGCAAACGATTGAGCGTCACGATACCGATCACAACGGCTGACGGCGTGTTCCACATCCTTGCTGTGATTGATCCGGCACAGTTGTTGAACGACACTGACCGGACAAACAACGTGCTGGCGTCGTCACCCCTTGCCATCACAGCAATACATCGCGACATCACCCTGCTTGCCGGTACGCCCGTGGTATGGCGCGGGAGTACTGCGTCGACGAAGGTGAGCTTTCTTGTCAAAAATATCGGCAACGTGCGGGTGAAAGGGCGCGTCCAGTACGACTGCTTTTTATCGGGAGATGCAGTCATCAGCGACGACGATGCGCCGATCAACACATCGGTCAAAACAGAATCGCTCGATGCCGGCAGGCAAAAGAAGCGCACGCTCAGCTTGGGGAAAATCGCGATCCCCCCCGGAGATTATTTCGTCATCGTGCGCGCGACAGCTATCTCAGGATTCAGCGATGAGGCGATCATTGCGTTCGGTGTGACGGTGTGAGTGGGTTGGGTCTCTTATTCACTCCGGAGCCACAGGCTCCTGCGTTCGAAGGATAGTGGCCGCTCACCCAACTTATGCACCAAGCTTTTGTCGGATGAAGTCCGCTCGCACAGCTCTTCGCACGTCCCCTTCAAGCTTTCGGCCCGTCATCTTTTGCAGATGCGCTGACTGCGTCATCAGGAATAATTCGTTGAGCGTGCGCACGTCTACATCCTTGATGCGCCCGAGATTCACGCCCATCCGCAGGTGGCTGAGCAAGTACAGCGTTTCCTCGCTGGCCATCAATCTCGCCGATCGCAGGATGCCCAGCGCGCGACTGACCTTGTCATCCAACGCCACCGTTTTGTCATTGAGCAGCATCTTCCGGGCGTGATGTTCGTAATCGATGATCTTGGGAATCACCGTATGCTTAAAATCGCTGATCAGCTCTTCCTCACTCGTCCCCAGCGTGGTCTGGTTGCTGATCTGATAAAAATCGCCGGTGGCTTCGGTGCCTTCGCCATACAGTCCGCGCACGGCAAGTTTCATGTCCTTGGCAGCGCGGAATACTTTTTCGATTTCGCCGGTCAGCTTCAACGCCGGCAGGTGCAGCATCACGCTTACACGGATGCCCGTGCCCACATTGGTCGGGCAGGCGGTCATGTAGCCAAAACGCGGGTGAAAAGCGATGTCCAGCTTGGCTTCGAGCGCGTCGTCGATGCGGTTGATCTGCTCCCAGCCATCCTCCAGTTGAAGGCCTGACCTGAGGACTTGGATGCGCAGATGATCTTCCTCATTAACCATCACCGAAACGGTTTCGTTCTCCCCAATGGCCACCCCGCGCGCGCCCTCGGCAGCGGCGTGGGGCTTGGAAATCAGGTGACGCTCGACCAGCAAATCGCGATCGATTTGCGGCGCTTTTTCCAGATCGACATACAACGTCTGCGGAGCGAGGGCCGAGGCCATGATCGCATCGCGAATCCTGACCTCCAACGTCGATCGCTGCGTCCGAGAGCAGCGTGTTAGAAAGGGAAAGCCAGCTACATTCCGCGCCAGACGAATGCGAGAAGAGATGACGATCTCGCTCATCGGCCCGCTCCCGCGAAGCCATTCCCCCGCCTGAGTTGTGAGATCGCTTAATTTCATAATCTTATATCATTAGTCCGTAGCTTTGAATGTCGAAGGTCGAATGTTGATTGTCTACTTTCTATATTCCACACTCGACAATAAAAAGTCAGCTACGGACTACTAAGTACGGACAAAGAACTACTCACTCAGGATTCCCTTCCGCCTCGCGTATCTGATCTCTCACCTTGGCGGCTTTTTCGTAATCTTCCCCCTCGACGGCACGTTGCAGTTCCTTACGTAGCTTGGCGAGATCCAGCGAGCGTTTGATTGGTACGCCTGTCCCTCCGCGACGCGTGGGGACTTTGCCGACGTGGTGGGTGGCGCTGTCATGTGCGCGCTGCAACAGCGGGGTCAGGTCTTTTTCAAATATCTGATAATCGTGCTCGCATCCAAGCAGGCCACTCTGCCGAAACTCTGGCCACGTGATGCCGCAGTGCTCGCAGGTGGATGTCTGCTGCTCCTTGGCCAAGCCCGAATGCATCATCACAAAGTTGGTTAGCAATTCGTTGATCGGCGTATGGGCCTTGGCACCAATGCCCTCGCCTGATGCGCACTGCTCACAGAGATGCTTCTCGAGCTTCTTCCCCGCCTTGATTTCAGTCAGGTGAACGGTTGCCGAATTTTTGCACTTGTCGCACTTCATTGAAGTCTTACGTCTATCGTACCAAATGGTATGGACGCCTTAGCGCAGGGTCAATAAAGCAGTGAAGAACATGTTGCGTACGGTTCACAACCGCAGACGAGCGCGTCGCCTCCCACCCCCCCAGCCATCATGCATTAATCTCGGCTCATGTTGAGTCCGTGGCCTTAACCTTTTTCAATTCGCCAGCCTTTGGTAGACTTCTCGTGGTTCGCCCTTCTTGCTCGCGGAAATTGTGGAGGATGTCATCCAACTTGTTCGTTCGATCACAATCCGGGGGTGGCTTGTCGCTGTCGTTCTTCTATGCAGCACCCCAACGGTTGGGCGGGCGGAGGACCAGGCGTATTCCCTGAGTGCGGTCAATGCTTACGGAGCGCTGTATGCGCCTGACGTCTGGATGCCCGTACGCCTTGAGCTTCGCAACGCGACGTCGCGAGATCAGGACGGATATGTATTAATCCCCCTGTCGGGCAAGCGTGCTATGACCGTGCGTGTGCGCGTATACGTCCCCGCCCACAGCCGGGTGTCCGCCAGCGCGTATGCGGTCTATCCGGAGGCCAACCCCGACGCCGCCCCCGCGCCGGCTGGCAAGGCAGAGCCGCTCACGGTGACTGCTTGGTATTCGGATCAACAAGCGCGTCTGGATCGATGCGAGGTGCTCGGTCGCCCGGTAGGGTCGCTCCCCAACTCCCCCTCCGGAGGCGACACCTCTGCTGGCCGACTGGGGTTGATGGTCGATAGTCAGACCGACCCCGAAGGTCGCATATCCTACGAATCGTTCGACTTCGCCAAGAGTGCAGGCGTGCTCTATGTCGAACCGACCAATCCCGCGTCGGTTATGCAGGAGGCCGTCCCGCGCCTGCGTGCAGGTTACGACTCTGCCCTGTTTCTCGTTCTCAATTCCACTTCGCTCGATGACTTGGATACGTCCCAACGCAAAGCCCTCCTCGATTTCTTGACGACGGGCGGCACGGTCATCCTCCCGTCGCCGGTGTCACCGGTCGATCTGCAGGCGTCATGGTTTGCACCGTATTTCCCGGTGGACGTCATTGGCAGGCGTCACGCCAAATCGCTTAGCGGAACGTTCGCGGGGACGACCGTCGACCTGCCGCTGCGCGAGCCAATCGATCTCACTGAAGCCCTGCCCGGCAAAGGTCATATTATTTACAGCAACGACAACTATGTGCACGCTGCCTACCGCGATGTGGGCATGGGGCGTGTGGTCTTCACCAGCTTTCCGATTAACGCGCTCAACTTTGACGACGAAAAAACGCAGGCGCTTTGGCAGGCACTGTTGATCAACCCAAGCGGTCCGCTTCGCTGGGAACAGACAGCATTGGGCGACATGGTTGTAAAGCCGGATGATGCCTTCCATCAAACAATCAGCGATGATGCCGGGCCGACGGTTCCCGCTCAAAGGCCCATGATTCTCGATTCGCTCGTAGGCCAGCCCACCGTCGCATGGAAGACAGCACTGGCGGTTGTCGGAATCTATGTCGTATCCGTCGTACTGATCCAGCTTCTGATTTCCGCGACCCATCGCCCCACTGCATTCGCCTGGACGACCGTTGGTGCGATCGCGGGCGCGGGAATGCTCGTGGCCGTCGCATCTTTTAAGCAGAGCCGCGAGGAACTGATTGTCGCGCGATTTGCCACGCTGGACATGGCCACCGACCGAGGCGGGACGCAGCGCGAGGTGCTTACCTTTCTCGGGAAGGATGATCCAAACCTCTCGCTGACCGCGCGTCGAACCGATGTCACCGTGCGCCCACTGATCGTCAATCGGTCCGATACCCCGACTTTGCAATTGAACCCGTTTGCCATCCCACACGCTGCCAGCTTTGCCGGGAGGATGGACCGGGCCTGGCTGGCCGATGCGGTCATCCCCGCTGATTCCGGGGCGTTTGCCTTTGGACAGTTCGGGCAGGATGGTTTGCGCATCCGCATCAACAACCGTTTCGCTTCGCCGCTGCAAGGGCCTTTGCTGGTTTGGGGTCCCGACAGCTTCAGTCTGAACGATGCCCCCGCAGGCGAGTCCACCGTCAACCTCAGCACCGCCAGCCGAAACGTCGCAGGCAGTTTTACCAATGTCGTTAACTTTGCATCCGACATCGCAAGGCTACGCGGGCAGATTGTTGAAGCCTCGATGACGCGCTCGCGCGCTGCCGGGCCCTCTAACACGACAGTTAATTCGGGTGGGTTGTTGATCGGCTGGCTGGGGAGCGCAACACCGTCGATCCTGGAGATCAAGTCCGAGCACGTGCCTCTTGATCGCACACAGGCGATGGTGCGCATCCCGCTGCAGATTGAACGATCCGAAGCAGGTGCACGCGTTCGGATCGACGCGCCTTTTGTCAGGCTCGTATCAGAGGAATCGCGCGGACTGCCCTTTGACGCGCAGGCAGGTAAATGGTTGGATCGCTCGCAGGCGGACGGAGACTGGCTAGTCTGCTTTGAGCTTCCGCCGGCTGCGGGGAAAATCAACGCCGAGCGCATCCGACTCTATGCCAACCTCGATGCGCCGCAATACACATTCACGTTTCGACGCATGCAGGTGGAGGTCGCCCGGACAACGCATATGCCAAACCTCGACGCCCCGGTAGTCGCGCAGTGGCGCGGGCCTTTGGGTGACCAATCGGCAGAGTTCAAATGTGATGCCAGCGATGTCGACGCTCGCGGGCGCATCTGGATGGCCTTAAGCGTGAAGCGGACGAACCCCACGCAGGACACCATGCTGCCCGTGTGGCGGGTAAGAAGTTTGGAGATTGGTGTGGACGGTTTGGCTGAGTAGCGTGCGGTTGATCCACGAAGTGGCTCGTTCCGTGATCGAACAGATCGGCGCATCGACGAGTAGATCGGCGCATCGACGAACAGATCGTCGCGCCGATGGATGTATTTTCGAATCAGCGAGTGAATCCTCGCATCGACTAGTGAGGCGTTGTGTCGACAGATGAAGCATCGCGTCAACCAATAAACAAGTGTGTCAGACTCCCGTTCGTAGCTTGCTAGAAAAAACTCCCCATGCCCATCGACCGCACACAACCGCTGCTCGTCACCCAGTCCCTCACCCGGAAATATGGTGACTTCACAGCCCTGTCCGACCTTACTCTCACCGTGCACCGCGGCGAGGTTTTCGCCTATATCGGGCCCAACGGCTCGGGCAAGACAACCACCTTCCGCATCCTATGCGGTCTGCTCGACCCGACGGGCGGAAAGGCGATCATCGACGGGAAGGACGTCACCGGGAACAAGGACCTCATCAAATCGCTGGTGGGATATCTGCCCGACAACTTCGGGGTCTACCCCACCCTGCGCGTCTGGGAATATTGCGACTTTTTCGCAGCGGCCTATCGCATCCCGAAAAAGGACCGGGCCGAGCGCATCGAAAAATGCCTGCAGATCGCCAACGCGATTGAGTTCCGGGACAAGCTGATGGGCGCGCTGTCGCGTGGGATGAAGCAGCGCGTGGGGATTGCCAAGACGTTGCTGCACGACCCAGCCGTCCTCATCCTCGACGAGCCTGCAGCCGTCATCGACCCACGCGCGCGTGTGGCCATGCGACAGTTGCTGCGCGATTTGGCGGACTTGGGGAAGGCCGTGCTCGTCAGCAGTCATATCCTCCCAGAACTCGCCGACGTTGCTGACACCGTCGGCATCCTCAGTCAGGGTAAGCTAGTCGCCTGCGGCCCGGTCCAGGAGATCATGCGCAACGTCCGTCAGAAGCGCCTGGTGCAGATCACGGTCCTGTCCAATGTCGATAAGGCCCGGCAAGTGCTTACCCGCGCGCCCGGCGAGTGGACGATCCTGCCTGAATCCAAAGGCGAAGGCGTGTTGCGATACGAAGTCCAGGCGAACGAACAGCAACTGGCCGAGACATTGAAGCTCCTCACCGGGTCAGGTGTAGACGTGATGAACTTCAACGAAGTGCCTGCGGATCTGGAAGATGTTTTTATGACGCTGACGAAGTAGTGCAACTGGAGGCCCGTGGCACGCGCGACCCGCGTGTTCGTTTGGAAACCGCCGGGCAGGTCGCCCATGCCGCGAGTTCAGGTCGACGAGCACTGCGGCTTTTCTGGTTACGTGCGAAACACCCGCCCAATGAAATGGGCTGCCCGGTACAGTTGAAATGAGAATGCTCACAACCGTGCGATACGACAACTAATCTCCCATGAACCCCGTCCTCCGAAAAGATTTGCTCGGCCTTCTCCGCTTGCGACGCATTGCGGGCATCCAGGTGCTGTATGTCGTCACGCTTGCGATTTTGGTGATGCTCAATTGGCCGCAGGGGGGCATTTTGTCACTGGCCGACCAAAGTCAGGATAGTTTGCTGATGGGGTTGATCCTCGGGCAACTGGTGCTGCTGCTCCTGTTTGTTCCGGGCATCGCAGCTGTCTCACTGACGACCGAGCGTGAGCAATACACGCTGGAGATGCTCTACGCATCACGTTTGTCCGCGGGTCAGATTATCACGGGGAAGATTCTGTCAGCCGTCAGCTTCCCCGCAATTTTGCTGGTCAGTTCATTGCCATATCTTGCGCTCCTGAACTGGCGCGGCGCGGTCAATCTGCAACTGCTGTTGCTCGCCTCGGGCGTACTGGTGACATCCGCCATCCTGCTGGCGGTGCTGTCGTTGACGGTCTCGGCGGTCACCAAGCAGAGCGCGACCGCGTTGGTCTTCACGTATCTCACCACGCTCGTTGTATGCGGCGCGTCGCTCGTCCCCGCTGCCATCATGCTCCCGAGCCAAGGCGGGGTGCTTGCGATGGTCCTGCACTACGCCCGCGCCCTCTCGCCCATCGCCGCTGCCTTGTCGTTATTGCGGCCATCATTCTCTGAAATGGGTGGTCGTGAAGGATTGCTCCTGCCCATCTGGGTGATCTTCATCCCGCTTGCGTTCGCGCTGGTGGCCGGCTGTTGCGTGGTATTGGTCGCGGTGTTGCGCAAACCGCCGGTCTCGCCCGATGCGTTCGGCGCGCCGGTGGGTGGTGATGAATTGTCCCGATCACTTGGTCGGCGCGTCATGTATCTGATCGATCCCAAAAAACAACGCAAGCCGTTCAGATCCTTCAACCCGCTCATCAGCAAGGAATCACGCACCAACAACCTGCGCAGCGGGCGATGGATGATCCGCATCTTCTACGGTGCGCTTTTTATCTCACTGGGCCTGGCCGTGATGTCGCTCTATGGCGAGATCGCGCATGCAGATCTGCTTGGATATGTCGCACAGATACTCGTTGCGTTTCAGGTGGGTGTTGTCGGGCTCGTTGCCCCATCGTTGACATCACCGGCCGTGTCGGCCGAAGTCGAGAACGGCACGTTCGAGACGCTGCGCATGACGCGCCTGACCGGGGGGCAAATCTTCTGGGGCAAGTTCGTCCCCGCGTTTCTTCCTGCAGTCCTGCCAGTGATCGCACTCCTCCCGGCGTACATGGCCATCTGCTGGGTCGATCCAAGTTATGTCGAACGCCTCCTTCGACTTTTCCCAATCGTCGTCGCTGCCGTCATATTCTGCTGCACGCTGGGGCTGTGCTGTTCCAGCTTCGTGAACAATACCGCCCGCGCGACAGTGATCGCGTATCTGATCACCGTCGTGTTGTTCGTGGGCCCGGCCCTGGCGTGGTGGGCGAGCTCCGGGAGATTGAATCCCCGAGTCGCTGCCCTGCTGGCGATGCCCAGCCCCGTGATGATCGCGCTCAATCTTCTGCCCGGCAGCGACCCATTGATTGAAGCACAATGGCTGACACATTTTTGGCTGATTGCGTCCCTGTGCGGAATCATGTTGATTGTGTCGCGCTTCCGTCTGACTGCGATGATCCGACAGGGCTAGCCGACTTTTTATATTGGTCCTATGAAGCATCTCGCTCGATCCATCGCCTGTGCGCTCGCCTGCCTCAGCTTCCTGGCTCGCAACGCGCCCGCGCAGGACTTTTATCCTGAGGGCATCATGCCGTTTGGTCGCGACTTTCTTGCGATCCCTCCGGTCGTGGAAATCAACACGACCTCGCCACGCACGGTCGAACTGCTCGGTAAAGCGTTCGACGCCGGCGAAACGGTTCCACGACGCGTCGAACTCGTGCGAGATTTGGGGGCGACGCGATTGCCTTTGGCTGTCCCCTATCTGCTCAAAGCAATTGTCGAGCCCGATGCACTCGTGCGCAGCGAAGGCGCGCGGTCGCTCGGAATCATCGGCGACGCATCAGCCTTGCCGGGCTTACGCGCGTTGCTCCCTGATCCGGAAGAATCCGTGCGACGCGAAGCCATCGTCGCCGGGGCGATTCTGAAGGACGAAGCCATCGTCTCCGAGGGATTGCGCGCGACTGACCCGATCACCCTGACCGCTGCCATCAGTCGATCCTTTTCCCCTGCCCACGTCGACGCCATCGTCGCGCTTTTGCCGACGCTTGATGGAGCTCATCAGGCCCAGGCCATTTCAACACTGGGAAGATTAGGCGATGCCCGACACGGCGAGACGGTTGCAGGTTATCTCGATCGACCGATCCCGGTGCAGGTCGCGAGCCTTCAGGCACTGGGGTTGATGAAAGCCGTTGCCCAGCGGGATGCGGTGATCGCCCATCTCAGAGATGCACATCCCACCGTGCGTCGCGCGGCGCTGCAGGCATTGAGCGGGGTCGCTGACGTGACGATCCGACAGGCGCGTGCGCTCGACGCATTGGCCGACCCCGACCTTCCCATCCGCACCGTCGCCGCCCACCTGCTTGCGACCGATCCCACACCGTCGGCCATCGCGCCGTTGGTGGCGCAATTGTCGATGGACGATAAGCCTTTGCACGATGCGGCGCTGGCTGCGCTGGTCGCAATAAAGTCCGACGTTTTGCCTGCCATGGTGACGTTGCTTGATGACCCGAACAATCGCCGGCGCCTTGATGCGTTGCACGTACTTTGGAAATTAAAAAGCGACGCCGGCCTCGACAAGCAGATTGCACTGGCAAACTCGCAGGACTGGCCCGTCGTCGCCGCTGCCGCGCGCTCGCTCGGCACCACCGGTCGCGCCGAAGCTGTCCCCGCTCTGGCAAAACTGGCGCTGTCGTTTGATCAGACGATTAAACTGGACGACCCCGAACAGGCGACCGGCCGACAGGAGGCCGTCCAATGGGGGATCGTCGGTTGTGGGGCGCTCAATCATCCCGACATCCTCCCCCCGCTGATGGTGCTCATTCCAGATTGGGAAAAAAAGTCCCCCTATTGGCGGGCGGCCATTTGCTGGACCATCGGCGCGACCAACAGCACGCAACACGTGGGTGCGATTCTCGGCATCCTTGGTAACGATAAGGATGCGGAGATGGTCAAGCTGGAGGTGCTCAAAGCGGTCGGCAATCTCCGGTATCAGAACGCGTCAGGCCTGACTTCCGGCTGGTCGACGGCTGTCCCCATGTCCTCATCCCCCCCGCTGCGCTACATCGCGTGGTGGGCACACCAGCGCATCGAGCGCAAGAGCATCCCCTGGGAACCCATCGGCGCAAACTGGAGCGCAGAAGTCTCAATCCGCGATATGCCGGAAGTGAAATAAAACCGTCGCTACCGCCACGACGACGAGTCGCCACTAGAAATATGTTGGGCTGTCGCACTTACCCCGGCGGCCAAGTGAAAGCGCGCCCAGCCAGCACATGCAGGTGCAGGTGAAATACCGTCTGCTGCGCGCCGAGCCCGCAATTGAACACACAGCGATAATCGGAGTGTCCGAGATTTTTCATGACCTGCGACGCAACCAGGAAAAGCGAGCCGATAAGCTCCGTATCGCCCGGTGTCAGGTCGTTCAACGTGGGGATCGGTTTTTTCGGAACGACCAGCAGATGCGCCGGCGCTTGTGGCGAGATATCGTGGATGACGATCACCTGGTCATTCTCGAACTCAATCTTTGCAGGGATCTGTCGAGCAATTATTTTTTCGAACAAAGTCATGGCGGCCTCTTAAAACCTCACTTGATCGCTCCCATATCAAAGACTGGGGCAAATATGTACCCTACACCCCGCCTATGATCCACCGTGCCCTTGAGGAGGCAACATTGTCACGAGCCAATCCGAAATCTTCAATTCTTCAATTTCGGCGATGATTGATGATCGGGCGTTCCACCCTGACCCCTAGCCACGGGGCCTCTTTCCCCTGACCCGCCCCATGTTCTCCTTCCTCTTCCAGATCTTCATCGTCTCCCTCAGCAGCCTGCGACTGCACAAGCTGCGTACGCTGCTTACCGCGCTCGGAATTATTTTTGGGGTGGCTGCAGTTATCATCATGGTCGCAATCGGGGAGGGTGCCAAAACGCAAGCGCGTGAGCAGATGGAAAAGCTCGGTGCCACCAACGTCCTTCTGCGCTCCATCAAACCGCCTGAATCGGGTGAGTCGTCGGGGCGATCCCAGCGCGTGCTGACCTTTGGGTTGAAGCGCACCGACTTGGCGCGGATGCAGACGCTGGCGGGCGTGCGAAAAATTGTTCCCATGCGCGATTGCGAGCAGCAGGTTCCCAACAACGGCGTGCGCCTCAACGCCAACGCCATCGGTACCACTGCCGACGCGTTTGAAGTCATCAATCTGCGTCTCGCGCGGGGCGAGCTTTTTACGCCTTTGCATGAAGAGCGGGAATCGCACGTCTGCGTCCTGGGTGCGCAGGTGGCTGCCGACATGTTCCCCAGTTCCGACCCGTTGGGGCAGTTGCTTCAGGTCGGCTCAGCCAGCACGGGCGTGGCCATGCTGCGCGTCATCGGCGTGCTTGAACCTACCGGGCTTCGCGTCGATGCGGACAAGGGCAGTATCATCCAGCGCGATGTCGATCGAGATATCTACTTCCCCCTCTCCGTTGCGCAGGATGCCTTTGGAGATGTGGTGATGCGCCGCCAGGCAGGGTCGATGGAACGCAAGGAGATCGAGCTCAGCGAAATCTGGCTGCAGACCCATCGCATTGAGGACGTCGAGGCCATCGCATCGGCAGCGGGCAACCTCCTGTCGATCAATGGGCGCGTACGTGCCGATGTCGAAGTGAAAGCCCCGATCCAAATCCTGCGGGCAGCCGAAGCGCAGCAGAAGACGTACAACTTCATCATGGTGGGCATCGCGAGTTTTTCCCTCGTGGTGGGAGGGATCGGGATCATGAACATCATGCTGGCCACGGTGACCGAGCGCACCCGCGAGATCGGCATCCGACGCGCGCTGGGTGCAAAGCGCCGTCACATCACACTCCAGTTTCTCATCGAGACAACGTTGATGTCGATCGGAGGCGGATTGATCGGCATCGTCTTGGGCATCAGCATCGCTGAACTTCTGCCCATCGTCGTGCAACTTTCGGGTGGCGGAAAATATCCGACCGATATCACCACCTGGTCCGTCGCCGGCAGCTTTGTCGTCAGCGCAGCCGTAGGCATAGGCTTCGGCCTCTACCCCGCCGTCATGGCCGCGCGCATGAATCCCATAGAAGCCCTGCGACACGAGTAACCCCAACCCTGTGATGGCGAAAGTCGTAACCTCGCTTTACCATCCCCACCCATGCACGACCCTGTCACCCAACTGAAAAATCTGATTCGTGAGATTCCGGATTTCCCCAAGCCCGGGGTTTTGTTTCGTGATATCACTCCCCTTTTGGCACATCCGGCGGGGTTGGCGATGTCGATTGAACTGCTCGCCAATCGCTATCGTGGACAGGGGATTGATATCGTTGTCGGTGCCGAGAGTCGCGGATTCATCTTCGGTACAGCCGTTGCCTGTGCAATCTCAGCGGGGTTTGGGTTGATCCGCAAGCCCAAGAAGCTGCCCTTCAAAATCGTGTCGAAAAGTTATGCGCTGGAATATGGATCCGACACGCTGGAGATGCACGCCGACGCAATCCTCCCCGGGCAGCGCGTGCTCATCATCGACGACGTATTGGCGACTGGGGGCACCATGAGCGCGTGCGTGGAACTCGTGCAAGGCCTTGGCGGGGACATTGCCGGGGTGGCTGTACTGATTGAGCTCGCCGGGCTAAATGGTCGGGCGAAATTGCCCGGAGTCGATGTGCACGCGGTGCTGCAATATTGATTCGATTGACCATGCGCCACAGATTTTTGGCGTAGCCTTACAGCCCAACTCCTTCGATGATGTGGCCTTGCCAATGAAGGAGAATTGATGGAGCAGAAGAAATCATCCGCGTCAAAAAACAGCGACACATGCGCGCCTGATTCATCATCAGCCTGTGATACGCCTACCGGTCAGAGTGGCCCGCCCACCGATCCAGGGGGGACGACCGGTGCGGGTAACGCCAGCGCCCAGCAGGCGAGCCGGACCGGTGGCGCGACCGGCGGTACCCCAGTCGGCAACGCGCCCCCGCCTGCCGCACGACGCGGCGTCAAACCGGATGCGCGCTGAACGTCACGCCGGATGCATACTGAATCGTATCGAAACAATTCGCGCGATATCGGACGTCTTATTTTCACGTCATGGTCGAAACGTCGCCTCACATCCCGGCGCTTCTGTCACCTGTACACTTTTCAACGTGACATTGGCGGGCAGGCGCAGTCCGTTGGCGATGTGATAGGCCACGTTCTCCGCAGACGGATTAAGGACGCGATCAAACGGGGGCAAGCTATTTAGAAGGCGATTGTGCAGGGGTTGCAGAATCGCGTCGAGCTGTCCCTCCAACACATGAAAATCCATCACGCAGCCCAGGTCATCGAGTGCCGAAGCCTCCACCGTGACCCTCACCCGCCAGTTGTGCCCATGCATCGGCTCAAGCGATCCGTCCGGAAATCTTAACTGATGCCCGGCACAAAACTCCCGGGTAATCGTGATGTCAAAGGGCATATGCATTAGGTTAATGCATCACGCCCATTGAAAGTAGCCTCCCACGATATCCCTACCAAAGACGTTGCATCCACGCGGCATTCTCGCCCCCAACGTGATTTTGCTACGATGGTGATTGTGTCGACCCACAGGCCGATTGGGGCAAACGAATTTCTCGCGGCTGCAGGCGCGCTCGTCGCGGGCCTGCTTCTACACTTCTGGATCGCTGGCGCCTTCGCACTTTTTCCGAGGCATCTCTGGCTGGATGAAGTGCTCACGTTCATGCTCGTCTCCGACCCTGACTGGCGACACGCCGGGCAGGCACTGGCGGGCGCGGTGGATACCAACCCTCCCGGATTTCATCTGATTCTAAGGGCATTCTGTGCCGTTTCAGGTGGAGTCACGCCTGTGAACCTGCGAATCTTTTCCTGCGTGTCAATCTACCTGGCCTTGCTCGGACTGTACGCTTGCCTGCGTCAATCGCTTGGGATTCTTGCAGCCATTGCAGGCATACTCGCGCTCTGGTCCATGCCACTGATAGTCCATCACACTTTTGAAGCCCGATTCTACGGACCCCTGCTTGCGACAACGGCATGGCTGGCGTTTTGCTTCATCATCGTACGACGCACCAAGCAAGTGGCTGTCGTTTATATTGCGATTGCATTCTTATCCATCATTGTATGTACGGTTCACTATTTTGGTGTGCTGGCACTCGTCGCCATTGCTGCCGGGGCGATGTTCGCCCATCGAGATCGACAGGCTGTAATCGCCAGCGCCGTCGCCTGCGTGTCGGGCTTCATCGCGTTGTGCGCGTGCATCCCGCTGTTTCTTTCTCAACGCACGGGCTTGCGGGCCAGCACCTGGGTCGATCCGGTTAATTTTGCTCTGGTCAGAGAGTACGTCGACGACCTATTCCCGAGCGTCGCGGTGATCCTGACCCTTCTGATCGTTTGTCTGTACCTCAGCTTCAACCCTGCAGCGCGATCGACCTGGCGCGATCGAAATTTTTGGCGAGACCTCGTGCCCTGGACCCATCTTGCTCCGCTTCTCGCGACAGCCATGGTGGCGGGCGTGGTGATGGTTTTCTCCGTCGTCGTGCAACCTGCGCTGGTGGCGCGATATGCCATCCCTTCGACACTTGCGGGTGCGACAGCCGTGGCAATTCTGGTGTCGAAGCTGCCTGTCCGTTGGCAGGTGGGGACAGTCACGCTGCTGGCGTTTGCGTGCATCGCTCCGCGATTTCCTTCCCCTTTTGCAGAGTCGCTTCATCGTCGTACACCGTTGGCAAGCAACGTCTATCGCTGGACCACTTTTGACAGCAACGTGGATCGCCTGATTAGCGATATTCGTGCTGAGGGACGCAACGCAATCGTCATTTTCGAGCTTCGGCAGTACGTCTACCCCGTCGTCGCGGCCGCCCCGGATTTGCGCGATATCTGTTTTTATTTTGATTCGACGGGGATCAAGCGGGCTGGTCATTTTGAGCTGTACGAGTCTGACATGGCCGCCCGGGTGCAGCATTTTTACGGCTGGCCCCGCGTGCTCACGCCACGAAACGTCCCGCTTGATCGCCCGCTGTTTCGCATTGATGACAACGATCAACTTGTGAGAATGCGTTGATTCGCCTGCAGGCGTGGGACGCTCGCCTCGCCGGTGGCCCCGATCGTTGCGCATATCCTGCACGGGATGTGCTACATCTGAGAGATCCATGCAACGTGCGACATCAAACCTGGAACACCTTCTGTGCAAGCTGCGCCTGCGTACGATTCTTGTTCGCAGCGCCGAGCGATTTTTGGTTTGTGCCTTCGGCATCGCTTGCCTGATCATCATCGCGCGTTGGCTTTTCCAGCAAGCGTCTACCTGGCCTTTCATCGTATTCACCATGGCCGTGATAGGCGTGGTGTGGACCTGGAGGTCGATCCCTTCTCGATCGCATCTTGCACAGATGATCGATGAGCAGTTGCAGCTGGCTGACCTCCTGTCGACAGCACTATGGATAAGCCACGACGCGCAAAGAGACAGCTCCTGGGCGAGGATGATCCACCAGCAGGCAGAAGCGCGATGTGCAGCTGACCTCAGTGGAAGCATTCGGGTGAAAACACTGACGGAGCGCACATGGGGCGCGATGGGTCTGATCGTGATCGCGACGATCATTCTTGCAGTCTTCACCCAGGCTCCAACGTCTGAACCTTCCAGTCGCCGCCTCGCCGTGAATGAGCAATCGACTGGCGATCCATCCGTGTCATCTAAATCACAGCAGCAAACATCACCCGTCGTTCGATCGCAACCCGTCTCACACCAGCGCGCACGACGTTCCGATCCTGAGCCTGCTGAATCAATTGAGGCCGCAGATGCCGAGCATGTAGAGTCAGATGTGACGCAGGTGTCCGATGCAAAGCGCCTGCCCGATGAAGGCGACGACACCTCGGCTGGGAATGGACAGAGCATCACGGAGGATAATTCCCCAATGAAGCCTGTTGCGCCCTCGAATGGGCAATCACCCGATTCGGGTCTGAGCAGACAGATAGCAGGCGGGACAAGTCGCGCTGAAGGCGATCGCAGGACGCGAACGAACGACATTGATGGCTCAACAAGTCACGCGGAGAAGTCGGCCTCGTCCTGGCGATCCAGTGACTGGTCTCGGCAACAGCAAGCGGCCCGAGAAGCTATCACAACGGGGCAGGTTCCGGCCCGCCATAGGGGCATGTTACGCGAATATTTCTCAACCGACTCGATGGATTGATGGTCGATCCCTTCCTGAACCGATAACAGAATTGGATCCGCGATTGCGACCGTTGCATCCACTGCTGCGCTGAATGCTACGCATACTTCGACCCAACTTTTAACGTCTCCTGCATGCCTGACCTTTCGACAGCCCCGAACCACCGCTGGGCACAGAAACTTCGTGCGCTGATTGAGTGGCTGTTCGCCAGTGCACGCTCACCGAAGCAGGCTTCTGGCACTTCTCAACCACTTGATGAGAAGGCTGTCATAGATGACGAGGCGATCGCACCGCACGGCAGTCGGTTGCGCAGTGCGAGTCCGCGTACCCGTGAGCAATCGACGGTGGTCGATTCGATTCGACGGGGGCTTACGGAGGTTCCTCCTCTCCCGCATGTCGTTCGAGAATTGCTCGCGGAGTTGTCGGACCCTGCGTCGACAGCGCGCACCGTAGCGCGCATCGCATCGAGCGACCCTGCGCTGGCTGCTGCGTTGATCCGAACGGTGAACTCCGCAGCGATGGGGCTTCGGCGGAAGGTCACCAGCGTCAGTGATGCCGTCAGCTATCTCGGATATACGACAGTGCGATCGCTCGTGGTGCGCATGCGCCTCGAACGTGTGATGCCGCGCCCCAAAGGCCAGCGCGGGTACGACGTCGAAGATCTTTGGATCCATTCAATGGCCGTCGCCCATGCGGCCGAGGCGCTGGCGGAACGAAGTACGGTTTCGGACAAAGGCTTCGTCGCAACGCTCGGGCTCTTGCATGACATCGGCAAGCTGGCAATCAACTGCCACTTCCCCGCTGCTGCCGACGCGCTGGTGGATCGGTCCAAACATTTTCCCGAGGAGAGTTTTCTGGACCGAGAGCGTCGCATCCTCGGTGCCGACCACGCGGAGATCGGCGCGATGCTCGGGACCCATTGGAAGCTGCCCGCCGACCTGGTCGAGGCCATCCGCTGGCACCACGCCCCGGCCGACGCACCGGCGACGTTACCGGCGCATGTACGGCAGGCATCAATCATCGTGCACCTGGCGAACCAACTCGCAAAGTACTGCTATGTCTACAGTGAAGACATGGAGATCGACATCATCCCTGACGAACTATTTGCGGAGGTTGGGCTTGCCGGGCCGATGAATCGCCTCCTTAGCAATCGCGTGCGTTCGGCAATCAGTCGCGCTGTGTTTTTCGCCGATGAGGCGGCGTCACAACCCATCGACGCCATCCGTCGATTCATGCGGTTCTGTTCAAGCGACGAGGCGCAGCATGCCATGAGCATGCGTCGCACGCACACGCCGGGAGAGCTGCGCGTGCGCATCATCGAGTCAGGGGCGGACAGTCTCTTTCCGAGCGACACGCCCTCGGTTGAAGCGACCTTCATCCAACCGGGCGGGCGGGAACCAAAGTGGCTGGGCAAGCCCTGTGCAAGGTTTGCCGGCCCTGCATCCGGTATGGCTGCGGAGGCGCTGGTCTCCAGTGTGATCGCCCATCAGGATTCGCTTGATCTCGACGACACCGTGCGCCTCCCCGCGCGGTTCCTCGTCCGCAGGCTCATGCCGAATCTCGTCGACCTCGCTTCCGGTGCACGGGTTGAAATCTGCCAGCAGTTGATCGGTCGCAGGTTGCGCCTGAGTCTTCGCTGCGACGAGCTGAAGTTTGAAAGGCGATTTGGCGACGGGATCAATCCGCGCATCGCTCGCAGAGTGGTCGAGCAGGAACTGGCGAATGTGCTGAACCTCAGGTGGTTCTCAGAAATCTACACCTGCAAGGAAGGGGCGATTCTGTCGTTCACAACGCATCCCTCCAGAACCTAGCACCGGCTGTCGTCATAGGGCCGCTGTATGAACTGCCCATCGAATTGAGAAAACAAAATCGGCGCGGATGCCAAAGGCATCCACGCCGCAGGTTTACACGATCATGCCGAGGCAACGATCAGCGTGCGTATTTCACGCTACAGCCATATGACGCAGTCTCTGGGGTGGAGACGGCCTTACCGGCAAGCAGTTCGTCCAGCGCCGACGCAACGTAATTCTGCGCGCCGTCAATGTCGCCTGCTTCGGTGCTCTTCACGCTGTCAATCGCGCCCATGTAGGCAAGCTTGCCAGTCTTGTCCACGATGTACATATGAGGGGTCGTCTTCGCACCATAGGCATGGCCGACCTCGCCCGTGGCGTCGTTCAAAATTGAACGGTCAATCTTCCACTCACCCGCGACGGCGAGATTGCGTTCGTTGGTCGTAGACTTACTGCTGTTGATAGCGAGCCACACCACATCGCTGGCGGAGTATTTGGTGGCCAGGGCATTCATATGGCCCGTCGAATAATGCTTGACAACAAACGGGCATTCATTGTTGAACCATTCCAGTACGACGATCTTGCCTGCGTAATCGCTCAGCGAGACTGTCTTACCGTTCTGGTCTGACAATGAGAAGGCCGGGGCAGCTTGGCCAATGGCTGCCGATGACTTGGCATCTTCGGCACCTGCCTGGCTTACCAGCCAGATTCCACCAGCCAACACCAAGGCCAAGGCAATCAAAATATGACGCATACGAACCTCCAACCGAAAAAAGAAACGATCATTTGCAAAGGGGCAACACGCCCCATGTTTATGGCTTCAACGGTATCTCGACTTCCATTCCCTGACGTTTTCGTCCAGACAATTCATAGGTCAGTAGGATAGGTAAAGTCGAGATTTTTAATTCCTGCCCCTTGATCACCCGTGCCTGGAATGTGACCCGGACCTCCTTGCCCATCTCGTCCAACTGAATGTCCTTCATCAGCAGCGCATCCAGATTCCCGCCAAAAAACTGTGTCGCGCCGAAGGGATGATCCGATCGCAACGTGACAGAGAACGGCCCCCACGCGTCGGGCTGAAGCGTGCCGGCGACTTCGACGGATACATGCGTATTATCGAGACTCTCAGCCCGGCTGGGCAGCTCGTCCATCCACTGCTGAAACAGTAGCACGTTAGCAGGCTTTGCATCGGCAGCAATTGGGAGGGCAAGGGTGACCTTGGCCTTTCCGGGTAGACAAACATCACTGCAAACAAGAAACGTGACGTCGGCCGTGATGGCAAACTTCTGTGCGGGTTCGAGCGTTGTTGGCGGGGTAATCTGCGCGATCAGCATCACTGCTTTGCCATATCCGAATCCGGCAATATCACCCGGCTGATCAAACTCGGATGGAAGCGGATAGCGCAGGTCGCCCGCGACAAAGCCTTCGGGCAGGCTGAACTTGACCTTGGTCGGTAGACCGGAATCACCTGGATTTTTCCAATAGATATGCCAACCCTCGTCGATGGTCAGATGAACCCCAACATTAAAAGGCACGCCCGGCTTGATAGCGTTTGTGTCGGCAAGCAGTTTGCCCTTCACGTGATTTTTCAACGCCGGTGGCGGGCTCTTTTTGACCGGCGGGGGCGCGGCCGCGGCGGGCGCAATGGAAAGTCCAAGTCCAACGATCATGATCCCAATCAAGATAAATCTGTTCATCCGTTATTCCTCGTGCTGCCTATTCTACCCATTGCCATGCCAGTGGGTTGAAGCAGCGGATTCAGACTTTGTAAAGTTCAATCTTAGGCTGGCGATCGCGCCGGAGCATCGCTATACTTTGCACGTCGGGGCGAGGGTCTCACTGTGGATGCCTTCCGTCTCCTCTTCCGAAAGTGTATGCCGGGCCGAATCGAAGAATCGTATCATGCAATCTGACATTCATGAGCCTCGATCTCGCTTCAACTTCCCTTCCCGGGCATTTTAACGTCGCGGGCCTGTCACTGGCTCCGGCGTTGAGTGCGAACGTTCTTGTTCTCAATAAATTTTATCAGGCGATCCGGGTCATCAACGTTCGGCGGGCGTTTTCGTTGCTCTGCAAGGACCTGGCCGAGGTCGTGCATATCGAGACCGACCCTGCCGGCAAAAGCGTCTGGCAGAATTTGGATTTTTCCGAATGGACTGAGCTTAGCCTGCTCAAGCGCGAGTTCGAGCCGGACGATTTTGAGTGGATTCACACGGTTCGCCTGCAGATTGCCGTGCCGAAGATCATCCGCCTGCTCGGATACGACAAACTCCCGCGACAGGATGTGAAGTTCAATCGTCGAAACATCTATGCGCGTGATGGCAGTCGGTGTCAGTATTGCGGCAAAAAGTTTTCGACGACCGAACTGTCTCTCGATCACGTTCTCCCGCGATCACAAAGCGGCAAAAGCACCTGGGACAACATCGTCTGCTGCTGCATCAAGTGCAACGTGAAAAAAGGTGGCCGAACGCCCGAGCAGGCCCACATGCACCTGATCACCAAGCCGGTCAAGCCCAAACGTTCGCCGGTCATCAACATTCGATTGGCCGACGAGAGATATGCCTCGTGGAAGCAGTTTTTGGATGAGGCGTATTGGACGGTGGAGTTGAAATAACGCCGGAGATCATCCGGTCGTGGGGTATGATGGAAGCATTATGAAGGGTCCGACTATTGTGATTGCTCAATCCCGTGGAACCCATCGCGCGCACTTTTTTCACCCGTCCGGCTATCGATGTGGGGCGTGATCTTATTGGAAAAATACTCGTTCGCCGGTTCCCTTTGCGCGTGCTTCGCGCGCGTATCGTCGAAACCGAGGCCTACATCGGCGAGCATGATCTTGCCTGTCATGCGGCCAAGGGGCGTACGGCACGCACCGATATCATGTGGAGCGAAGGCGGGCACGCCTACGTTTACCTGATATACGGTATCCACCAGATGCTGAACATCGTTTGCAGTGTGGAAGGCGACGCGCAGGCGGTGCTGATCCGCGCGGCTGAGCCGTTGGATGGGTGGGCCGCTCATCTCACCGGCCCCGGTAACGTTGCCAAAGGTTTTGAAGTCACCCGCGCGGACAACGGGCTGGATATGACGGGTGATTCACTTTTTGTGACTGAGGTTGAACGGGCGCCCAAACGTATCGTCAAAACACAGCGCGTTGGCGTGGATTATTCGGGTCGTTGGAAACATCGCCTGCTACGCTTTCTTGATCCGGACAGCGATGCTGTGTCGAAGTGGAAGCAGAATCGAAAGCGCGCCCGATAGATCAAGTTTGTGCCGAACGCACCGGTAGATAGGCTCTCAAAAACACAGGCAGGGGAAGCTGCTCCCCTGCCTTCACCGACGCTTCCCTACGGTCATTCCCGGCCAATCATCGGTGCGAAATGGAAGTGCGGGCAACCCTGCTTCGTTATAAAGAGACACAGGCGGATTGTTGGCCCAGGCGTAGCGGACGGCAACGGGCTTCTTTATCGAAGCGCTTTTGACCACCACCGATTTGCCCTCCACCGTCGCATCCGCCCATACCCACTTTCGGTCTTCCCCTGCAATTTGAAATCCGACTAGCTGCCCGCCATCTTTTGCGACGAGCGCGCTATCGCTCGGGACGAAGTCGATTCGTATCGAATCTGCTTCAGTCACGAACTTTTGATAGACCGGGCCTGATGCGATCACATCCTTCCTCACGTACGCGATGGTCAGCGCCTGCAGACCGAGACGCCGACCGACTTCCTGCTTGTTCCGGGGATGGATGTCGGCAGCGTCGCCAATGTCGATGGCGGTCGCGATACCGACGTTCGGTAGCGACTGCGTGGCCATAGACTGCGCCTCGCGGAGCTCGGCCCACTCTGATTCTTCTGGCTGTGTTTTGGCTTCAGTGAAGTTTGCCAACTGCACCATGATGAATGGAAAATCTCCCTGCCCCCACGCGCGCCGCCAATCACTGATTAACATCGGCATCAGCGTGCGATACTCGTACGCCCGCCCTGCATTCGATTCACCTTGATACCACACCGCCCCGCGTATCCCGTATGGGACGACAGGCGAGATCATCCCGTTGTACAAACCCGAAGGCGCCCAAGGATTATTCTCCAGTTGCTCCGGTGCCTTCGGTTTGCTCGCCAGGAGCGCGGGCAAATCGCGCGTTACAACAGGCTTCGTTGCTGGCTTGTCGTCCAGATCCGTATCAACGTCGGGTTTTGCATCGGTCACCTTGCCGCTTTCGGCATCCGCGCGTAGCTGCTCTGCCTCAAGCTTCGCAGTCTCATATTCCTTCTCCCACGCCGCCAACGCCTTTTCGAAGTCAGCCTGCTTCCCCTTCGACTCAGCAAGCGAACTTTCCCACATTTTCTGGATGGATTGCCCCTCAGGAATCGCCCCCAGGGATTTTCCGCTGATCCATGATTCGACAGGTGTTCCCCCCACTGATGTGCTGATCATTCCGATCGGTACTTTCAGATCTTGACGCAGCTGTTTGGCAAAAAAATATCCGACTGCAGAGAAGGATTTTACGTTGGCGGGGCTGGTTTCCTGCCAACTTCCAGTGCAATCAGGAGTTGGCTTGTTGGCGACTGCCCGGGCAACCGTAAACGTGCGAAGGTCGGGATCGTTGGCGGAGTCGATCTCGGCCTGTGCATTATTGACGGCCGCCACGCTCCATTCCATGTTGGATTGACCCGAGCAAATCCAGACCTCACCGACGACAACATTCTTCAAAGTGATTGTATTGCTTCCGGCAATGACGACAGCAATGGCGTTGCCAGCATCGAGCGGATCCAATGTGACGCGCCACGCACCCGACGCGTCGGCGGTGGTGGTGGCGTTGCGCGGGCCTGCGGTCACCTTCACCTCTTCCCCCGGACGAGCCGTTCCCCAGATCGGCATCGGGACATTTCGCTGCAGCACCATGTTGTCACTGAAGATCGCGGGAACTTTGACCTCCGCCAAAACCGGCGTTGAAACGGCTAGCAGGGAGAGTCCCAGCGCGACGGACGTCGACAGATTCATATTTATTTCTCCTATTCACAGTATCAACTAATTCAAACTTCAAAAGATCGCCCGTAACGCCGGTTGCCAGCTCGCGCCAGCAATTCTCGCATCCAGAAATACACCCGCGCGTGGAGAAATTTCCCTTCAAGCGCGGATTAGCAATGTAACTCAACCCGGTCACACACGGTTAGCAAGTGAAACCTTTGCCCTCGGCGCCCCACGTTCTCATTCGCTCGAAAGGCGCGAGCAGTGTCGTGCCTGACGGGCGATAATGAAACTGCAACGCCCGGCGACGCAGCGGTGAATCGTTACGCGGCGTGCCGTGCTGAAGCAGTCCGCTGAAAAGCAGCAGCCCACCTGGCTTAAGCGGAACGACCGCACAGGGTTGGCCGGCCCGTTCCCTATCACAAATCTGCCAGTCACGCCTGGCAACATGAATCTGTGGACCGGAATGGTGCGATCCGGGCACGACGTGCATGCACCCATTTTCGACGGTCGCCTCATCCAGTGCAATCCAACATCCCACCACCGGTGTTGTCAGCGCGTCGACGTCGAAATAGGCGAGGTCCTGATGCCACGGCTTCTCTCGCCCAATCCGCGGAGGCTTCAGCAGCGCCATATCCTGAAACATTTCGGGCGGATGGCCGATCAATCTACCGACCAACGCCATCAACATTGGGTGTGCGGACAGCGCGCTGAGCCGCGCGTCAAACCCACAAAACCCCATGAGCTTTCGCACCGCATCCTGTCGCTGCTCGCTCGTCAAATCGCCGATGCGATTAGCAACGCTGGCTTCAAAGCTGATCTCCTTGAATGCCCCATTCTTCCCGTCGATCAAGTCCAGTAAACCAGCCACCGCATCCTGTATCGCGCGAGGACCGAAAGCCTGCTCGATCACCAGCACGCCGGTGTCTTGATAGGACTGCAGGTGCGCATCGGTCACGTCGTCGAACGACCTTGGCCCGCGCAACACTTCTGTTGGGACGTACAAATCGGATGGATACTCACTGGCGGATTCATTTTCCAAAGCCATCTGATTTCTCCTGTGTCGCGAGAAGAATCGCCTGCACGAGTCCATCCAGATCATAAGTGGTCGCAACAGCCGCGGGCACCAACCCATGCGCTTGCAACGATGCCGACGTGATCGGACCGATGCTCGCCAGGCGCACGTCGGAAAGCACGTCGGCATAATTAGCCCCGAGCATCTGCACAAGGTTGGATGCCGTGCTGCTGCTGGTGAAGGTGATCCAGTTGACGCGCCGTTGTGCCAGTAATTCAAGAACCGCATCGGGCAGGCGTTCGACCCGACGCGTCTCGTATAGAACCAGATCGCGCACGTGGGCGGCGCCGGCGCGCTCGAGCCTTGCGCGCAGTACTGGCCGGCCGATATCCGCGCGGGGAAGCAGAAATCGCTTGCCGTTCACGTTTCGATCAACCTCCAACGCATCAGCCAGCGCTTCAGCGACGAAGGATTCCGGGCACACGTCCACCTGCAGGCAGAGTTCCTCTCGTACTGCCTTGGCTGTTGCCTGACCGAGTGCAGCGATCCTGGCTCCAACGAACGCACGGGCATCCGCGCGCATCTCCAACAGCCTCTTCCGGGTTTGCATCACCGAATTCGCGCTGGTGAATACCACCCAATCCCACGGCACATCCGGCTTCAGTGCCTGCTCTATGGCGACTGTATCGGAAGCAGGAAATATCTCGATCGTCGGCGCTTCGATCACCTGTGCACCCAGATCGGTCAGTCGATCCGACAGATCACTCGCCTGCTGGCGCGTCCGTGTGACGACGATTGTCTGGCCGAAGAGTGGCTTGGATTCAAACCAGTTGATCGTCTCGCGCAACGTTACCACGCGCCCGATGATGGTGATGGCCGGCGAGCCAAGCTTTTCGGCGGCGACCTTGTCGGCCAGATCGGTGATCGTCCCCACGACGGTCTTCTGGCGAGGCGTGGTGCCCCATTGGATGCTGGCGGCGGGCGTGGTTGGATTCAACCCCGCAGCAATCAGCTTGCTGCAGATGCGCGGGAGTGACTTCACGCCCATATAGAACGCGATGCATGGCAGTTTCGCGAGCGCGTTCCAATCGAGGTCGGAGCTTTGTGCGCCCGCTCCGGGCGCACGGGCCCTGCTTTCGAGGTCCTTATACTCTTCCTCGCGTTCATGACCCGTGATCAACGTGAATGATGAATTGAAATCGCGATGCGTCACAGGGATCCCCGCATACGCCGGCACCGCCAGCGCCGCCGTGATGCCCGGCACGACTTCGAACCGCACACCCGCGGCCGCGAGCGCTTCGCATTCCTCCCCCCCGCGCCCGAAGACGAAGGGATCACCCCCTTTTAATCGCACCACGCATCGCCCGTCACGCGCCTTTTCGATGAGCAGTGTGTTGATTTCGTCCTGCGTGAGCGTGTGATGAGCCGCTTTCTTGCCTACATATATGGAGTCCGCTTGGGGGCAATAACTCAGCAAGGCGGGGTTGGAAAGATAGTCATAAACGACCACATCCGCCCGGGCCAATAATTTTGCCCCGCGCACAGTGATAAGCCCGGGGTCGCCCGGCCCGGCACCAACCAGATAGACGACCCCCGATCGCGTTAAAGCTTCAGAAATCATCGGTGAACTTTTCGAAAGATGGGTAATGTTTCACGCCTGTACCGCCGATTGAATAATAGGACTGTCATGGACTAGCCGACGAGGAGCCTAACGTATGGTCGCACTTCTTAAAATGCCACGTCAGATCGGTGAGATCGAACCCTCCGGCGCCGAACGCCGCATCTTCCCCCGTAAGGAAGTCCACTGTCGGGTAGAAGGCAAGCGACTGGACCACAGCGTCCCGGCCCGGCAGAACCCCCACCTGAGCCTCGCGCTGCGCGACCTGTCGCTCGGCGGACTGTCGGCGATCAGCCAGGTCCCGGTCAGCAGTGGCGAACGTGTGAGCGTCTTCTTCCCCCCGCAAGGCACCAACCGCGGATGGGACGCATGTGGCCGAATCATCCGTTGCCAACCAAGCGGCATGGGCTACAGAGTCGCAGTTGAATTCGATCCCATCCCTCAGGCGGCTTGATTGGTCGTCAGAAGTCACCAGTCCTATCGCCAATATCGATTGCCTTGTGGATTGTCGAAAGACTGAACACCGACCCCCACACCACCAGCCCACAACGTTCGACCATCAACAATCCTAACTATCGCCGCTGACTACTGACCGTCGCCCCCCTACAATACCGCCCCCATGGGTGACGGTCCTGCTGACTCCTCTAGCGCTCCTGACCGTCCCGACGACTACCGCATGTCGATCGGCGACCACCTCGAAGAGCTTCGCCGTCGCATCCTTTTTGGCCTGATTGGGTGTGCGATCATCTTTATCGTCTGCCTCGTTTTTGGCGATCAGGTGCTTACGTTTTTTTGTCGGCCGCTCTATGACGCGCTCGAATCGCGTGGGCTCAACAGTTCTCTCAAAACCGATTCGCTCCCCGAAGGCTTCAGCACCTGGATCACAGTCAACCTCATCACTGCCGTCGCCATATCAAGCCCGTGGCTGCTTTATCAAATCTGGCTTTTCGTCGCCGCCGGTCTCTATAAGCACGAGCGTCGCACAATCACGCGGTATCTCCCGCTCAGCATGGCCTTGCTGATTTCAGGGATGGTGCTTGTTTACACGCTTGTCCTTCCCTGGACGATCTCCTTTTTTATCGACTTCACCGGCAGCATCCCCACGCCGTCGCGCCATGTGACCACCACGCAACCTTACACACCGGTGATCATTCCCAAGCTGACGGGCGATCCAGTGACTCCGCGCGAGGGGGAAGTCTGGATCGATGCGTCCACCTCGCGATTCAAAGTTGTGGTCGAGAAGCAGATCCGCTCGGTCCGCCTGGGCATCGACTCGCTGATCACCCCTGAGCAAAAGCTAAGCGACTACATCGATCTGGTGCTCGGGATGCTGATCATGTTCGGGCTGAGTTTTCAGTTGCCGCTGGTAGTGATGGCCCTGGCGCGCATGGGCATCGTGGAGGCCGCACAATTGCGTCAGATGCGCAAGTACGTCTACTTCATCCTCGTGATAGTCAGCGCCGCCATCACCCCCGGCGATGTGCTGACGGCCACGGTGGCGTTGATGGTTCCCCTGTGCCTCCTCTATGAACTGGGCATCTGGCTGGCCACGAGCGCAAAACCGTCGAAGACAAGCGAATAGAGCACCAGTGATCGTTGCCGTGATCAAGCATTCGTGGCAGGGTCGATCCGCCCGAGTCTTCTGAATCAGCGGCGATGAGATCTTCATCGGTTGACGTCAGTTGAACTGCGGCACACGCCGCGACGTGACCCGCGGAATGCACTACACGATCGGCAATCCCGTTTTACGCCTCTTCTCACGTGGATTACAATCTCCGTAGATGCCGCGATATTTTCCTGATCTTGAAACCTTCACGACCCGCGCTGCCGACTTCGACGTCGTGCCGGTCTATCGACAGTTGTTGGCAGACCACCTCACACCCGTCACCGCGTTTGAAGTATTGGGGCGTGATGAATATGCGTTTCTTCTCGAAAGCGTAGTCGGTGGCGAGAAGCTCGGGCGATACAGTTTTATCGCGACTGCGCCGGCGTTGCTCTATCAGGCGACTGCCGGTCGCGCGTCGATCCGCGCGCTGACAGCAATCCCGTATTTTGCCCGCAATTCCGACTTCAACACAACCGATCCGCTGAACGATCTGGCCAAACTTTTGCCCCCGCGTCGTTATTATCACGACAAGAATCTCCCCGCGTTCACAGGGGGGTTGGTCGGCTATGCGGGCTACGACACCGCGCGATATTACGAATCGGAAAAGCTCACCCATGCGCCCGCCGACGACCGCAAGCTGCCCGATCTGCAGTTCGGGCTGTATGGCGAGCTGGTTGTCTTTGATCATGTGGACAAGACAATCAAGGTCATTGCAAATGCGATTGTGAAGCGGGTTGGTAGCCGGGAGTCAGAGGGCGCGGGTAGGAGCGCGGGCGTGGGTAGTCAGCAGGCAGGCGATGGCAGTCAACACGCCTTTGTCGATTGCTACAACAACGCCTGCCTACGTATCGACGCGATTGTGCGTCGGTTGCAACAACCGCCTCGTTCGACGCTCGGCGAGATCGATCATAAACAACCACTCTCGCTGAAGTTCGATTCCAACTTCACGCGTGATGCATTTGAGTCGGCCATCGCGCGCGGGCAGGAATACATCAAGGCTGGGGACATCTTTCAATTCGTGCCCAGCCAGCGGTTGCGCGTGCACAGCCCTGCTGATCCGTTTGATGTGTATCGCGCGCTGCGTGTCGTGAATCCGTCTCCCTTCATGTTCTATCTCAAAAGTCCCGAATGCACGCTCATCGGATCGAGCCCGGAGATTTTGTGTCGCGTGCAGGACCGTGTGATGACGTCGCGCCCCTTGGCGGGCACGCGCCCGCGCGGCGCGACGACCGAAGAGGATGCCCGACTTGAAGCGGAACTGCTGGCCGACCCCAAGGAGCGTGCCGAGCACATCATGCTGGTCGATCTGCACCGCAATGACATCGGTCGCGTTGCAGAGATCGGATCGGTGGTCGTCAGCGAATCGATGAGTGTCGAGCGATACAGCCACGTCATGCACATCACAACAAACGTGCACGGCACCCTGCGATCCGACATGACGGCCATGGATGCGCTACGGGTCAGCCTGCCGGTGGGGACGGTGTCGGGTGCGCCCAAGATTCGCGCGATGCAGATCATCGACGAGCTTGAGCCCACCCGTCGCGGACCATATGGCGGGGGGGTCGGCTACCTCGATTTCGCAGGGAACATGGACACCTGCATCGCCTTGCGAACCATTGTCTGGAAGAACGGCGTGTTCGACGTCCAGGCCGGCGCTGGCGTCGTCGCCGACTCAATCCCGTCAAGTGAATACGATGAGACGATGAACAAGGCCAAGGCGATGTTGAAGGCCGTAGAAATCGCCCAACGCGGATTCTGAGACGTATGGGGCATCCCTCACGGGACCGACTCAATGGGGATCCGTGCCAAACCCACGTGGATGTCGCAACGCGTTCCCGTAACACCGGCTTCCAGCCCGTGCCAGAAAGCGCCCGTCGTCGCCAGCGTTGCGATTCACAACAAAAAGCTTTTCAGACAGCCGCAGAATAAGGCGTGATCGAAGCAACTCCGGCGGGTATTACCGGACGCTGCACAATAGAACAAAAAACTTTTTGCCCCTCAGCGATATGAATCGTACATCATTTCTGTCAGGCAAACGCATCCTGCTGACTGGCCCCTGGGTGGGCAGCCAACAGGAGCCTGACGGGGTCGGCGAGGTAACTCGATTCGACCCACGACGCTCCTTCCCTTTTCTGGCACACCCGCCGAGTTCTCCCTCGGCGGGTGTTTTTATTTTCGGTCCATAGTCCGTAGCAGTGAATGTCGAGCGTCGATTATTGATAGTCGAACGCTGATTGTCGTTAAATCCAGGCTCTTCCCAAAACTCGACAATGCTGTATTCGACCATCGTAGCTTCTGACTACTGACTGCGGACTGCTGACTTCACAAATGTATCGCCCGTCCAACCGCTACCCCCGCGGCCTCCATCACCGCTTCGCTAACTGTCGGATGCGGGTGCATCGCTTCGATGATTTCTGACTCCGTTGCCTCCAGCTTTTTCGCGAGGACCAGTTCGCTCAAAAGTTCCGTCACATTTTCGCCAATCATGTGCACACCCAGGAGCTCGCCATACTTTGCGTCGAAGATCAACTTGACGAATCCTTCGCTCTCGCCGGCTGCCAGAGCGCGACCCGACGCTGCGAAGGGAAATTTTCCGATCCTGATTTCGCGCCCGCTTTCACGAAGCTTTCTCTCCGTTGAGCCCATGCTCGCCACCTGCGGATGCGTGTACGTGCAGCCAGGGATGTTCTTGTAATCGATCGTGTGATCGGCAACGCCAAACATGCGCTCAATGCAGTAGATGGCTTCATGATGAGCGACGTGCGCAAGATCAGGATGGCGATATCCCCCCATCGCGTCCTGCTCCGGCCAATGGATGCAGATGCAATCCCCAATCGCCCAGACATTATCGAGATTCGTTTTATAGGTGGGATCAACCTTGACGCGCGAGCGTTCAATAATCAGACCTGCAGACGGGTCGCTTAAGCCTTCCGTATTGCCCACCACCCCGACCGCCACCAGCACCACGTCCGCATCGAGCGTCATATTCTTCTCACCTGACAGCGTGAGCCTCACCCCGCCAGCCGACTTCTCAATCTTGTCAGTTTTCGTTTTTGTGAAGACACCAATGCCGCGCCTGGTGAAAACGCGCTCAATGAGGATCGACACATCCTCATCCTCATTCGGCAAAAGATGCGGAAGCATCTCGATGATCGTGACCTCGGTGCCGATAGAACTATAAAAATCAGCAAACTCGCAGCCGATTGCGCCCGCACCGATGATGGCCATTTTCCTGGGTTGCACTGGAAGCGCCATGGCCTCGCGCGAGGTGATGATCGTTTTTCCATCAAACGGCGCGAACGGCAACTGCGTGGTCTTCGCGCCTACGGCAATCAGGATATGGTCAGCAGTGACTTCTTTCGTGCCCGACGCGGTCGTGTAGCGCACCTTGTGCGCGCCAACCACCTGAGCAGTACCGGCTTCAGTCTTCACTTCATATTTGCGAAACAAATGCGCGATGCCCTTCGATAGTTTGTCTGCAATGCTGCGCGAACGTCCAATCATCTTGGAAAAATCGATGGTCACATTGCCCACCGTGATCCCGCGAGAAGCCGATTCCTCTCGAATCTTTCGGACGAAATTGCCGTCCTCGAGCAGTGCCTTGGTTGGGATGCAACCCCAGTTGAGACACGTCCCGCCCAGGTTTTCCTTCTCGATGCAGAGCACGCGCTTCTTGAGTTGTCCCGCCCGAATCGCAGCCGCGTAACCCGCGGGGCCTCCACCGATGACGATCAGGTCATATTGATACGACACCCGATTCGACGCCGGTGGAGTGCGCTGCGGTGCGGGCTTCGTCGCGGGCGCTGAAGCCGGTGCCGATGGGCTGGCTGTGGGCGTGACCGACTTCTCCGTCGCGACTGCGGGCGCTTTTTGGCTGCTCGACGTCGGCGAACTCTCCTTGGACTTGCCCGCAAAGCTCGCCTTGATGTCGTCAATTTTTTCCGCCCCCGTCGCGATCACCCCAATGCTGCCCCCCACCGCAACCTTCTCACCCTCTTTCACCAGGATCACCGCCAATGTCC
>Ga0105047_10000348_pt1 | contig 75512 bp, 67 predicted proteins | sample MAT04_FD_78384 | JGI IMG/M metagenome (GOLD analysis project Ga0105047, IMG submission 78384) | Freshwater microbial communities from Lake Fryxell liftoff mats and glacier meltwater in Antarctica - MAT-04 (megahit assembly) | ecosystem: Environmental > Aquatic > Freshwater > Ice > Liftoff... | reverse complement strand
TTTTCTAGAACAGAAGTTAATATTCTTCCCTTTTCTAATTTTATCTTCATATTTAAGTCAGACTTGCCCCTCCAACTTGGGGGAGAGCCTGTCCCGAACTCGGGAGGTTGGGGTGGGGCATTTTTTAGAATCGGAAAATTTCTTAAGTCAACGACATTGAATTATAAATGCCGAAAATGCAATTATTTCGCTCCTTTACTAATTGGATTTGTTCCAATTTCAATAGGCCTCAAGAATTTTTACTGTTGGTATTGATTATTTTAAAGCACTCTTTAAATCAAGAAGCAAATCATCAATATGCTCGATTCCTATTGAAAGACGAATGAGGTTATCAGTTACTCCAATTTTTTGCCTTAACTCAGCCGGGAAAGACTCATGTGTCATCAAAGCAGAATAATTAGCAAGCGATTCCACGCCTCCAAGGCTATCTGCTAGTTGAAATATCTCTAATTTTTTGAAAAATAAATTGGCTTCCTTCAATCCTCCTTTAATACGAAAAGAAACAAGTCCACCAAAGCCTGTCATTTGCTTTTTAGCAATATCATGACCCGGATGATCTTTTAAACCTGGAAATAATACTTTCTCTACGTTTGATGATGTTTTAAGGAACTCCGCAACCTGAAATGCATTTTGTTCATGTTGCCTCATTCTGATGGCAAGTGTTTTAACTCCCCGCAGTGTGAGCCAGGAATCGAAAGGCGAAGGCACAGCTCCTACTGTTTTCTGAATCAGAAAAATTTTCTCGTAAATCTCCGGATCGTTCAATATTACAGCTCCCCCGATAATATCGGAGTGTCCATTAATATATTTTGTAGTACTGTGAATAACTATATGAGCACCAAGAAGTAGAGGTTTTTGGAAATAAGGAGTTGCGAAAGTATTATCTACTACCACAATTGCTTTTTTCTTATGACTAAACTCTGCTATAGCCTGAATATCGAATATTTTAAGAACAGGATTGGTAGGAGTTTCGATCCAAATTAATTTTGTCGTTGGCAAAAATGCTGCTTTTACAGCCTCAAGATCAGTGAAATCGCTAAAAGTAACCTTTATGTTATTTGGTTCAAGAACTTCTTTAATAAGCCTGTAAGTTCCTCCGTACATATCTTCGGGAACAATTATATGATCGTTTGGGCGCAAAATTGAAAGGATTGCATGTTCTGCAGCCAATCCAGAGGCAAAGGACAATCCATATTTACCCTCTTCCAGGGATGCAAGACATATATCGAGCGCTGTACGGGTTGGGTTGGCAACTCTGGAGTATTCATATCCTTTATGTTTTCCTACCTCTTCTTGTGTAAAGGTGGATGTCTGATAAATCGGAACAATTGTAGCTCCGGTGGTTTTGTCGGCTTCCTGTCCTGCCCAGATTGCTTTAGTTTCGAATTGCATAAGCTTGAGTACAATTTATTGGATTTCAAAAGTAGTAAACACACATTAAATAAAAAAGTTTTGGAAAACAGCGTACAGGAAGAATCCGACACCCTGTCATCAGCATCACCAAATAAAACTGCTTATGCCTTATTGAATTATCTCGTTTGATTACCTTCATTCAAATTTATTATTCATCAATTTTCCAATATCCTGTTTTGTCGCTTCCTATACCTTCTATTATTCCCTTCTCTTTAAGCTCTTTTATTTTACTTTTTGCAGTACTTAAACTTATATTCAATTTTTCACTAATTTCGGCAGCTGCTATTTTAATATTTTGCTTTATCAAATAAAATACAGTATCATTTTTCGTATTTACAGTATCATTTTTCGCATTTACAGTGTCATTTAGAGGCGGGACGTAATGAATGTGCATTTCACGGTTTTTTAGCAAATGATTTTCTTGATGAAGTAAGTTTAACAGAAAACTGATAAGATATTTATCGGTTTTGTGAATGCCTTTTGACAAATCTTCGAAATTAGCTCGCACAAGTGCATTGCGGAGATACCACGAATACTCTGCAAACAAATTATTATTTACCTCTTTAAAACCAAGTTTGCGAAGATATTTTATTAAAAAAATTGCCGTTGTTCTTGTATTTCCTTCTCCAAAAATGTGAATTTGCCACAAGTTGGAAATAAATTGTGCTATATGCTCTATAATTTCTTGTTGGCTTAAACCGCTGTAACTAAATACTTTCTCTAGCTTAAAATCATACTCCAACGTGGCCTTCAAACTTTCGGCACTGGCATACAAAACCGTTTCGCCATTTAAAACCCATTCTTGTTTTGTGATGTTATAATCGCGGACTTTGTCGCTTTTCACAATATTCATATTAATTGCCAAATATAACTTACGTGAGTCGAATAATCACGATATTTTGCCGCCAATAAGAATACAAGCCTGAAATTGATTATTATTTTTGCATCATATTCAGAAAAAATGTCGCATAGTCATTTATCTTTGAACAAAAATCTCAATTCAGGTATTTACCTTAAATAACAAATTCCTGATTTTTGAAAACCCTATAAAATAAAATCGATGCCTATAAATGTTCCAAATAATCTTCCTGCAATAACTGAACTCAAGAATGAGAATATCTTTATAATGGAAGAAGCACAGGCTATTCATCAGGACATCAGACCTCTTCGTATTGCATTACTAAACCTGATGCCACATAAAATTGTTACCGAAACTGATCTGATCAGAAATCTTTCCAACACTTCCCTTCAGCTTGAACTTGACCTCTTTTATATGGATGAGCACGAATCAAAAAATACTCCCCGTGAACATCTACAGGTGTTTTATAAAACCTTCGACCAGATCAAACATCATCGTTATGATGGCTTAATAATCACTGGCGCACCTGTTGAATTACTTGAATTTGAAGAGGTTGACTACTGGAAGTCGCTTTGTGAGATTCTTGAATGGAGTAAAACCAATGTAACTAATACCTTGCATATTTGCTGGGGTGCGCAGGCCGGTTTGTATTATCATTATGGAATTAAAAAATATCCTCTGAATAAAAAAGCATCCGGAATTTTTGATCATCATATCACAGATTCCAAAGTTCCGTTGGTTCGTGGATTCGACGATATATTCCCTGCACCACATTCTCGGTATACCGAAAATCATATTCAGGATCTTAGAAATCACACTGATCTTTTTATGCTTGCTTGGTCAGAAAAGGTTGGTTCTAATATAGTAATTTCCAAAGACGGCCGGCAAGTATTTATTTCGGGGCATCTCGAATATAATCCCCTGACACTTAAAAAAGAATATGAAAGAGATTTGCTAAAAGGGATTCCTGTTGAAGTACCTGAGAATTACTTCCCTGATAATAATCCTAAGTTGCCACCGATTACCAAATGGAGAGCCCATGCTAACCTTTTGTTTTCAAACTGGCTGAATTATTATGTATATCAGGTAACTCCTTACGACTGGAAATAGTTTTTCCATTGTTTATGATTCTTCAGAATCCTTAAGAAACACTCTGAACTCTTCAAGAAGCTGATCCCTGTCAACCGGCACCACGCCTGCCCTTTCGCATACCTGTCCACCAGCCAGGTTTGAAAGAGCAGCTATTTCAATAGGAGGTAATCCTGCAGCCAAACAGAGACTGGCAATGCTTATGACTGAGTCGCCTGCCCCTGAAACGTCTGCAATATCACGTATTTCGGCTGAAATATGATGGTAATCATTTTTATCGTTGATCATAATACCAAGTTCTGAAAGAGTTACCATTACCATTTGATGATCTCTTGATTTTCGCAGATTTTCCATGGCTGTGGCAATGCTCTCCATATCGTGTTTATCGATTTCTGCTTTAAGACCCTGATTGAGTTCTTTAAAATTTGGTTTGAACAAACTCACTTTTTCGTAATTCAGGAAATTACGTTTTTTTGGATCTACAAGAACTGGAACCTTTTGCTTATTTGCGGCCGATATAACTTCCTTAATGATTTTCGGGGTTATCACTCCCTTATCATAATCCTGAAAAATAATAGAATCGATCCTTCCTTCTGTAATTATGTTTTCTACAAAATCGATAATCCTTTTCTCAGGTTCGGCTTTAATATAATTGTCCTGCTCCTCATCGAGCCTGAGTAAATGCTGATTCCCGCTGATTACACGGGTTTTTCGTGTTGTGATTCTATTGTTTACTATGATAATCCCAACATCAGTAAGATTCTGACAACTCATCAAATCTATAAATTCCTTACCGCTATCATCATCTCCAATAACAGAACAAAGAATTGGTACTGCTCCCATTGCTTTAATATTGAGGGCAACATTTGCAGCACCTCCAAGTCGTTTTTCTATATGGATATTCGATAAAACCGGCACCGGTGCTTCTGGAGAAATTCTGTCAACTCGTCCCCAGAGGTATGAGTCGATCATAACATCCCCGATAATTAGAACTTTTTGTTTCTTAAATTTTTTGAAGAGCTTGTCGATATCTGTATTTTCGAACATACCGGTAAATTTCTGATTTAGGACAAATATATTAATTTTTATGCAGGTACTCTTTTTAATACGGATCCACATCCGGCAAAATCCTCACTCCCGACATTACATCGGCATTTGATGCTTCGCGGATAATATCTGAAAGCAACTTTCTGGCCTTTTCAAATGAGGATTTCTTCTCGATCTTCAATAGTATATTCAATAAATAATAATTGCTGATCCTTCCCACCAATGGCTGTTGCGGACCCAAAACCCTCCTTCCGAAAACAATTCTCATTTCTTCTGCAAGTGAGTTTGCAGCCCTCTGAACTGCCTGAAATTCCTTATGTTTAAGAGTAATTCTTATCATCCTTACAAATGGAGGATAGTTAAATAGTTGCCTTTCTTCAATCTGCTCCCTGAACATTGCTTGATAATCATTCTGTTTCACATACTGTATCAATGGAAGTTGGGGATCGGTAGTCTGAATAATAACACTTCCCTGTTTATCCTTTCGTCCGGCTCTGCCACTTACCTGTGCCATAAGCTGATAACTCCTTTCAAAGGCCCTGAAATCAGGAAAATTAAGCATCTGGTCGGCATCAAGAATTCCAACCAATGCAACATTTTCAAAATCGAGCCCTTTGGAAAGCATCTGGGTTCCAACAAGAATATCTATTTCACCTTTACCAAATGATTCCAAAATTAATTCATAGGAATTTCGTGTACGGCTAGTATCGAGATCAAGCCTGGCAACTCTAATCCCTTTAAAAATTAAAGCAATTTCATCCTCAACCATTTCTGTCCCAAAACCTTTGTTCGTGAGCCGGGTACTTCCGCAAGATTCACAGCTTGACGGAACCTTCCTGGTATAACCGCAGTAATGGCACTCCAGACTGTTTCTGAATTTATGGTAGGTAAGACTTACATCACAAATCTTACATTTTGGAATCCAGCCGCAGGTTTCATCTATAATATACGATGAAAATCCCCTTCGATTCTGGAAAAGTATAACTTGTTTTCCGTTTGCAACAGTAGTATAAATGGCATCGATAAGTGAAGGAGTGAAAACCGAAATCATAGTTTTCCTTTTGCGGGCATCGCGTATATCAGCTATTCTGATTTCGGGCATTAACACTTTATTGTAACGCTCAGTAAGATTAACCAGTCCATACTTTCCCGAAAGAGCATTTGCATAAGTTTCTATTGAGGGCGTTGCGGTACCCAATAAAACTTTTGCACCATGCAATGCAGCAAGCACCATAGATGAATCGCGTGCATTATAACGAGGTGCTGGATCGAATTGCTTATATGTATTTTCGTGTTCCTCGTCTACTATTATTAGCCCAAGATCACTGAAAGGAAGGAAAATAGCTGATCGCACGCCCAGAATTATTTTATATCTGTTTCCCCCGGGAGATGCAGTACGACGGTACACCTCAACCCTCTCACCATCAGAAAATCGACTGTGATAAATTCCTACATCATCACCAAAAACTTTTCGGAGACGGTTAACAATTTGGGAGGTAAGCGCAATCTCCGGAAGCAGATATAAAACCTGCTTATTTTGCGAAATCATCTCCTGAATAAGATGAATATAAATCTCAGTTTTTCCGCTCGAAGTAACCCCATGGAGCAAAACCACATCTTTTTCACCATATAGTTGGTTAATTAAATCAAATGCAACTTGTTGTCCTTGATTAAGATCAACTGGCCTACTGGGTTTTCCCTCGAAATTCTCAACGAAATTTAATGCTCGTACCTCCCTTACTATCAATCCCTTATCTGCCAAAGCTTTAATTGAAACAGGGCTGTGTTTGCCGATAATATCGGAAACTGGAATGGCCGTTTTCACCAGGTTTCCCTCTGCATCCAAAGACCTGCTAATTATATCATTCATCAATTCCTCTTGCTTGGGTGCCGATTTGAGCTTGTCGAGGCAGTTCTGAAGGTCTGTTTCCGAAAAAAGGTGAGTAGCCAAAAAAAGTATTTTCTCCTTTTTAACGCGAAGAGTTTCTCTGAGTTTTTCCTCCAGATAAACTGCATCAAAATCTATGAGTTTTCTTATCTCAGCCAGAATGTTAGGCTTTCCGGTAAGTTTAGAAAGTTCCTGAATCGAAAGACCGGGGTTATTTTGAATGGTGTAAAACAAGGTTTCCAGATGTTCCTTTTTTAAATCTTTTGCATCAAAATCTTCATTCGTTAATATTTTCGATTCACTTTCAAGCTTGAGTCCGGATGGTAGCGCAGCCTTAAAAACCTCACCGGGTGCGCACATATAGTATCCGGCCATCCATTCCCAAAATTTCATCTGCTCTTCGGTAACCAAAGAATAGTCATCAAGAACTTCAAGAATAGGCTTTATTTCTTTTATTTCGGGGGATTTACTATGGGTACGGCGGACAATTCCCGTACTTAACTTTCTGGGACCAAACTGAACGATTACTCTCTTACCTGCATGAACTGTATCAATCAGGCTTTCAGGAATAGCATAGCTGAAAAGCTGATTTATAGGGAATGGAAGTATTACTTCGGCAAAATGCAGGGATTCTGGCATACTGAATTTGTTCCTATAAAGATATAAAAAAAGCAAGTAATGGGTTTCTGCTATTTTCTTGAGAAAGCAAAAAAGCGCAACTCCCGGATTGGGGTAATTGCGCTTTAATATTTCGTCTAAAAGTTCTAAACAGAAAGAATCTCAGCCATCTGAATTAGTGAAGCTTCAACGGCTTTTTGCTGTTTAATAATTTTATTGAAAGGAACATGAACGATTTCCCCGTTCTTGAAACCAATCATTACGCTTTTTTGATCATCCAGTAATGCCTGAACAGCGTAGAAACCAAATTTACTTGCTGAAACCCGGTCGTACGCAGTAGGTGATCCGCCTCTCTGAATATGACCGAGAATAGAAACTCTAACATCATATTCTTTGAAATCGTCTTTAACTTTTTCAGCTATTTCCATTGCTCCACCTTCGTCATCACCTTCAGCAACTATGATAATATTACTGGATTTTTTTCTTTTAAATCCTTTTTCAAGATAATTCTTTAATCCTGCTGTCTGATTTTTTACTTCCGGAATAAAAATAGCTTCTGCACCGCAGGCTATGCCGCTGTGAACTGCAATAAATCCTGCATCACGACCCATTACTTCAATAAAAAACAAACGGTTGTGGCTACTTGCTGTATCTCTGATTTTATCGACTGCTTCAATAACTGTATTTAAAGCGGTATCATATCCTATTGCATAATCGGTTCCGAAAATATCGTTATCAATACTTCCCGGTATTCCTACAAAAGGGATATCATAATATTCATCACAAAATGTTCGGGCTCCTGTAAGTGAACCATCTCCCCCGATAACTACAACACCATCAATGCCTTCCTTTTTAAGATTTGCGTAGGCAATTTTACGACCCGCAGCAGTTCTAAATTCTTCGCTTCTGGCAGTTTTCAAAATGGTACCACCTCGGGCGATAATATCGCTGACACTAAAGGTTTTCATTTCCTTAAAATGGCCATTTATCATACCATTATAACCATGGCGAATTCCTACTACTTCAAGTTTATTATAAATAGCAGTACGAACAACTGCACGTATTGCAGCGTTCATTCCAGGTGAATCACCTCCAGAAGTTAAAACTCCAATTCTTTTAATTTTTCCCATTAATCAATTTATTTTCTTGCTAATACTTCAGCCTCCCTATACCGGAAACCAAGCGCTAAATTAGTATTAAAACACAAAACTATCTAAACAAAGTATTAATTTTTTATAGACTGTCAATTTCCCTGATTTTATCTGTTATTGTATCAATCTGCCAACGTGGAGTTGAAGTTGCGCCTGCCACTCCAACTGTTTTTGCTCCCTCAAACCAATGTTTTACCAATTCATCCGGACTCCCCACATAATAGGTTCTGGGATTCACATCCCTACAAACTTGGAACAAAACCTTTCCATTTGAACTATTTTTACCTCCCACGAAAATAATCAGGTCGTTTTCGGAAGCAAATTTCTGTAAACCTGGCCTGCGATGAGAAACATGACCACAAATGGTATTATGAACTAGAAGTCTTCCATGCTCGTCAGTCTGTTTCTTCTCGAGAACCTCGATTAAGTTCTGAAACGCTTTTGAATCCATTGTAGTTTGCGAATAGAGATGTACATTAGAAGATTCGGGGAGCTCTTTAATTTCTTCAATGGAACCAATAACATACGTGTTTTTTGGAGACTGACCAAAAAGTCCTTCTACTTCAGGATGGTCTAACTTTCCAAAGATTACAATTATTGCATCCGGCTCCTTTGCTTTCTGAGCGATAGCTACTTGAATTTTGCTTACAATCGGACATGTGCCATCAATTAACTCAATCCTGTTTCGTTTAGCTATTTCATATGTTGAAGGAGGTTCGCCATGCGCCCTGATTAGTAGCTTACAATTATGAAGTGCCGGAAGATCTTCATGGCTGATGGTCACTAAGCCCTTTTTTTCGAGTCTTAGTACTTCCTCTTCATTGTGGACAATTTGCCCGAGGCTGTATAAACTCTCCCCTTTATCAAGCATGCTGTCAGCCATTTCCACAGCTCTTACAACACCGTAGCAAAACCCCGATTTCTCCTCAATGCGGATAATCATTGCATCTGATAATTATACCGTTTAAATATAAGATCTTTAAACCACTGCATCTGTTCTTCAATCGAAATATATGAATTATCTAAAACCACTGCATCTTCTGCTTTTCGCAAAGGGCTTTCTGCCCGATTCTGATCAATAAAATCGCGTTCTAGAATGTTATGCTCAATTTCGTGGAGACTAGTTTCTACATTATTTTCCTGAAGCTCTTTAAACCTTCGCTCAGCACGGATTAAGGGATCTGCAGTCATAAATATTTTTATCTCAGCATTAGGAAACACAACAGTGCCTATGTCTCTGCCATCCATAACAACCGACTTATTTTCGCCCATTTTTCTCTGGTAGGCAACCATTTTCTTCCTTACAAATCCTATTTTACTTACAATGCTAACCTTTTCTGAAACTTTGATTCCTCTGATCTCTTCTTCCACATTTTCTAAGTTCAGAAACATTTCATTTTTACCACTTTTAATATTTTTCACAAATGAAATCATCACTGAGTCTATAGCTTCCTCCAGTTTAGTTTCGTCTACCAGCTCGTCGATAATGATTCTTTCTCGCATGGAAAAAAGTGTGATTGCACGGTACATAGCACCGCTATCAATATACACATAGCCAAGTTCTGAAGCTATTGCGCGGGCAAAACTGCTTTTGCCTGTGGATGAATGCCCGTCAATGGCAATTACAAGAGAAGGAAGGGTGCTATGCATAAGTAAATAATTGAACTGCAAAAATAGCAACTCTTATTAAGTGGAAAGCATTAATACAAGAAAAGATAATAGGAAAAATTCTGGAAGTCAATTATTCCTCTAATTACGGGAATAAAACTCCGACAGATTCACAGATAGGGAAAAATGATTGGAAGCGCCAGCCAGATGGTAGGTAGAACGGCCATAGCTAAACCGGTATTTGTTTATTTTCAGACCAAAGCCCCAAGAAAAACCTACCATACCAGTACCTATTGGAACTTTTAATTCCTGTCTTCGCTGATAATTGTATCCTACACTAACATAGAAATTCTCTCCGGGAATAAACTCCATTCCAAAAATAGCATGCCGCATAAGTTTATCTCCAAAAACCTCGTACTTGTTTTTTGTAATCTTTTCTCCATTCGAAGGATCAAATAGATTTCTGTTATCGATTGTGCTTTTGTAGGTAAGATCAAATCTCTGAAGATGCTGTAAAGTAAGAGAGAATCTGAAAGGTGCATGCAGTAATTTCTGCGAAACACCAGCCTGAATTTCAAAGGGCATATTTTCACGCTCTGCACCTTCGTAATATTTAATTATCTGACTGCCCAAATTTTTCATAACTACTGCCGCAGTGAACAAACGTTCCGGGTTAAAATAAGTAATCCCAAGATCTGCTGCTAAGCCAAAAGAACTATAGGCTTCCAGATTAGAGTAGATGGGCTTTAGGTTTACCCCAACACTAAGCATGCTGTCGATTTTCCTTGAGTAAATTAAGTTCAAAGCATATTCCGCAGCTCGAAAATCGCCCGTTAAAACGCCCAATTCATCAGCTCCGGTAAACGTTCCATAGTTCGAATAGTGCATTCCAGCTGCAAAAGTTCCTTTTTTGCCAAAATCACGTGCAAAGCTTGCATAACCGTACTTGATTCCTGCAAAATATCCAACATAATTTAGTACAATATATTTATCCATCTGAGCATTCAGAAGGGAGGGATTATGAAAAGGCAAATTCAGATCATCTCCCCAAATAGACACAGATTTTCCTCCAAGCGAAGCAACACGTGCAGAATTTGTAAGATTAAGAAAAGCATAAGTGTAGTGACCTCCGATCTGAGCAATGGTAGGAACAGTCAGTCCAATAGCAAGGAAAAAAATAAAAAAAAGCTTTCTCATTCAATATAAAATTGCTAGAGTACTTGAATAAATTTTTACTTCATAAACCTACAAAAAAACAAACTGGCGCACAAACTATTCATTTAATAAGTACTTCAGAAATATCTGTTCAGATTTATCTACCCATTTTACAAACGGAACAAATGAAGAATTATTTTTTGAAACCGGTAAATGGGGAAAATTAAAATCCTCATATACAATTGCGGCTCCAATTCTGCTTACATCCAGTGAATTGCAATATTGCTCAAAATGTCCTTTGGAGGGCACAACTATTAAAGGCTTATTCAGATAAATTGCTTCTGCAAGTGTCTCAAATCCAGCGGTGCATAAAACAAGTCCTGCCGTTACAAGTGACTCTTTGAATTTATCCTTCGAAACAGTAAAAACATTTACATTGGCTAGATGTTCAAAGTCTTTTGGAATATCGTTCAAAAAAACACGGAATTCTTTTTCAGGAAATTTTTTCGCAAGTTCATTAACAGATTGCAGAAAGCCCGCCTGAAGGCTGTAAACATGAATGTGTTTCCCTGCCTGCGCTTTACTTTCAAGAATCTCACTGCGAATCAAAGGAGGAACTACATAAATGTTTTTATCTGGAATACTTGGCTCTTCTGAGAAGGATAATGCAAGCTTTTTCTTTGCTCCGACTGATGCCATCCAAGAGTGAATGATTAGTAAACATCTTTCGGCTTTTCGTTTTAATGGCCACTTTAATGCAGGGCGATTAAAGAAAAAATGGTGTGATACAGAAAAAACCGGCTTTCCTGAAAACGAGAAAAAACTTCCAAGCTGGCCAACCATATCATAAAAAACAATTACTGAATCTGCCCCGGAAGCCCTGATACGATAGGCGATTTGAATGATGGAATAAAGGTAAAACGGTGCTAGAAGAAAATTGTAAATAAAAGTCCTGAATAAATTGATTCCTTGTTTATCCTTTCGTGGTAGAAAAACGGGACTAAAAAACGTTTTGTGGTGAATATCAATGTATAATGGGTTCTTCCTTTTGAAGAAATTTGTTCCTGTGAAAGTTATGATTACTGAATGTCCATTTCTTTCAAGCATTGACCGTAATGCAATCGACTGGGTAGTATGCCCCATTCCCTCTCCCTGAACAATAAAGAAATACTTCATGCTAAAATCATTAGTTTGAAGTTAAATTCCGTGACCATTACTTTTTCTGATCATTACCAGTATGTCAGTTACAGCCAGACAAACATAGCTATTCTTTAAGGTAAGGTCGAGAATTTGCTGCATTTTTTTTCTGTCTGTATGGGGATAATCCCGGCATGCTTTCGGCCGTTGCTCATAAACCTGGCATTTATTGTCAGGCTCAAGAAACGGACATGGCATTTGTTTAAAAACATAATCCCCATCTTCATCAACTCTAAGGTAGTTACTAATGAACGAAACTGTTTTAATTTTAAGATATTTCGCTAATCTTTCTATATCGGGATTGGATAACCGGGGGCCAAGCGTCTTGCAGCAATTGGCACATGCGAGGCAATCCGTTTTTTGGAATACATATTCATGTGCGGTTTGAAAAATCTCATCAAGATTCCGTGGATGCTTTTTTTTCAGGGATTTTATTAATCCCTTGTTTGCTTTCTCCTCAAGTTTTGCTTTTTTTTCAATTTCACTTGCAGAATTTTGCATCACATTGTGGTTAACCAGGAAACTGGTAATTAACAGGGGGAGCTTTACTTTTTTTAAATTTTATTGACTTCACCTGAGAAAGGAATACACCAATTAGCACGACAAAAATACCCGCAACCTTTAGTCCCGGCATAGATTCTTTGAGAAGAAAATAGGAGAAAATAGCAGTAAATACCGGTATCAGGTTTGAAAAAATATTAGCCTTTGAAGCCCCTAATTCACGAATGGCAAAAGTAAAAAGCACAAAAGTAAGTGAAGACCCAAATATAGCAAGGTACAATAAGGAGATCATGGATACCGATGATATGTCAACAGACATCATGGTTCCCGCATCAAACCATAGAAACAGCGGCAGGAACATAAATACTCCTATTGCATTTTGGTAAGCTGTAATCGTAAAACCATTATACTTATGCGACAATCCCTTAACCATTAGCGAATACCCCACAGCCGACAATACTGCAAGGAACAATAGCAAAACTCCTGTTAGTCTAGCAATCATTTCAACTTCGCTTGAAATTACAACAGCAATGACCCCTGCAAAAGAAACTAATAAACCAATCCAGTTAAGAAAGGTAAGTCGTTCCCGGTACATAAAATAAGCAGCAATAGGTACAATTAACGGAATAATTGCGATGATAACAGATCCAATTGTGGATGAAACATAGGTTAATCCGAAACTCTCCCCTAGAAAATAAAGAAAAGGCTCGAAAAATGCCATTATAACAAAAAGTTTGTAATCTTCTTTTCTGATGGGCTGAAGTTTTCCTGTAAGTCGGGAAAACACAAATAGAAAAACAACTGAAATAACTAATCTGTAGAAAATTATACTGATTGGTTTGAATGATTCGAGTGCAAATTTAAAGGCAACAAAAGTGTAGCCCCAGAAAAGCATTGCAAGAACAAGACTTATATAAACCAGACCTAATTTGGATTTCATTTAAACCCGCAGATATAATAATGTGATCGAAGTCACACTTGGATGAACAACAAATTATCCGGTCATTTTCAGGCGCTGAATGTTTGCTTTTTCAAGTTTTTCCCTAGCATAATCCAAGCTGATAGTAACCGATTTCTCACTCTTTGAGGGCAATTCAAACATTGCATCTATAATAATCACCTCACAAATTGAACGCAAACCACGAGCACCAAGTTTAAATTCAATTGCCTTGTCAACAATATAATCGAAAACATTTTCATCCCACTCTAACTTAATACCATCCATACCAAACAGCTTTTCGTACTGTTTGATAATGGCGTTTCTGGGCTCGGTGAGAATTCTTCTAAGTGCAGTTCGATCGAGCGGGCTGAGATAAGTAAGAATTGGCAATCTCCCGATAATTTCAGGAATCAGACCAAATGCTTTTAAGTCCTGAGGCGCAATATATTGCAAAAGATTATCCTTATCAATATGCTCTTTGGATTTGCTGGCTGTGTATCCAACAACCTGAGTATTGAGTCTTTGTCCGATTTTACGGTTAATTCCGTCAAATGCCCCGCCACATATGAAAAGAATATTCTTTGTGTTAACAGCGATCATTTTCTGATCGGGATGCTTCCTGCCTCCTTGTGGTGGTACATTTACGATGGAACCCTCAAGAAGTTTGAGGAGACCCTGCTGCACACCTTCTCCCGATACATCGCGGGTGATCGAGGGGTTATCGCCTTTCCGGGCAATTTTATCAATCTCATCAATAAAAACAATTCCTTTTTCAGCAGCTTCAACATTATAATCAGCTACTTGTAAAAGACGGCTAAGAATACTTTCAATATCTTCACCAACATAGCCTGCCTCAGTAAGAACTGTAGCATCTACAATAGTGAAAGGAACATGAAGCATTTTAGCAATCGTGCGTGCCAGCAAAGTTTTTCCAGTTCCGGTTTCGCCAACGAGAATTATATTTGACTTCTCTATTTCAACATCATCAGCATCCTTAACACTAGTTTGCATTAACCTCTTATAGTGGTTGTAAACCGCAACAGAAAGGTATTTCTTAGCTTCATCCTGTCCGATTACATATAAATCCAGAAAAGTTTTTATTTCTGCAGGTTTGAGAAGCTTCAACTGATCAAAATTAAAATTTCCCTTTTTTCCAGTCTCTTCCTGAACAATAGTGTATGCCTGATCAATACAGCGATCACATATGTGTCCTGATATACCTGCGATAAGCAGATTTGTTTCTTTTTTTTCCCTTCCACAAAAAGAGCAACGATCCATTTTACCAGCGGTTTTTGTCACTTTTTAGGCGCATTTCTTACGAGAACTTCATCAATCATTCCATAAGATTTGGCTTCATCGGCAGTCATCCAGTAATCACGATCAGAGTCTTTTTCAACTCTTTTAAAGGTATTTCCCGAATGTTCTGCAATGATATCGTAAAGTTCCTTTTTAAGCTTAATGATCTCCCTTGTGGTGATTTCGATGTCGGTTGCCTGTCCCTGAGTTCCACCCATAGGTTGGTGAATCATTACGCGGGAATGGCGAAGAGCTGAACGTTTCCCCTTTGTTCCGGCACATAATAATACAGCCCCCATTGATGCGGCCATTCCTGTGCAAATAGTTGCAACATCAGAGCCGATATACTGCATTGTATCATAAATTCCAAGTCCCGCATGAACACCGCCACCAGGAGTGTTGAAATAGATTTGTATGTCTTTTGAAGGATCGGCAGACTCTAAATACAGTAATTGTGCCTGAATAATATTAGCCACATAATCATCAATCGGAGTCCCTAGAAATATAATACGATCCATCATTAGCCGAGAAAAAACATCCATCGTAGCAATATTAAGCTGACGCTCCTCAATGATAGTAGGAGAAATATAACTGTCATAAACTGATGTATAGCGATCGAGGTTTTGACTGCTAATGCCAATATGCTTAGTTGCATACCTGCGAAAATCGTCTTTTGAGTTCATTCAATGGGGGTTTTTAAGACAATAATTTATTTTTCAAACATCTTTTTAAACTTTTCTGAGGTTGTATCCTTCATGTCAAGCTTTACAGTATCTTTCATGAATTTATAGATATTCTCTTCAAATTTCTGTTCATAAAGCCTTCGTGCCTCATCTTTTTTGGAAAGTTGCTCTTTTGCATACTGTATGATATGTTCCTCGGGCACATTATATAAGCCATATTGATAAAACTGGTTTTTCGCCATGTTTACAGCATATTGGAGCAATTCTTCCTCTGTTACCTTGATGTCGTTTTCACGAATTATCTGATCTTTTATAAGCTGCCATTGGAATTCTTTTTCATATTCTGAAAATTCTTTCTCAATTTGATCAGCAGTCATTTTTTCATTTGCTTCAAGAATCCATCTTTTCAGGAAACCTACTGGTAATTCAACCTTGGCTTTTTTAATAAGATAATCTTTTGAGTCGATTGCAAATTTATAATCAGTTTCTCTATCGTAATTGCTTTTCAGCTCTCCAACAAGTTTTTCGAGAAATTCAGTTTCTGATTTTACCTGATTTTCACCATATACTTTATCAAAAAGCTCCTGATTGATTTCATGTTTTTTGAATTCAAGAATTTCAGCAATTTCAATTCTGAAGTTACCTTGGATCAAAGCAACCAATTCCTTATCAATTCTGAGAAGTGAGCTCAGTTCAACATCTGATGGATATGCTTTACGCAAATCGAAATCCACACTTTCTCCTGCTTTTTTCCCTTTAAATTGTTTCTTTACTGAATCATCCTTCATCATATCAAGCGACATACTGATATTTTCAGCTCTAATTCCATCTGAAAGTAAGTTGCCTGCTTCGTCAAGCTGAGAAAGAGTTCCTTTAAGAAGTTCATCTTTCCCTGCAACGGTAACCGGTGAAAAATCGCCAAATCGTTTGGTTACATTTTCTTTATATTCATCAATTACGCTGTCTTCAACCTTTATTGAATAATAAGGCACTTTGTCTTTTTCAGAAACATTAAGTGAAAATTCACGATACAAACCAAGGTCGAATGAAAATTCGAATTCTGTATCCTTATCAAAGTCTATCTGTTTTTCAGTTTCTTTATGAGGGAGAGGTTCACCAAGAATTTTCAATTTCTCATCCCGTATATAATTCATTAAGTTTTCAGAAATAAGCTTATTAATTTCCTCAGCCAGAATGGGTTTATAGTAAAGTTTTTTAATAAGTCCTGCGGGAACCATGCCGGGGCGGAAACCATCTATTTTAGCTTTTTTGCGGTAATCTTTCAATACTTCATCAACCTTAACCACATAATCTTCAGGAACAAGTTTGATGGTCACAACCGAATTCAGATCGTCAATCTTTTGATTTTTAATGTTCATTCTACTTCAATTAGATAAATGTTTAATAAAACTGCTTCATAACTATTTCTGGTAAACCTCTATGGGATAAACCAATAAAACCGCCTGATAGCACCGTTAAGTTTCCCGGAATCATCAGCGGTTTTACCAAGTGCGGATGAAGGGACTCGAACCCACACACCTTGCGGTACCAGATCCTAAGTCTGGCGCGTCTACCAATTCCGCCACACCCGCGTAAAGAAAATTTTTGCAAACTTACTTAAAATTTGCCAATTATCGCAATTCAAAATTTTTCCCTAAATAAAGTCTTCTTACTTCTTCGTCTTCGGCCAGTTCTTCAGCAGTTCCGGCCTTTAATATTTCTCCTTCGAAAAGCAAATATGCACGATCGGTGATGGTTAATGTTTCATGTACATTATGATCTGTGATCAAAATTCCAATATTTCTTTCGCTTAATCCCGAAATAATTGATTGAATATCTTCTACTGCGATAGGATCTACTCCGGCAAAAGGTTCGTCAAGAAGTATAAAATATGGATTTAACGAAAGTGTACGGGCAATCTCAGTGCGTCTTCGTTCCCCACCAGACAATTGAATTCCCAGACTTTTCCTGATTTTATTCAATCCAAATTCATTAAGCAATGACTCTAGCTTCTCCCTTTGCTCCTCTTTCGACATTCCTGAAAGCTCCAGCACAGCCTTAATATTATCTTCAACACTAAGTTTACGGAACACAGATGCCTCCTGAGCCAAATAGCCAATACCCTTTCTGGCTCTCATATAAACCGGCTCCTTGGTTATATCTTCATCATCAATAAAAATGCTTCCTTCATTTGGAGTGATAAGTCCAACAATCATATAAAACGAGGTAGTTTTCCCGGCACCGTTTGGACCGAGTAATCCAACTATCTCACCCCTGTTCAGTTCAATAGACACTCCCTTTACTACTGTTCTGGAGCGGTATCTCTTAACCAAATTCTGGGTATACAATTTCATATGCAGTTTTCTTCTTTAATCTGAAATATTTTCTTCCGCATCTGCTTTCAATCGCTGCTTTACAACCCTCTTGGATATAAGAATACTCACTTCATAGAGAATTAATAAAGGGATAGCAACTAATGTCTGACTAAAAATATCCGGTGGTGTAATAATTGCAGCAAGTATGAAAATTACCACAATCGAATGCTTGCGGTATTTTTTCATGAAATCAGGAGTAATAAGGCCAATTTTAGTCAGGAAAAAGACAACTATTGGCAATTCAAATATAACCCCTGATGCAATAACGACTGAGGAAATAGTTGAAATATAAGAACTAAGATTTATTTTATTTATTACTTCAGAACTTACGCTGTAGCTCCCCAGAAAATGAACAGTCAGTGGAACAATCATGAAGTATCCAAAAACAACACCTAATAGGAATAGAAATGAGCTGAAAAAAACCGAACCATTAGCGTATTTCCTTTCTTTCGATTTTAGGGCTGGTGCAATAAAACTCCAGAATTCATAAAATACATAAGGGAACGCAATAATCAAACCGGAAATCAAACTAACCCACATGTGCATATTAAACTGCCCAGCCATTTGCATTGAAACAATTTCCAAGGGAATCTGATTTATACACAAACTCGGAGTAGAAAAATATTCACCTAATTCACAAAACATTCGGTTGGTCCAGAAAGAAGGATTCTTTGGCGCAAGTATTATATGATCAAAAATTATGTCTTTAAAAATAAAGGCAACAACCGCAGCAATGAAAATTGCAAGTACAGACCTTATTAACCGCCACCTTAATTCCTCAAGATGGTCAAGGAAGGACATTTCTTCACTTTTCTTTTTTGCCATTATTAAGACCTTTTCACTTTAGATATATAGCAGGCGCAAAGTAAATAAAAATAAGTGGCATTTTCATTTATTAACTTTTGGTTTTAATTTTTCATCTTGGCGTAAACAACAAGTCCTGAATTTATCTGTTACATAAAAGTAAATTGGGAACTGGAGTATTTAAAATTGGGGATAATATGTTTATTATGAATGTTTAGACTCATGAAGAAACTTAATTAATAAGTTGCATTGCGCTTTACTCATTTGAGAACTTTCAAATATTGATCATTTTTTGTAAGAATCCAATCTTTATTCCGAGTTTCACAAAACAATAAATATTACATACATTCTTAAAATTTATTTGTTTTTGCATTTCAAATTTTTTTTTTTGAGTTTTTTGATTTTTTAAAGAATTTTATTTCTTTATTAGAAGGTAATTTTGACGTTGTATTTTTTTATTATGGAAAATAGTAGTATATTTAATTTTGTGTTTAATATAAAACCAATCCATTCTAACCGCCTTAAGCAATAATTTATTGCTAATCAATTTGGTGAAATTAAATTACACAATGCAATCTGATGGTATTTTTTAAATCTAATCGAGGCAGGTAAATGAGTAAAGTCGAAAAAATTAATTTACATGAATACCTGAAAAAGTATTTCGGGTTTGATAATTTCAAGGACGCACAGGAGCAGATCATCCTGAATGTAATGAATGGGAATGATACGTTTGTGCTCATGCCCACTGGTGGAGGTAAGTCTTTATGCTATCAGCTTCCTGCTGTAATCATGGAAGGCACGGCAATTATTATCTCTCCGCTTATTGCACTTATGAAAAATCAGGTGGATTCTATGCGTAGCTTCAGCACAAGTGACGGTGTTGCACATTTTCTGAATTCTTCACTTACTAAAGTTCAAATTGCCAAAGTTAAGGAAGATGTTACCAGTGGTCTGACCAAACTCCTATATGTTGCACCGGAATCACTTACTAAGGAAGAAAATATTGATTTTCTAAAAGGAGTGAAAATCTCCTTTTATGCAGTTGATGAAGCCCATTGTATTTCTGAGTGGGGACATGATTTCAGACCTGAATACAGACGAATTCGTCCGATTATACTTAAAATAGGTTCTGCTCCTATCATTGCTTTAACAGCCACAGCTACTCCAAAAGTGCAAAATGATATTCAGAAAAATCTGGAGATGCTTAATGCTGACGTGTTCAAGTCTTCCTTCCGTCGACATAATCTAAATTATGAAGTCAGACCAAAAATAAATGCTACCAAAGAAATAATTAAATTCATCCTTAATAATAAGGGTAAATCTGGAATTATCTATTGTCTTAGTCGGAAAAAGGTGGAGGAGTTAGCTGAAGCTCTACGAGTTAATGGAATAAAGTCACTGCCTTACCATGCAGGGATGGATGCCAACACCCGGACACAGAATCAGGATAAATTTCTGATGGAAGAAGTAGATGTGATTGTAGCTACCATTGCATTTGGAATGGGTATTGATAAGCCCGATGTTCGATTTGTTATTCACTACGATATGCCTAAAAGTCTCGAAGGCTACTATCAGGAAACAGGAAGAGCCGGACGGGATGGCGGTGAAGGCCGATGTGTTGCATTTTATAGATATAAAGATATTCAGAAACTGGAGAAATTCATGCAAGGCAAACCGGTTGCTGAACAGGAGATTGGGAAACAATTATTGCTTGAGACAGTAGCATACGCAGAAACTGCCGTATGCAGGCCGAAGGTTCTCCTTAATTATTTTGGTGAAGTAATGGAAGAGGATTGCGATAATTGCGATAATTGCCTGAATCCTAAAGAAGAATTTGAAGGCCAGGAATATGTTGAAAACGTTTTGCAGGTCATTCTTGAAGTAAAAGAAAAATTCAAAGCTGACCATGTGGCTGATGTCCTTTCAGGTAAAGGCACATCTGGCGTTAAAGCATACAGCCACCATAAGCTTGAGATCTTTGGAATTGGAAAAGAAAAGGATGTAAGGTTCTGGAATGCAGTTATCCGACAAACTCTGATTGCCAGATTTGTTTTAAAGGACATAGAAAACTATGGACTCCTATACCTAAGTGAGGCAGGTCATGAATATTTAAAAGACCCACAACCTTTCATGCTGACACAGGATCATGACTACGAAGAAAGTCCCGATTCTGAACCTAATGCTGGCACTGGCGGAGGTGTTGATGCAGAATTATTTAACATCCTGAAAGATCTTAGAAAAAAAATTGCCAAGGACGTAAAACTTCCTCCTTTCGTAATATTTCAGGATCCTTCTCTTGAGGATATGTCTATCCAATATCCTATTACCATTGAAGAATTGCAAAATTGCGTTGGGGTTGGCGCGGGCAAAGCACAAAGATATGGTAAAGAATTCATTGAACTTATCAATACATACGTTGATGAAAAGGAAATCATCCGGCCTCAGGATATGGTTGTTAAATCAGTAGTAAATAAATCTGGACTTAAGGTTTTCATTATTCAAAGTGTTGACAGGAAAATAGCATTAGACGATATTGCTGAGTCCAAGGGTATTGAAATGCCTGAGCTTCTGACTGAAATAGAGGCAATCATAAATAGTGGGACAAAACTCAATCTTGATTACTACATCAGTCAGGTAATGGATGAAGACAAGCAAGAGGATATTTTTACTTATTTCCGTGAAGAAGCTGAAACCGAATCCCTCGAAGCTGCTCTAAAAGAGCTTGGTGAGGAAAATTATACCGAAATGGATATTCGACTCATCAGAATCAAGTTTATGACTGAGATGGGGCATTAATTTAGTAGCTTAAAATCCACCAAAAATTCAAATCCCAATAAGCAACAAGAACCTGATGCCCGGTCCAATTCCCATTCTTCAGATACATGAGCTATCCAAATCATATGGATCTGTTAAGGCCTTATCCAATATGAGTATAAATGTATTGCCAGGGCAGGTTTTCGGAATCCTTGGTCCCAATGGAAGCGGGAAAACTACTACACTTTCCATTTTGACTGGAATTTTGGAGCAGGATAAAGGTAGCTTTACCTGGTTCGGAGAACCATCAAATGCATCTGTCAGGCGCAGAATCGGATCTCTGATTGAAACTCCATCTTTTTTTCCCTATATGAGTCTGGAAAACAATCTCAAAATTGTGGCTCAAATAAAAGAATGCGACGGCAAAGATATTCCTGAAGTTCTTACTCTCGTGAAACTCTACGATAGAAGAAAATCGCGGTTTTCAACCTTATCATTGGGTATGAAACAGCGACTTGGAATTGCGGCGACACTTATTGGGAACCCTGAAGTTCTGGTTCTTGACGAACCAACCAACGGACTTGACCCAGAGGGAATAGCCGAAGTCAGGGAACTGATTACTCAGCAGGCAGAAAAAGGGAAGACTATTATTATGGCCAGTCACATCCTATCAGAAGTAGAAAAAGTGTGCAGCGATGTGGCAATTTTCAAAAGCGGACAGCTTCTTGCTCAGGGAAATGTGAAATTACTTCTTGAAGGGAAAATGGTTCTGGAGGTAAAAGCTCCTAACACGGAAACTTTATTAAAAATGCTTAAGAATTGTCCGTTTGTAAATCAAGCAAAAGAGGAGAATTCCAGCGTATCAGTAATTCTTTCTGAAGGTTCAAACTCTTCAGACCTTAATCGTTACGCCTTTGAAAATGGAATAGTCTTTAGCGAGATAATTATGCATCAAAAATCACTGGAAAGCCAATTTCTGGAGTTGGTAAAGGGATAGTAAAATGATCAAACTACTTAAAATAGAATTAAGAAAAACTCTGACTTATGTCCCATTCCAGATATTAATTGGCCTTCATCTGGTACTATTTATCGTGGGAATTTTTTTTATCCCCCGAATTGACACCAAAATACCTTTCTTATCTATCCTTCCTCTGTATCAGTTTCCTCATGTTTGGAATTTCACTACTTGGATATCGAGTTTTTATAATATAAGTCTGGTGTTGCTTGTAATTATGCTCACATGTAATGAATTTAACAATAAAACCTACAAGCAACAAATTATTTTCGGACTAAGCCGCACAGACCTTCTGGTTCAGAAAATTATACTAATGCTTCTGTTATCTTTCTATGTAATTCTGCTTGTTGGAGTTTCATCGATAGCTTCAGGATTATTCTATAGTTACAAAATTTCTATGGGCTTGGTCTTTGAGCAATCATGGATAATGGCCACGTTGTTTGTACAGATTTTTACTTATTTGTGTTTTGGCTTACTGTTTTCATTGATATTCAGAAATATGATCCTCTCTGGAGTTGTGTATCTGATGTACAGGGTAATAATCGAACCTGTAATCCGTATAAATTTTCCGGAAGAATACAGATGGTACTTCCCGACTAAGTTTGTTACAAATCTTACTCCTCGGCCAGAAATTATGTCGATGATTCAGAACAATCTGCAAAAGCAGGGTCAGACAGACGGGAAAGAGATGGAGAAAATTAACGCATTGATGCCGGAAGGATTGCCAATATGGGAAAACCTTATACTGACAATGGTTCTAATTTCCATTTTATTGTTCATCTCAATGCAAATTTTAAAGAAACGCAGGTTCAATTAGACCTCAACGAACGGATAGTTTAGGTAAATTTTCTTCAATCCTGCTGTTAAATCAATCAACTGAGAATCATTCTATTCTTTCCTGATATCAAAAGCATCCCTCATGCCATTGCCAAGCATTGTAAAAGCGAGTACCATCAGCATTATGGCAAAACCGGGAATAAACGCCAGATATGCTTTTCCGGCAAGGATAAAACCATAGTGGTCTTTTACCATTCCTCCCCAAGAGGCCATTGGAGGCTGCACTCCAATTCCAAGAAAGCTCAGTCCTGCTTCAATTAGAATTGCAGAGGCAAAATTGGCAGCGGAAATAATTATCACAGGTGAAATAATATTAGGGATTATATGTTTCAAAATAATTCGTAAATCATTATATCCCAGAACTTTTGCCGCTTCAATAAATTCCTTTTCCCGGAGACTTAAAATTTGTCCCCGTACAATTCGAGCTACTTCAACCCACATTGTAACTCCAACAGCAACAAAAACTTGCCAGAAACCCTTTCCGATTACCATTGTTAGTGCCACCACTAGCAACAAAGTTGGAATTGACCAGATGACGTTGATTATCCACATAATGATCTTATCAGTAACACCCCGGTAATAACCGGCAATCGCACCTAGGCTTATTCCAATGAGCAATGAAATACAAACAGCAATGAAACCGACCATTAATGAAATTCTTGCACCAAGAATTATTCGGCTCAGCATATCCCTGCCAAACCGATCAGTACCCAGATAAAAAACTTTTGAAGATAACTGCTCATCTAATATTTTCTTTTGTAATTCATCAATGGTTTCTGTAACTATTTTACCATCAATTAGTTTTATTTCCAACTGGTTATCAGTAATAATTTTGTTTAGAGAAAAGTCAGCCTGAACCGCATATATTACATCGCCCAGAAAATAGGATTTGTAAAACTCTTCCTTTTCAGAAAAATCAGTAAATTCACGAATAATAATTTGTGAACCCTTGAAACTGAAAGTCAAATAAGGAACAACATCAAATTCTGCTTCCCGACCATAAATCATGGTTTTAAGAAAGCCTGTTTTATCAATTATTTCATTCTTTCGAACCAACAGCACCTTTGTAGAGAAACCCGGAGCCTTTCCTGAAAGCTCAAGGTGCTGTGTATTTGCATAAGGGGATTTATCAGGACAAATGCTATAGCCCAAAATTGCCGTTAATACAACAAGTAAGATTAGAATAAGTCCCCCTACAGCAAGAGGATTTCTTCTAAACTTGTCCCAGGCAATTTCCAGTGGTGTTGTACTTTTATCTGACATTTATTTTAATTTACTCGTCTCCCCTTCCAACTTGAGGGAATAATATTACCTGCTATTCCTATGAATGAAATATAAAGAAAATAAAGAAATTGAGATAAAACAAAAAACTTAAGCAAGCCTTTTTTGTTAAAAAAATCCAAAACTACCCTAAGAAAGGAGTAATCAAGAATTGTTTTGATAATAAAGATACTACCACCAATAATTAAAAAGTAATAATTAAAAAAAGACATGACAAAACAATTTAATAGAAAAAGATTGATGAGTAAAACAACAATTGCAGAAATAATAATTGATTTGTCTCTATAAAACCTTGACTTTGAAACCCATCTCATTCTTTGCTGAATGTATGTTTTAATGTGAGTCTTTGGCAAAACATAAACTGATGCATCTTTTGATTTTAAAAAGAATAGTCGTCCAGGGAAATTCTTTTTCAGATTAAGTAGAAGGAAAACATCATCCCCTGAGGCTGTCTGATTATTCAGATTTCCAATATTGTTAAGGTACGCATCTTTATCTACGGCAAGATTTGCCCCATTTACCATTATTGGATCATTAATTCCAAACGAACCTGCTGTACTCGCCATCAGGCTAAAAAACTCAAGAGACTGAAATCGACTTAAAAATCCGGAAGAAGGCGAAATTATAACCGGAGCAGCTATTAAAACTGGATTAAAACTTTGATATGCGTTAACTATTGTTGAAATCCAGGTATTTTCAAGAATACAATCTGCATCAGTAAAAAGCAGCAATTTCCCCTTTGCATTTACAGAAGCATGAGCAAGTGCAGTTTTTTTGCCAATCTCCGACCCTTTTAGTGAAATAAGTGATGAATTTCCACCTGCTAAAATAAAATTTTTCACCATTTCAACTGATTTATCGGATGAATGATCATCAGCAAATATAATCTCTGTAAATTCAGATGGATAAGTTTGTTCCTTCAATGATTTGAATAATGCAGGAAGGTTATTCTCTTCGTTTCGAAATGCAATTATTACACTTACCGGAATATTTAAATCATTTTCTGGGGACGGAAAATCAGGAATAGAATTCCATCCAAAAATTAACCGGCATATTAGCACAGCATAAGCAAAACTTATGAAAATTGCAAAAATCAGGATGGCTATCATTATTTTTGATTCAGGAATTTACCCGAATAAGATCATCTACTTTTTTAAAAAAGTCGGCGAAGTCAATAGGTTTTGTGATATAATCATTGCATCCTGCTTGAATGCATTTTAGTTTGTCATCGTCCATGGTATTGGCAGTCTGAGCAATAACAGGGAGTTCTGGCCGCAATTTTTTTATTTCCTTTGTTGCCAAATAACCATTTAGAATAGGAAGTTGAATATCCATTAAAACAAGACTGATAAGTGGATTATCCTTAACCATATCAATTGCTTTTTGCCCATTATCTGCATGTAGGATTTTCACAAAAGTATTTCTCAATAAGACTTCAAGCAATTTAAAACTGATAAAATTATCCTCAACAATAAGTATAGTAAACCCTGTCCAGTTGATTTTACTTTTTATTTCAGTTTCCAGAGCAGATTTGGGTTTTTTGTCTTCGAAAGCAATGTTCCCATCCTGAGTTGGAGTACCCTGCGGATTAACTGCTGAGATTCCATCTGGCGTTAGTACTTTCCCTTGCTGAATCCCTGAGAATTCCTCTTTAAAAATATCATTATCAGCCATGTACTAAATTTCAGATTTGACTTAATGTTTGGACTAGTGAGAAACGAACAATAATTACGAAAGCTAAACCAATGTTAGATTTTCTTTCTAAGGTTAATTTCATCCCTGATTTTCGAGGCTCTTTCGTAATCTTCATTGCCTATTGATTCATCCAGGATTTCATTAAGTTCTTCAAGGGAATAGGCCTTGAATTCATTAGAAGTATATTTTGAAGGGGTCGGACTGGTGGTTTTTTCCTCTTCTTCTGAAATAGGCTGATTGCTTGTCTCTTTGTCGAAATCCAAAACTATTCCAGCTTTTGCAATTATTTCTTCTGTTGTATAAATTGGACATTTAAATCTAAGTGCTAACGCAATAGCATCGGAGGTGCGGGCATCCAGAGTTATGCTGTCTAAACCATTATCACATTGAAGCTGCGAATAAAAAACTCCTTCTTCCAATTTATAAATTACCACTTCGTTTATGGTAATACCAAAAACTTTGGCGAAATTCATAAAAAGATCGTGAGTAAGAGGGCGTGGAGGCTTCAGACCTTCAAGTTCGATAGCTATAGACTGCGCTTCAAACCCTCCAACAATAATAGGAATACGCCTTTCTCCATTTTCTTCGGTAAGTATCAGAGCGTATGCACCCGACTGAGTCTGACTATAGGAAATACCTAATACATTTAACTTTACCATACCTTTTGTAACAACTTGATCTGCAATAAATGAAAAACAAATATAATGTTTTTGCTTTAAGACTATGTAATTAATTAATTTTCAATGTGCTATGAAAATCCAAATATTCAAAATATATGCATTCTATAGACAATGGCTAATTATTAGCTAAAAAATAACTTAGATTTACATTTACAAAACAGGCTTAAATATAATGTTTTTCAATCAAAACAAAGCCAGTTAAATAAAAAAGCTAACCAAATGCATTACCAATTTAAAAATACTTTTAAATTGACCTTGTTCAAATAATCTTTATGAAGTTGCTTTATAAAGATTAAGTAACAGAAAGCCAGTTACTGTAAATATCAAATAGAAATATTAGCTGTATTTTAGGAAATCTTTACATTTACATACTTGATTGAAAACGAAATAATTATCCAGTAAAAAAATAATTGCAGTAAATATTTGCTAATCCATTTAACTTTCCTATTTTTGCACTCCATTTTCATGAATTAAGTAAAACTTGTAATAATGTACGCAATTGTTGATATCGCAGGACAGCAGTTCAAGGTTAAGAAAGACCAGAAGATCTTCGTCCACAGATTAGAAGGTGAAGTTGGTAATCAGGTTGATTTCGACCGTGTTCTTCTTATAGACAACGACACTAATGTTGCCGTTGGTGCTCCGGTTATTAATGGAGCAATGGTTTCTGCTAAAATCCTTGAGCACGTAAAAGGTGATAAAGTTATCGTTTTCAAGAAAAAAAGAAGAAAAGGCTATAGGGTTAAAAATGGCCACAGACAATATATGACTCAGATTGTAATTGAGGACATCATTGAAACTGGTGCAAAACCAAAAGCAGTTGCTGAGAAAAAAGTTGTAGTTGCAAAGGCTGCTGCTCCTAAAGTAACTGAAGAAGTTAAGCATATAGTTGCTGAGAAAAAAGTAGCTGAGCCGAAAGCAGTTGCAAAACCTGCAGTAGCTGTGAAAAAACCTGTAGCAACTAAGAAACCTGCAGCAGAAAAAGCTACTGCAAAGAAGACGACTGAAAAGAAACCTGCAGCAGCAAAAAAAGCTCCAGGCAAGAAATAATTACCGAATAAAAAATAAAAGCGAATAGATATGGCACACAAAAAAGGAGCCGGAAGTTCAAGAAACGGTCGCGAATCAGAAAGTAAACGATTAGGAGTTAAATTATATGGCGGTCAGATTGCAACTGCTGGTAATATCATCGTTCGCCAGAGAGGCACCGTTCACATGGCCGGAAAAAACGTTGGAATAGGTAAAGATCATACACTCTTTGCACTTATTACTGGAATAGTTCAGTTTAAGAAAAGAAGAGACAATAAATCATTTGTCTCCGTGGTTCCTGCTGAAGAATAATTCACTCAAAGATTAATTAAAATCTCCTTCAAACTGTTAACTTTGAGTACAGTTTAAGGAGATTTTTTTATTTTACACCTGTTAACATGCTTACTATTAGTTTTATCCGTGAAAACCGGGATTTTGTTTTAAGTCGCCTGAAGCTCAGAAACTTCAAGGATACTTCATTGATTGATACCATCATTGACCTTGACAACCAACGTCGTGCAGCACAAAAAGATGCAGATTCTGCTCAGGCCGAAATGAATGTTCTTTCGAAGGAGATTGGTCAACTTTTTCAGAGCGGAAAAACTGCAGAAGCCACAAAGGCAAAAGACCGCACATCTCAGCTTAAGGAAAATATCAAGGAATACAATCAAAAAAACGATGAGGCAAGTGCCAAACTAAATGAATTGCTTGTTCTGATTCCTAATCTACCCCACATATCTGTTCCTGAAGGTAAAACCCCTGAAGACAACCTGTTTATCCGTGGAAATGATAAAAAAGTAACTCTTTCCGCTGATGCCTTGCCTCACTGGGACCTTGGAACTAAATACGATTTTCTTGATTTCGATCTGGGTACAAAACTTACCGGAGCCGGATTTCCTGTGTTTAAAGGTAAAGGTGCCCGTCTGCAGCGTTCACTCATTAATTTCTTCCTCGACGAAAACGTAAAAGCAGGTTATCGTGAAATTCTGCCTCCACTAATGGTTAATGAAGATTCTGCCTTTGGTACCGGTCAGCTTCCCGACAAAGAAGGACAAATGTACCATTGCCAGATCGACAATTTCTTTCTGATTCCAACTGCGGAAGTTCCTGTTACAAATATTTACCGTGATGTTATTCTCGATGCATCTGAACTCCCATGTAAAAATACTGCCTATACCCCCTGCTTCCGTCGTGAGGCTGGCTCATATGGTAAAGAAGTGCGCGGCTTAAATCGCGTTCACCAGTTCGATAAGGTCGAAATTGTACAAATCTCCCATCCTGACAAATCCTACGAAGCTCTTGAGGCAATGGTATGTCACGTGGAAGAAATTGTGAAGAAACTTGAACTTCCGTACCGAATTATCAAACTTTGTGGTGGCGACATGGGTTTTACTTCTGCACTTACTTATGATTTCGAAGTTTACGCTGCTGCGCAAGGTCGCTGGCTCGAAGTTAGTTCAGTTTCGAATTTCGAATCCTATCAGGCAAACCGACTCAAGCTCAGATTTAAGGATAAAGGGGATAAAAAAACCACACTTGCCCACACTCTGAACGGTTCTTCACTTGCATTGCCGCGCATTGTTGCTGCTCTTCTTGAAAACAATCAGACCCCTGAAGGAATTGTGATTCCTGAAATATTAAGGCCATATACAGGATTCGACATGATTAATTGATCTGATGTGAATGAACAACCAGCAAAAATCCTATCTTTTCGCGGGAATTACAATTGTTTGCTGGGGGACCGTTCCAACTGCCTTCAAAATAGCTCTGCGCTATCAGGATAATTTTCAATTGCTCTTTATTGCTGCCTTTACAAGTACACTTATTTTCGCCGGAGCATTGCTTTTTAATCAGCAATGGAAATTGGTATTGACACTTTCTTTTAAAGATTATCTCATTTCAGCTGCATTAGGTTTTTTAAACCCTTTTGCATACTACCTTATCCTGTTTAAGGCATATTCAATACTTCCAGGGCAAGTGGCTCAGCCGATCAACATGATCTGGCCGATAATTCTGGTATTGATTTCAATTCCTCTATTGAAGCAAAAAATCTCCATCAGAAGCATTCTTGCATTGCTTATTAGTTTCTCGGGAGTATTCTTTATTTCTTCTCAGGGAGGGAGTGGAAATTTCAAACCTGAGCATTTAACGGGCGTCTTGTTGGCCCTTGGAAGTTCTGTATTATGGTCATTTTTCTGGATACTAAATGTAAAAGATAGTAAGGATGAAGCACTTAAACTATTTCTGAATTTTTTCTTTGGTCTGATTTTTCTTTGTATTGCGATGCTTATAATGGCTAAGCCATTGCCAGTTTCAGTTGGTGCTTGGATGTCAGGCATTTATGTAGGTATATTTGAAATGGGACTTGCATTTATATTCTGGATGAAAGCATTGAAGCTAACCAGCTCAACCGACAAAATAAGTAATCTGATCTATATCAGCCCGTTTTTATCCCTCTTTATAATTCATTATATTGCAGGTGAAAAGATTTACTTTACAACACCGATTGGACTTGCATTGGTTATTATCGGTATAATTTTCCAAAAAATTAAATCAAAAGGATGAGCTCCGTTGAACGAATTATTCTGGGTATTGATCCCGGTACAAATATAATGGGATATGGGCTTATCAAAGCATCTGGAAAAGATCCTGTATTGCTAAGCATGGGCATTACAGATATGCGAAAAGAAAAAGATCCCTACACTAGCCTTCAGATAATTTTTCGGGCTATAATCGCTCTGATTGACGAATACCATCCAGATGAGCTAGCTATTGAAGCGCCCTTTTTCGGTAAAAACGTACAAAGTATGCTAAAATTAGGGCGGGCTCAAGGTGTTGCAATGGCAGCAGCCCTTTCAAGAGACATTCCTATTTTTGAATATTCTCCGCGAAAAATAAAGATGTCAATTACCGGTCAGGGAGCGGCTTCAAAAGAACAGGTCGCAGATATCCTTTCCAGAATATTGCATTTTAAAGAAATCCCAAAAAATCTTGATGCTACTGATGGTGTAGCCGCTGCCGTTTGTCATTTTTTTCAGGCCAGGCCAACGGGAAGTGTGAAAAGTTTTACAAATTGGAATGATTTCATCAAGAAGAATCCAAGCAGACTCAAATAAATTCAAATTAGAACTTCAGAAACATCAGATTCACCAGATAGGTGAAAAGCCACAATATTTCATTTTCACTAAAAAACATGACGGGTTTAAACCCCTCCATGTTTAATGTCTCGAAAAACTAAAAATCAGCGTTTTTTAATTGTTTTTTTGAAAATCACCAACTATTTTTGGCCACCTTACCCGGAAATCATATAGTTGTTTTCTGATAATATTAGAGGTGCTCAACAATAGCTTTGGCAGTAGCAGTAAACTCTTCAGCAGTAAATGAAAGCTTCGAATTGCCGAAATTTATATCTCCCAGCTTATTAATAGGAATCAGGTGAATGTGGGCGTGAGGAACTTCGAGTCCAAGAACAGCTACCCCAATACGTTTGCAGGGTACAGCCTTTTCTACTGCATGAGCCACTTTTTTGGCAAACACCATCATGCCTGCAAGTAGCTGATCATCAACATTAAAAATATAATCTACCTCTTTTTTAGGAATTACAAGAGTATGCCCTTTGGCCAAGGGATTAATATCTAGAAAAGCAAGGTAATTTGCGTCCTCTGCTATTTTATAACAGGGGATTTCACCATTTACAATTTTGGTAAAAAGAGTTGCCATTACCTATAAGTTATAGCGATATTTCAACAATTTCATATTCAACTTCTCCGGAAGGAACCTTTACAGTAACCGTTTCACCTACTCTTTTTCCGAGAAGAGCATGGGCAATAGGAGTACCGACAGAAAGCTTTCCTGCCTTAAGATCAGCTTCAGTTTCAGAAACTATCAGGTATTGTAAAACAGCATTATTGGATTTATTTCTGATTTTAACCCGGTTCATTAGCTGAACTGTCTCAGTGTCTATTTTTGATTCATCAATTATTCTGGCATTTGCAAATTTCTCTTCCAGTTGCGAAATTTTCATTTCCAACATCCCCTGAGCATCTTTTGCTGCATCATATTCTGCATTTTCCGACAAATCCCCTTTATCACGAGCCTCAGCTATCTGCCGTGAAATTGAAGGACGTTCAACTTTTGTAAGATGATCCAGTTCTTTCTTAAGTTTCAGCAATCCCTCCTGAGTCATGTAATTTACCTTTGTCATAGTAACCTCCTGATTTGTATTAGTAAAAAAGAAAAAGAATTCAGGAATCCCTGAACTCTTTGTATGCAAAAATATAAATTTTTTTCTGAGTTTAAAATATTCTTATATGCTTTATAAAATTAGTAAAGATTTATGTCAGAAATCTTTACGGTTAAATATCTCCGAATAAATAAATGCTGTTCGGGGATTAAAATCTTCAACAAGCCCCGACATTTCCTCTTCCATATCGGTTAATGCTGCAGAATACTGATCAGTTAAGCTATTATAAACCAATGAGCTATGATCTTTACTATAATCAAAGGCAGGTTCTCCTTCGTCCATTCCAGTAGTATCCAGCGAACTTTGAGCCTGATCTCTATAATCAATATTGCTATCAATTGGCTGTGTTTCAGCAGGAATAATGTCCTCAATTTTTTCTGTACTAAGATCAGGAACAACATCAATAGGTGTCGTATCTTCAACACTATCCTTTGATGTAAAATAATACTCCTGAGCTCTCAAAACTTCAGTGGTTGGGTTGAGTTCACGGAATATTTCCTGAAATTGCGTTTTTAAGGTTTCGGGTTCTTCGGAAACATCCTCCTCATGAGAAACCTGTGTTTGGGGTTTCTTTTTCTTGCCCATTGCTCCAATAGCAACAAATACAATTGTAAGGATTACATACACCAGATTACCAATATCAAAGTCTGCTTTCATGTTAGATGCAATAAGGCGTTAGAATAGTCCGTTAAAGTTACAAAAAAATATAACTAACTTTGATCACGATTCTGAATAAACACAAAGTATGATAAAAGTTTTAAAAATAAAAATTTTTGTTGTTACAATCCTGATTTTATTCTCTTCTTCAAACTGTAAAAAAGATAATTTCAGGTTTCCTTATATTATAATAAATGCCAATATTGGCCTTTATAGCGATCTTGGTGCTTTGCCTATGGGAGGTGTAATTACTTTCCCCTCAACTCGTTTTGGAGGAGTAGGTGGGCTCATAGTTTACAAAGAGTCGGAAGATAATTATATGGTTTTCGATGCAGCATGCACTTATGACTATATCGATACTTGCAACGTGAAAAGCAGCGAGTCCTTTCAGGAATTAATGGAATGCCCCTGCTGTCATTCAAGTTTCCTGTTAAGTTCAGAGGGAAACGTCTTTCAAGGTCCCGCAAAATATCCCCTGGTACAATACCAATCCTTTCTGGATGGCGCTGTACTCAGGGTTGTAAATTAACTCAGCTATTAATATCTGTAATGATCTGGTTTAAAGGGACCTGTTTCAGAAACTCCAAGGTACTCAGCTTGTTCCTTTGTGAGTATTGTAAGCTTAACTCCGATTTGCGCAAGATGGAGTCTTGCAACCTCTTCGTCAAGTTGTTTGGGAAGTCTGTAAACACCGATTTCGAAATGCTTCTGCCATAATTCAATCTGAGCAAGTGTCTGATTAGAAAAGGAGTTACTCATTACGAATGAAGGATGCCCGGTTGCGCATCCAAGGTTAACCAATCGGCCTTCAGCCAAAAGAAAAATGGAATGACCGTCATCAAAAATATATTTATCGACCTGAGGTTTAATATTTAATTTCTTAACTCCAGCAAAAGTATTAAGTTGGGTTACCTGTATTTCATTATCGAAGTGCCCAATGTTGCAAACAATTGCCTGATCTTTCATTTTTTTCATGTGCTCCAGGGTAATCACGTCTTTATTTCCTGTGGTTGTGACGTAGATATTTCCTTCTTTCAGGGCATCTTCAACGGTGCTTACTTCAAAACCCTCCATAGCAGCCTGAAGAGCGCAGATAGGGTCGATTTCTGTAACGATAACGCGAGCTCCATAGGATTTCATTGAATGAGAGCAACCTTTTCCAACATCGCCATAACCGAGAACAACAACCACTTTTCCGGCAATCATTACATCAGTTGCTCTTTTTATACCATCAGCCAGAGATTCTCTGCAACCATAGAGATTATCGAATTTTGATTTAGTTACTGAGTCGTTCACGTTGATTGCTGGAAAAAGTAACTGACCTTTTTCCTGCATCTGATACAGGCGGTGAACACCAGTAGTTGTTTCTTCTGAGACACCTTTTAATTCTTTAACATAACGGTGCCAGCGACCATGATCTTCAGCAAGAATGGCTTTAAGCTCAGAGAAAATAATTGACTCTTCATGATTTGAAGGCTCGACATCAAGTACCTTTGAATTATTTTCAGCTTCAAATCCTTTGTGAATCATCAAAGTAGCGTCTCCACCATCATCTACGATAATATTTGGGCCTTCCCCACCCGGGAAATTAAGGGCTTGAGCGGTACACCACCAATATTCTTCGAGAGATTCACCCTTCCATGCAAAAACAGGAACGCCAGCAGCAGCAATAGCAGCGGCTGCGTGATCCTGAGTAGAAAAAATGTTACAACTTGCCCAACGCACGTCAGCACCAAGCTCAACAAGGGTTTCAATAAGTACTGCAGTTTGTATGGTCATATGAAGAGAACCTGTAATACGTGATCCCTTAAGGGGTTTGGATGCAGCATATTTATTCCTAATAGCCATCAATCCGGGCATTTCTTTTTCTGCAATATCAATTTCTTTCCTGCCAAAATCCGCAAGGGTAATGTCTCTTACTTTATACTTCAAATTTTCCATAATTGAGCTTTGTGTACTTATTTATTTTTTTGCAAATGTAATACATTTATTTAAATGACCGAAGACAGAAGACAAGTGAGGTAACAGTGGAATATGGTTATTTACTATACCCGTTAAGATACGGTTTTCAATCAAAATTCTATTTTTCTCCAAGCATGCCTTTAGCGGTTTCCTTATCAATAACCAATTGTTCTCTTAACTGTTCAATTCCGCTGAATTTTTTTTCGTCTCTTATTCTGTTTTTAAAATGGAGGTAAACATCTTTATTGTACAGATCGTCTTTGAAATCGAAGAGGTTAACTTCAATTGTTTTAATGGTCATGCCAGTTTCGATTGTAGGCCTAAAGCCAATATTCAACATACCAGGATATAGTTTACCCTCTACCTCCAGTTGCACTGCATACACTCCATCGCGGGGTATAAGTTTATGAGGATCGTCAGGAACGATGTTTGCCGTAGGAAATCCTATTTTCCTGCCAATGCGGTTTCCACCGACAACCTTCCCATGTAAAAAATAATCGTACCCAAGGTATTTGTTAGCCAAATCAAGATTCCCAGAATGAAGCAGTTCTCTGATAAGTGATGAACTCAATTTTACTCCGTCCAGATTTTTTGACTCCATTCTCTCGATACCAAAACCATAAATACTTGCGCAATGTTTGAGATTCTCGAAATCTCCTTCTCTGTTTTTACCGAATTTATGATTATATCCTACTATTAACTGCTGAATTCCAATAGCATCAACGAGATAATCTTTAATAAACATGCAAGATTCAAGGTTTGCAAATTCAGTTGTAAAAGGAATAATTAGGAAATGGTTTATCCCTTCTTTTTCCAGAAGATATATTTTTTCATCCAGACTGGTCAGGTACCGGAGGTTATCAGGATCCTTATTTAGTACCAGGCGTGGATGAGGCCATAATGTAACGACAACCGTTTCACCGGAAATCTTGTCTGCGGTTTCACGAAGGTGATTTAGCAGAAACCGATGACCCAGATGTACGCCATCGAAAATGCCGATAGTTACAACTGCTTTGGAGGCTTTAAATCCATTTATATTTTTCCAGATTCTCAATTCTATTTATAAAAAAGGTAAAAATAACAAAATAAATGGTTTTAATTTCCTACATAAAATTCACTACCTTTCATTCCTCCAATCTCAATATTATGAAGGAACCCGGAATTGTTAAACTTGACTCTTATCTTGCCCCGTTTACGCAAGTTATTCTGGAACGCATGAAGCGGGTACAGGAGAAAAAAAATGAACTTTCACCAAAATCAAAATTGTCTTCATTTGCTACGGGGCACCTTTATTTTGGAATTCACTGTATAAATGGAAACTGGGTTTTCAGGGAATGGGCACCAAACGCAACAGATATTTTTCTTATTGGTGATTTCAATAACTGGAAGGAATCTGAGCAATATAGATTTAAATCGATCGGCAATGGAAACTGGGAACTAAATTTGAAAAGTGATCTAATCCATCATAAAGACCTGTATAAACTATCAATGCATTGGCCGGATGGCCAGGGAGAGCGAATCCCTGCTTATACCACCCGTGCTGTGCAGGATGATAAAACAAAACTTTTTTCTGCGCAGGTTTGGTTTCCCGAGACTGAATATGTATGGAACAATTCCTCTCCTTTAAAAAATGATCCTCCTTTTATATATGAAGCTCATATTGGCATGGCAACTGAAGATTACCGTGTAGGGACATATAAGGAATTTCGTGAAAATGTCTTACCAAAAATTATAAAGGCAGGATATAATACTCTGCAACTAATGGCAATTCAGGAACATCCATATTACGGATCGTTTGGGTACCATGTATCAAGTCTTTTTGCAGCTTCCTCACGATTTGGAGAGCCTGAGGAATTAAAAAGGCTGATAGATGAGGCGCACGGTGCTGGTATCAGCGTAATAATGGATTTAATTCATTCACATGCCGTAAAAAATGAAAATGAAGGATTGGGGCTATATGACGGTTCCCCTTTCCAGTTTTTTCATACCAGAAATAAAAGAGAGCATGTTGCCTGGGATTCGCTTTGCTATAATTATTCGAAAAATGAAGTGTTGCATTTTCTTCTTTCCAATATCGAATACTGGCAAAAAGTGTACAAATTCGATGGGTTTCGATTCGATGGCGTGACCTCGATGCTATACCTCGATCATGGCTTAGGTCGTGATTTTACAAACTATAGCATGTATTTCGATGGCCAACAGGATGAAGACGCAATAACCTATCTGGCCCTTGCAAATTCGCTTATTCACGAGAATGATCCATTAGCCCTCACCATTGCAGAAGAAATGTCGGGATACCCTGGTTTAGCTGCAAAATCAGCTGATGGAGGCCTTGGATTTGATTTCCGAATGGCAATGGGAACGCCTGATTACTGGATAAAAGTGATCAAAGAAAAACCTGATGAGCAGTGGAACGTTTCTGAAATGTATTATGAACTTACCAATAAAAGAGTGGAAGAAAAAACTCTGGGATATGCCGAATCGCATGATCAGGCGCTTGTTGGTGATCAGACAATTATTTTCAGGTTGATTGGCAAAGAGATGTATTTCAGCATGGATAAACCCAAGGAAAATCTGAAGGTTGAACGTGGTATTGCCCTGCATAAAATGATCCGGCTTCTGACTATTGCTACCTCAGGCAATGGTTATTTGAATTTCATGGGAAATGAATTCGGGCATCCTGAATGGATTGATTTTCCTAGACTGGGAAATAACTGGTCGTATCAATATGCCCGTCGACAATGGAGACTGGTTGATAATCCTCAATTAGGTTATCGGTATCTTAATGAATTCGATCAGAAAATGATTGCTTTGTTGCGTGAAAATAGATTATTTAAAGGCGGCGCTCCTCGTTTGTTTCATGATAATTCTGAAGCTCAGGTACTGGGATTTGAAAGAGATGAATTATATTATATTTTTAATTTTAGTCCCACTCATTCCTACACTGAATACGGTTTAAATGCATCTCCTGCAAAGTATAAGGTTATATTAGATACTGATGAGATTGCTTTTGGGGGACAAGGCCGCATCGATCATAACTTTGTTTACCGCACCACTCCAACGGGAAATCATAGTTCAGATAATTACTTTAAAATCTATCTCCCTTCTCGCACAGGACTTGTCCTGAAAAAGGAAAAAATAAAGGGAGTGTTTGACACTCCCTAAATTATCATATCCAACGTAAAAGGGGCAATTCCTGTCTGCGAGCCAGATGCTTATGCTTCGGGAAAATTCTGATTCCAAAATCAAAAACTCCCGGCCGTGTTGGAGAGAACTCAATTTCATAGAATGCTTTCGTTCCTTCCTTTTTCGAAAGGGTAAATTCCCTTTTTTCAATGATTTGTGGTTTCTGGCCTTTTGTTTCCAGTTCTGCAACAACAAGTTCAACACCTATCTCCTCTGCCCGAAGCGAATTCAAGTCAAGAACAAGTTGTGATAGGTAATGGTTTCCCAGACAAACAATCTTATTTTCCATCTGTGGATAGGTAATTGAAACAACTTCAATATCGTTCCATGCATTGAGAATTTTCTTTTTCCAGGCTGAAATAACTTTCGCCATATCATAATCTTTTTCCCTCATTTTTAGGGTTCTCACGTACAATGGCTCATAATACTGATGAATATAATCGAGAAGCTGACGGTTCATAGTAAATTCAGGACATACCTCAGTTATTGATTTTTGAATCATTGTAACCCATGAAGTTGGAACGCCTCTTGAATCGCGTTTATAAAATGCCGGCGTGATTTCGTTTTCAATAAGCGAATAAATGGTTTCTGCATCAAGTTGGTCTTGGAAATTCTCATTATCATAAGCCATTTCCTCATCAAGTGCCCAACCAGCACCGGGTTTGTATCCTTCAGCCCACCAACCGTCGAGAACCGAGAAATGAAGATCACCATTCATAACAGCCTTTTCACCACTAGTACCTGAGGCTTCCAGCGGCCGCGTTGGGGTATTCATCCATATATCAACGCCATGCACGAGTTTTTTTGCAAGTGCAATTTCATAACCGGGGAGAAACATTATCTTCCCGATGAACTCAGGTCTGCGGCTAATCTCAACAATCATTTTTATCAGATCCTGTCCCATTTTATCTTGAGGGTGTGCTTTTCCCGCAAAAAATATCTGAACAGGCATGAAGGGATTATTCACAATTTCTGATAATCGTTTGATATCCATAAATAACAGGTGCGCCCGCTTATAGGTAGCAAATCTTCTTGCAAATCCAATTGTTAAAGCATTTGGATTGAGCTTTTCCTGCATTTCGACAATTGTCTTTGGATTTTCATGAGATTTAAGGGAGTTCGAAACAATAGCCTCTTTGATAAAATCAATTAATTCCCTTCTTTCCTGACTTTTAAGCTTCCAGATTTCAGCCTGATCAACCTTGTTAATTTTAGCCCAAACAGACCGGTCGTCCTGCTTTTTGTAAAAGTCGGAATCCAATTCTCTGTGATACAATTCCTTCCAGCTTTTTGAAATCCATGTTGGGATATGTACGCCGTTTGTTACATAACCAATCGGAACTTCCTCTGGAAGGTATCCGCTCCACATATCAGCAAACATATCTCTGCTGACTTTTCCATGTACTCTTGAAACGCCATTCACTTCCTGTGATAAATTTACAGCCAGACAGCTCATTGAAAATTTTTCGCTGCCGGAGTTCTGATGCATTTTACCCAGGTTCATCAATTGATTCCATGTAATTTTCAAACGGGTAGGATAATGAGCAATATAGGCCCTCATCAGATCTTCACTAAAATAATCGTGACCAGCAGGAACAGGAGTATGAGTCGTAAACAGAGCTGAAGACCTTACGATTTCTAGAGCTTCCGGATAAGTATGATTCATTGTCTGAATAAACTCGCGTAGCCTTTCCAGTCCGATAAAAGCAGCATGACCCTCATTACAATGGTAAATGTCGGGATTGAGGTTTAAGGCACGAAGAGCCCTGATTCCGCCAATTCCTAGAAGAATTTCCTGTTTGAGTCTATTTTCATTATTTCCCCCGTAAAGTTGATGTGTTATTGAGCGATCGCTTTCCTGGTTTTCATCAATATCAGCATCGAGGAGATAAAGTTTCACTCTTCCGACATTCACTTGCCAGATTCGTGCGAATAAATCACGACCGGGAAGTACAATTCTGATTTTTTTAAATTCTCCGTTATCATCAAAAACCGGTTGCGCAGGTGTTTTTGAAAACACTTGTGGTTCTGTCACTGACATTTGCTCACCTGCGACCGACATAAGTTGTTTGAAATACCCATATCTGTAGAGGAATCCGATACCAATAATTTTATAATTATGATCGCTTGCTTCTTTAAGGTAATCTCCGGCGAGAAGTCCAAGTCCCCCGGAATAAATTTTTAGTGAATCATGTAAGCCGAACTCCATGCTGAAATAACCCACAGTGGGTCCTTCTTTTGGAGTTTCAGCCATATAATTTGTAAACTCTTTATATATTTTGTTCAGTCTTGAAAGGAAACTATGATCATTTGTAAGTTTATCCAACAATACAAACGGAATTCTCTCAAGCAGTTCAATTGGATTTTCAGCTGTTTCCTTCCATAACTTGGGATCAATCGATTCGAAAAGATCAATTGCATCCTGATTCCAACACCACCACAGGTTTTTGCTTAATACTTCCAATGCCTGAAGATTTTCGGGAAGATTTTGCTGAACCAATACTCTTTTCCAGAGAGGTGTTACCCCCATATTTACCTCTAGCTGAGGCAATTGTTCAACTCTTTCATGTTCAACAAATGTGTCTACACGCTGCATAACTTTGGTAAGTGCTACATCAAACGCTTCATAATAATAATCAATAAGATTTGACCATAATGCTATTCGGGATATGTCGAATGCTTTATCTCTTGCCTCTTTTATTTCTTTCGGAGGAAGAGCATTCATGATAGAAATTGCCTCGCAAATGCCTGTCACAACTTCCAGGTCGTTAAAATCATCCCTATTTATAACAAATACGCCATTCCCCGGATCTTTATAGTTGTCCCGAACCCATAATCCAAAACCGGCCAGACTTGTGGTTACGGTTGGGATATGAAAAGCAAGGCTTTCCAAAGGTGTATATCCCCATGGCTCGTAATATGAAGGGAAAACTGTAAGGTCGAAACCTATGAGAAGATCATAATACGACATATTAAAAATTCCATCGGAGCCATTCAAGTATGAGGGAACAAAGATTATCTTAACATTGTCATCAACACCATTGAATAAACCGGCGGCTTTTATTCTGTTCAGAATTGGGTCATTCTCTGCATAATGAAGATTATGGCTCAAGATATTTTCGCCATGAATTTCGCTACTTTTTGCTTCAAGTTTTTCTATAAGGTCTTTACGCGGGCCATAGTGATTTGCAGGGATCAGGATGAATGCAACAAGTTTTCTTTTAAGTGAATTCGTTTGATTGAGTTTCCCGAGCGAGTCAATAAAAAGGTCAATTCCCTTATTTTTAAACTCATAACGCCCGCTATTTGCGACAAGGAAGGTTTCGTCGTCAAGTTCTTCCCCAAGTAAGGCAGAAGCGACCGCGAGTAATTTTTTTCGACCTGCTTTGCGTTTGGTGTTGAAACTGGCAGCATCAGGGACAAAGCCATCTTCAAAGCCATTTGGAGTAACAAGGTCGACTTCTTTTTGAAGAAATTGTTCGCATTCTTTCGCGGTAATTTCACTTACGGTAGTAAATGCATCGGCAAAGCGGGCAGAGATTTTCTCCATGGATTGCTTAGCAGTAAGGTTAAATTCAGCAGCCTTAACATCCCCGTTATAATCCTTCATTTTACTGTAAAGAGGCTGCTGATTTCCAGCTATAGATCTTCCAATTGCTGTTGCATGAGTGGTAAAGACAGTTCCAGCCTGAGGGAGTACCTCGCGAAGGTAAAGTAGACCCGAGCCTGTCATCCATTCATGAAACTGCGAGATAATCTTATCACTTGGTGATAAGTGGTACTTGCAATAACTTTCAATAACTTTTCCTGAAGCGTAACCGAACAGACTAGCTTCGATATAATCCCATTGTCCGGAAATTGAATCCAGCTTATAAGATTCCCAAAATTTGCTGAATACCTCATCTTTCTTAGAGAAAAAAGTAGTGAAATCAACCAAGATCACAAGAGGCTTACCTTTTATTTTCCAGCGACCTACCCGAATTCTAAGTCCTTCGATTGCAGCTTGTTGCTTCCATCCAGCAAGAAGATTTAAGTCTTCCTTGAATTCAGGATGTTCCTCATCTTCTCTCCAAACATCGGGACCAATTAGTATATATTTATCACCGAATTCTTTCAGTATTGTAGTCGCTTTGGTGGAAATCACGGTATGAATACCTCCCACCTTGTTACAAACCTCCCAGCTTACTTCGAAAATGTAATTGGGACTGATTCTATCATTCATCATAATCTAAGAATAACTTTATAATTATTTTTATTTATTTCTTCTTTGGAACTTTACTAGGCTCTGTCTTTTTGGAAATCGTCCTTTTCACAGTAGTTTTTAAAGTTGGCGACCCCTTTTTTGCAACAAGCTTGCTTTTAGATGTCGGGCTTTTTACGGCAGGATTTTTGGGCTTAGCTTTTTTTGAAGGCTCTGTCTTTTCCAGCTGAGCTGCGTATTGAATAATCAAATCTTCCTTTTCTTTCAATAGTTTGCTTAAGCGTGAAACCTCCAAACCGGGCTCTTCTTCAAGAATTTTGTTAAGTCTGATCTCAAAATCACTGAGAATATTCATGTAATTTATAAAGGCTTCGTAGGGAGAATCGTATGGATTAAAGTAGGAATGCACTTCTCCGTCAGAAAAAAACTTTGTACTCATATAATAAAAATGGTCACTCACCTGAAAATAATCAAAATCCTTCTGAAGTTTAGGATTATTAACCATTTTAACTTTGTCTTGAAGCTCATATAACTTACCAAAAGCCTGCCATTGAAGCTCATTTCCTAGCCAGGCTGTAAGGTCTCTTTCTTCATCTGCCCAGGAAATTGCGTGAGGCACATGAACTGGAGCTACAGGTTGAAGCGAGTTTACTACTTCTGAAGGCGTGCTAAAAGTGAATTTAGTATTTTTAAAAATTGCTGCTGGGAACGCTTTTAAAAACTCGAATATTCCGGTTTCAGCCCATTGATGTTCTCCAAAAGTTTCGTAATCCATAAATAGATTTACTGTCTCTTCTTTTTTGTCAATTGCTTTAATCCAGGAAACATACTTCTCAACGGTAAGTGGGTATTCAGCCCATGATTTATTTGAGAATCTGAATGCAATATCGTCGCTTAGTTTGAAATTTTTTAGTAGAACCTTAAGTTTAGGGTTGATTGCATTATAATAAAGATAATTTGGGCTTTTCCATCCAAGTATATGCTTCGCTCCTTCAGTAATCATAGCCTTATAGCCCATGTCGGCTATCATAGCTCCAATTTCATCAGAATAAATTAATTCTGTATTTCTAAAAACAACAGGCTCTGTCTTAAATAGTTGCTTAATCTTTTCTTTGTGTTTAACAACTTGCTTTTCAAACTCTTCACGATTTGATAAGGAAGCAAGACTATGCGAATAGGTTTCAGATAAAAACTCGACGCAACCTGTATTTGCAAGTTTTTTAAAACTCTCAATAACTTCAGGAGCATAAAGTTCAAACTGATCTATGGCAGTACCTGAAATTGAATACGCCACTTTAAATTTTCCTTCATGCTTTTTTATAAGATCAAGCATGATCTTATTAGTTGGAAGGTAACATTTATCGGCAACCTTACGCATAATACTTTCGTTCATGTAGTCGTCGTAATAATAACTTTGACTACCAATATCGAAAAATCGGTATCTTCTGAATCTAAAAGGTTGATGGATCTGGAAGTATAAACATATTGTTCTCATGGGAAGCAGATTCTTTAACCGTTTTTTATTATAATACTGATTGATATACCTCGTTAACTTTAATTGCGGCGTTTTCCCACTTCATATTCTCAACCTCCTCTTTTCCGTAAATCTTAAACATCGATGAAAGGGCACTATAATTAAGTAAGCCATATATTGCATCTGCCATGGCATCAATATCCCAGAAGTCAACCTTCATTGCGTATTGCAATACCTCTGCCACACCAGATTGATGAGAAATAATTACCGGAACATTTGACTGCATTGCTTCCAATGGCGAAATACCAAATGGTTCAGAGACGGAAGGCATTACATAAACATCACTCATGGAAAACATCTTATAAACATCATCTCCTTTGAGGAAGCCAGTAAAATGAAATTTATTTGCGATTCGGAGTGAGGCGGCTCTGACTATCATTCTGTTTAGCAATTCACCACTTCCCGCCATAACAAATCTTACATTGTCCATTTTTTGTAAGACTTTATATGCCGCTTCAACAAAATACTCAGGTCCTTTTTGCACTGTAACCCGTCCTAAAAAAGTTACGATTTTATCATTATAGTCTCTCTTGGGAGCTAGTGTTTCGGCTTCCTGAATGGGCTCAACTGCATTGTGTACCGTAACAACCTTATCGGGGTTAATTCCATATTTTTCAATAATAGTGCTTCGGGTAAGATTAGAAACAGCAATTATCTTGTCTGCCATTTTCATACCCTTCATTTCAATATCAAAAACAGCCGGATTGACACTTCCTCCGCTTCGATCGAAATCTGTTGCATGAACATGAATCACAAGAGGTTTTCCTGAAACCCTTTTTGCAGCAATTCCTGCAGGAAAAGTAAGCCAGTCGTGTGCATGAATAACATCGAAGTCAGAATCCTCAGCAAGTATCGAGGATACGACCGCATAGTCAGCTATTTCCTGAAACAGATTTGTCCCGTATTTCCCTGTAAATGAAAGTTTTCCTTTGAAGTTAGTGTAAATGAAAGATCTTCCCTGAACTTCTGCGTCCTTAACTGCAGTATAGTATTCATCGGGATCTGTATATGGGATTATTCTGGAATTGATTTCAACATATTCAATTTCCTTCAAAAAGGACTCGTAATTAATCAGTTTTTTATTAATCACAATATCATTTGCCCCTACAATCCTCATCTGGCTCTGATCTTCATCACCATAAGCTTTAGGAACCACAAACTTAATATTCATTTCAGGGATTTTGCTCATGCCTTTTGTAAGGCCGTAGCAGGCAGTGCCCAAACCACCTGATATATGAGGCGGAAACTCCCAACCGAACATTAGTACCTTCATAGGTTTAACATTGTTAGTTTGTGGTTTCAGATTCAAGTTTTTCAATCATCTCACCAATCCTTAAAACAGCGGCTACACTCCAGGCTTGTGAGATTGATCCCCTTGGAGTATGGGGAGGATCGCCGTCATAAATTTCAGATATTGATCCAATTCCATGCATCAGCATATCTTCCTCAAAACCATGGTAAAGCTGAATAACTGTGCTCAAACCACCTGCTTTATATAAATCGAGATAAGCTTTCACATAATGTTCCAGAAGCCATGGCCACACAGTTCCCTGATGGTATGCTGCATTCCGGTTAATTTGATTTCCCTCGTAATATGGGTTGTAGTTATTTTCTTTAGGTGATAAAGTTCGAAGCCCTTTTGGCGTCAGCAGAAAACGAGCAATTATGTCAAGAACGCTCTTTTTCATGTCCTTTGTAATTGGAGTAAAATCAAGAGCAGTGGCAATTACCTGATTTGGTCTGACAGAAAAATCTTTATAATCACCGTCAACATAATCAGCAAGATAGCCCTTCTTTTCATCCCAGAATGTGGAGATGAATGACTGACTAATTTGTTCGGGCAGATCTTTCCATGCTTTTACAAATTTTGCGTCTTTTGCCTTTTTTGCCCATTCGAGGCAAACGCAAACCGCATTATACCATAATGCATTTATCTCAACATCCATACCCATTCGCGGTGTTACTGGTCCGGTTGGGTTAACTGCATCCATCCATGTAAGTGCTTTTCCTGGCTGCCCTGCCCAGATAAGGCCGTTTTCCAACATCCGAATGTTAAAGATAGTGCCATTACGGTAGGAATTCAGAATATCTTTAATTGGTAAATTATAGGTTTTCCAGATATCTGTTTTTTTATCGTACTTCTGATATTGCTGTAATGACCAGAAGAACCATAAGGGTGCATCTACGGAATTAAAAGCAGGGTTATCATTGTCTCCCACATTAGGGAATAATCCACCCTTCATCCTTCTAACCATGGTATCGATTAGATCCTTTGCCTGTTTATATTTTCCGGTTGTCAGCGTTAAACCGGGCAATGAAATAAATGTATCACGACCCCAGGTTCCAAACCAGGGGAATCCGGCAACAATCTCAGTTCTGTCGTCTGTGAAAACTAAGAATTGCTCCGCAGAGTTTACCAAACACCTTTTAAAACTGTCCCTGGCAATTCGTTTCGATTTTTCCTTTTCATAATTTTTTGTCAGCAATTCAGGCTTATCTACCATTTTGGTGTTTCCTGAAAAAACAAGTGCTTCACCTTTTTGAATAGTACATTCGAAATAACCGGGAACAAAAAGGTCTTCTTTGTAATCATATCCCCGTTTCTGCTCTTCGGTATATTCAATATTATAGTACCAGTCGGGACTTGAAACAAATTCTACATCCTTACTAAACTGCATAAAAAGTGAAGGAAGTCCTTCATAAAGTTTAGAAACTATGCCGTTTTTTACATTCTGATATTTTGTATTTGCGTTCATGTTTGCCTTACTCAGTGCGTGCATATTGCGAAAAGCAAGAAAAGGTCTGAATTTTAGTGTAGTTGGAGAATTTGCTTCTTCAAGTGAATAACGAATTAGAACCTGTTCTTCCTTTTCAACTAACAAAAACTCCTTTTTTAAGACAACACCACCAACCCTGTAGGTGGTAACGCCAACGGTTTCGGCCTCAAAATTCCGAACATATTTGTGACCTCTGGGAACATAGAGATCTCCCTGGTATTTGTGAATCCCAAGGTTAAACTCCTGTTCATGTTGGATAACTGTGACATCTAGGGAAGAAAGCAAAACATTTTTCACAGAAGAATTCTTATCCGGACAAACCAGCATTCCATGATATTTTCTTGTATTACAGCCAACAATTGTAGTGGATGAATACGAACCTGCACGATTCGATCTAACAAATTCCTTGTCTAAAGAGTATTCCAGATTAATTAACTTACTCTTGTCGAATTGAAGATAACCCATGTTGTGCTTATAGTTAAATTACTTAAATTCAATTTGTTAACTCATCATTTGAATGTATGATAATGATAGATTTTCAAAATATCAAATCCCACTAAACTCATTTAACTCTTCAATACCTGAATAGCGTAAATCTACAAATTTTTCATTGAAAAATAGCTATTTACTTAATTGTCTTGAATTTGATTTACAATATACAAAATTTATGCTCGTTTCGTCTTAATATTTTGAATAAATTAGCATCGTGATTTATTCAATATTTCTTTAGCAAATAAAACCATTTAAAAATGCGTAGTTCTTTATTACTTAGTCTGATAACAATCATCACCTTACTTTTCTCCTGTGGTAATAAAGGAGGAGATATAAACAGCAATGGGAAAACCAAGAAGTTTGTGATTGAAGGCAAATTTGAAAATGGTGCAGGTCGCACATTGTATCTGCAGAAAATAGGTCCGGAGAATTTTATACCGCTTGATACTGTAATTATTGAGAAAAATGGATCCTTTTCTTTCAAGGAATCAACAACAGTTCCTGAATTTTTTATTTTAAAAACAGAAGAAGGTCCATTTATAAACCTCATTCTTTATGGTTCGGAGAAAGTAAAAATTGAGGCAGATTATAATGATTTACGCAATTATACAGTTGAAGGATCAGTAGAGTCCGAAAAAATCAGAGCCTTGGCAACTGAAACCAATAAAGCTATTACTGGAATAGATAAGATTAATATTATTGTCAGGGATAGTGCTGCAAGCCCTAATTATGTTGCAATAAGAATGAAATGTAACGATGAGTATAATTTACTTTTAGCGGGATTAAAAGATTATTCCCAGACGTTTATTCAGGGAAACTCTACTTCTATTATCAGTTTACTTGCTCTATATGGTCAAGTAGGCCCACAAATGATGGTTTTCAATCCCGTTAAGGATTTAAGTGTATTCGAAAAAGCAGATTCTACGCTTTTCATAGCCTATCCAGATCTTCCATTGGTACAAAATCTTCATCAGTATGTTGGAATCATAAAAGCTCAGATTGTAGCTCAGCAACAGCAAGCTGCTCCGGGCACTATGCCTGTTGGTACGCAGGTTCCCGACATTTCTCTCCCATCACCTGATGGGAAAATTATTAAACTTTCATCACTCAGAGGAAAGGTTGTTCTACTCGACTTCTGGGCTTCCTGGTGTCAGCCATGCAGAAGAGAAAACCCTACCTTAGTTGAGAATTATGGGAAGTATAACCAAAAAGGATTTGAAATATATCAGGTGTCGCTTGATAGAACCCGTGAAGATTGGGTAAACGGGATAAACCAGGATGGACTAAATTGGACACATGTAAGTGAGCTTAAGTACTGGGAATCGGCAGTTGTAAAGCAGTTTGGAATACAGGGAATTCCTATGAATTATCTGCTAGATAAAGATGGAAAGGTGATTGCCAGTAATCTCCGGGGTCCTGCTCTTGGTGAGAAGCTTGAAGAACTTTTTAAAAAATAAATTCAATTTTTCCCTTTTAATATTGAAGTAAATACCTAAATAATACCAATGTGAACAAAACAATTCTTATACTCTTCATTTCCCTCCTTCTGCTGGTTTCCTGCAATAATAATTCAAATACAATCGTGGAAGGCAAACTTAGAAATGCTGAAAAGAATTCAATAAAACTTGAATATCTCGACATTAGTAATACCCGATTAATAGATTCCATCAATGTAAAGGGAGATGGCAGTTTTCGTTTCAAAGTTTTTGCTGAACAGCCTGGAATTTACATTCTTAAAAGTGAAACCGGAAAAATTATCAACCTTTTAATATCCCCTGGAGAAAAAATAAAAATTGATGGTGATTATCAGGACTTTGATAAAAAATACAGTGTCATGGGATCACCTGAATCGGAATACGTGAGACAGCTGGTTGAGAGACTCAATGATACCCGAAGTAAACTAAAGGTTTTAGACGCAGCCTATCGTGAAACACCCGACATCACTGAGGCACAGATAAATGAATATTATTATCGCAGAAATGAGGTGATCAAGGACCAGCGTGGTTTTTCGATTTCTTTTATCGTTGAGCATTTATCGTCAATATCCAGTATATATGCGCTGTATCAAAAGATTAATCCCGAAGAGCTTGTTTTAAATGAAAATAAGGATATACAGTTTATGAAAATTGTAGCCGACACGCTTTCTGTGAAATATCCGCAATCGGAATTTGTTAGTACCTTCGTCAAAGACGCAAGAACAGCAGAGAAAAGGTATCTGAACCTCATTGGGATACAGAAGAAGATGCTGCAAGCAAATGAAGGCCTTCCTGATTTGGTTTTCCCAGATTCTAACGGCGCAAAACGCAGTCTTTCTTCATTGAAAGGGAAAACGGTATTGTTGTATTTCTGGTCTGCAAATTCAAATGAATCAACCCAGTTAAATCCAGGTTTTGAGAAAACTTACAAAAAATATAAAACCAGGGGATTTGAAATCTTTGCTATTTGTATTGATCAAAATCCAGATAACTGGTTAAAACTGATTAAGTTCGATGAGCTAAGTTATATCAATACATTTGGATCTGCATTTCCTGATTCTGAATTGTCGCATGCTTATAACGTCCGATCTGTTCCATCAAATTACCTTCTCGACAAAGCAGGTAATATTATTGCCCGCGATCTTTATGGTGCGGAACTTGAGAAATGGCTTGACAACAAACTATGATGCAATCAATTCAAATCCCCCGAAATAAAAAAATCTATTTTCTGTCTGATGCTCATCTAGGACTTCCTCCCCATGAAAAGAGCATGAACAGGGAAAAACTTCTTATTCAATGGCTCGAAGAAGTAAGAAAAGATGCTCATTCAATTTATCTCTTAGGTGATATTTTTGATTACTGGTTTGAATATTCAAAAGTTGTCCCTCGCGGTTTCACCCGTTTTCTTGGGAAACTTGCTGAAGTCTGCGATAGTGGAATCGCGGTGTACTTTTTTACAGGCAACCATGACGTTTGGGTTTTTGATTACCTTCCCTCTGAAATTGGACTGGAAGTTTTCAGAAAACCACTAAAAATAGAGATCAACGGGAAAAAATTTTTTATTGCTCACGGAGACGGGCTTGGTTCGTATGAAAGAACCTATAATTTTATAAAGAGTATTTTTACTAGTCGAATATTGCAGTGGCTTTTTGCCCGTATTCATCCCAATGCAACCATAGCATTCGCTCACCGTTGGTCAAAACATAGTCGCCTTTCCAAGGATGTATCGCAGGCTTTTCTAGGTGAAGACAAAGAATTTCAAATCCTCTTTTCAAGAGAAGTATTGACAAAAGAACATTTCGACTATTTTGTATACGGGCACCGGCATCTTCCCCTTGATATGATAATCGGCGAAAACAGCCGTTATATCTGCCTTGGTGACTGGTTCGTTAATTTTACTTATGCGGTCTTCGATGGTAATGACATGAAGCTGATGTCATACACTAATGCCGGAGTAGTGTAATTCCTGATTCATCAAATTTACAAGACAACTATCATCCTATAACAATGTAGTTGACTTAAGAAAACATTAGAAAACATGAATGTGGAAATAATAATTAAGTCAACCACTTTGCATCCTATAATATTATTTATTGTGAATTACCCTTCATAAATCGTATTTTTATAGTTTATCAACTGAAAGTCATTGTTTGAAAATTATACGGTACAGTCTTTGTATATACTTAATTAAAAATCCAGCTTTATGAAAAAATTATTCATTGTGTTGATTAGTTGCCTGTTTTTAGTCTCAACCATTTCTGCTGCGGACGCAATAAAACCAGTAAACTCAACTATAACTCATGTTACCGTTTTTAGTAGCGGAGCTCAGGTAACAGGCATTTCAGAAGTTTCTTTGGTTCAGGGGATAAGTACTCTTGCAATACAGGGACTTTCGCCATATATCGACGAACAAAGTATACAAGTAAAAGGAAAGGGGAAGTTTGTTGTACTTTCGGCTAGTCTTGAAAAAAACTATATTTCTGAGTTAAAAGAACAAGAGCAAATCCAGATTCTGAGAAAAAAAATTGAAGAACTTTCTATTAAAGCTGAAGATGAAAGACTTCAGACAGGTATTTTAAAAGAGGAAGAATCCTTTCTTGTTACCAATAAAAATGTGGGTGGTAAAAATGAAAGTTTGGATGCCGCAAATTTCAAGATCTTATTTGAGTTTTATAAAACAAGTTTAAGCGCAATCAGGGCAGACATTCTGAACCGAGAAAGAAAAATTAAAACCATAGAAGAAGAGCTTGTGAAATTAAATAATCAACTTTCTGTGTTACAGTCTACCGAAAACATGCCTTCGAGTCAGATTATTGTAAGTCTCAAAACTGAAGCTGCAACTGCAGGTATTCTGGAAATCAATTATCTGGTTCAGGGTGCCGGATGGTTTCCTTCTTATGATATAAGGATTGACAAGCTAACTGAGCCGGTCTCCCTGATTTACAAAGCCAACGTATACCAGAATACCGGCGTTAGCTGGAATAATGTAAAACTTACATTTTCAAACGCATCTCCAAATCAAAGTGGGAATGTTCCATGGCTTAATCCATGGTATGTCGATTTCGTTAATACTGATGCCTATATAAGGGGATTAGCCTATAAATCTGCTCCTGCAATGGCCAAGGAGTCTATTAGCGAGGATTACGCTGTTGTGCAAGAAATGGAAGCAACCGCTCCAGTAGGTTTTGCAACCTCCGACAATACTACCAGCATTGAATTCAACGTAGACATCCCCTATTCTATTGAGACGGGAGGTAAATCAAAAAGTATAGATATGATGCAACTTGAATTGCCTGCAGGTTTTGAATATCAGGCAGTTCCGAAGTTAGATCCAACGGCATTTCTTGTTGCTCAGGTTCGCGACTGGCAGAAATATGATCTTCTGGAGGGTGAGGCAAACCTTTACTTTGAGAATACTTATGTTGGAAAATCTATGCTAAATCTTAAAGTTTTGTCTGACACTTTAAATCTTTCCCTTGGAAGAGATCCCGGTATAATTGTTAAAAGAGAGAAACGGAAAGATTATACCAGTGAAAAATTTATAGGATCAAACAAACTTGTCACCCGTTCCTGGGAAATTTCTGTTAGAAATAATAAGAAAGAAGGAGTAAAAATTAAACTGACAGACCAGATTCCTGTTTCTCAGAATAAAGATATTACGGTAGAAGCAGTTGAACTTAGTGGTGGAAAATTAAACCAGAGTTCCGGATTATTAACATGGGATATTGATCTTCCTGCAGGGCAATCAAAAACACTTATTTTAAGCTATTCTGTTAAATATCCAAAAAGTAGTACTGTTAATGTTGAATGAACTCTATTAAAGTTTTTCTGTTTTTATGTAGAATTGTAAGCAAAGTTGAAAGAACTCAATAAATTGAAATAAATTCTAATTTCCTGGAATTGGCTGAATTAATAATTTATAATAAGGATAAGTCTGAGTTTCACAAAGACATAAGTCGCGATCTCGCAAAAAAAGAAGTTCCTGCAGACAGCGTTAAATGGATCATTGCAGGGATTGATGAATACAGGTTTATTAAGGATATTTCCGATTTTTATGGTATTCATCACCTTACAATTGAAGACTTTTTTAATACTTCTCATCTGCCAAAATTTGAGATTTTTGAAAATTACTATTTTCTGACTCTCAAATTTCTTGATTATACTTCCGATGAACAGAGTTTTGTTATGCATCATACTTCTTTGATACTAAGCAATAACACACTTTTGTGCTTTACGGAATTAAAAGATGATCATGTAATTCAGGATGTAAAAACTCGCATTCATGAAAGTATTGGCACTGTGCGCGCAAAGAACAGTGATTATCTTTTCTACCGTCTTGTGGATCTGATGGTGGATCAGTATATTGGTGCAGTAAGCATAATACGCAACAAAATTGATGATCTTGAAGACTTCACTGTAGAAGGCGAAACCTCTGACATCACAAGTGAAGTTCTGGAGATCAAACGAAAGATAAGTACGATACGCAGGATTGCTCATCCTTTGCGCGAAGAAATAATCAGAATAAAAAACACTGCTCCCCAACTGGTAAATCCAATTTCAAATATTTATTTTCAGGATATTCTCGACCACCTTAACAGCAGTATTTCATCACTCGAATCATTCAGGGATATACTAACTGACCTGATGGAACTGAGGCTTGCACAGGTTAGTCATAGTATGAATCAGGTGATGAAAACACTGACCGTTGTTTCAACGGTATTTATCCCACTCACCTTTTTGGCCGGAGTTTATGGAATGAATTTTACCTATTTACCTGAAAAAGACTGGAAGTATGGATACCTGTATTTCTGGATATTCATCATTATCGTTGTGGCGATAATGCTTTTTTACATGCGAAGGAAGAAATGGTTTTAAAAAAAATGGGAGGCAAAAGAAATACTTTTGCCTCCCATTACTATATAAAATCGTATTTCTCTTAAAAAATACTTACTGCAACAGTTAATCCCGCCATAACCACGGCAACCATTGTCATAAGTTTAATAAGGATGTTCAAAGCTGGGCCGGAAGTATCTTTGAATGGATCTCCAACGGTATCACCTACAACAGCTGCTTTGTGAGCATCGCTTCCTTTTCCACCATGATTTCCTTTTTCAATATATTTTTTAGCATTGTCCCAAGCACCACCGGCGTTGTTTAACATAGATGCAAGGGTAAAACCAGCGGTAAGTCCACCGGCAATCAGACCCACGACACCTGCAACACCTAATACTAATCCTACTACAATGGGAGCAGCAATTGCGATTAATGATGGGATTACCATTTCTCTCTGTGCACCTTTTGTAGAAATTGCAACACATTTTGCATATTCAGGTTTACCGGTGCCTTCCATAATTCCAGGAATTTCTCTGAACTGTCTTCTAACTTCTTCAACCATTGATCCTGCAGCGCGACCTACAGCTTTCATAGCCATTGCGGAGAAGAGGAATGCCATCATAGCACCGAGGAAAACTCCCCCGAGAAGCATAGGGTTAAAAAGAGTAAGATCATAAGCCTCTGTAAAATCTTTAATGTTTGCAGTTGTAACAAGAACAACTCTCTGTCCTTCCTGTGCAATAGGAATAACAGCAGCTTTTGTATTGTAAAATACGATATTCCCAACTTCTTTAATACCGTCGGTTTTATCAGCAATTTTACCAATCCAGAGTTTTACTTCTTCAATGTATGCAGCCATCAGTGCGAGAGCTGTCAATGCTGCTGAACCAATTGCAAAACCTTTACCGGTTGCAGCAGTTGTATTTCCAAGCATATCAAGAGCATCTGTTCTTTCTCTTACTTCTTTGGGAAGATGAGCCATTTCAGCATTTCCACCTGCGTTATCGGCAATCGGGCCAAAAGCGTCAGTTGCCAAGGTAATACCTAATGTTGAAAGCATACCAACAGCAGCGAAACCGATACCATAAACTCCCTGTGCAAAATCATGAAATCCACCTGCAAAACCATACGCAGCAAGAATACCGGCAACAATAGTTACAACAGGAATCCAGGTTGAAAACATACCCACTGCTAAACCATCAATGATAGTAGTAGCAGGACCAGATAATGTCTGATCAGCTATACCACGGGTTGGTTTATATTCGTCGGAAGTAAAATATTCTGTTCCCTGACCGATAATAACGCCGGCAGTTAAACCAGAAACAACTGCACCAAATACTCCCCATGTAACCATATCAAAATAAGCCATAACAGCTAGTACAATCAGGATTAGAACTGAACTACCACCTGTACCAAGCAATAAGGCATTTAGAAGACTTTTTTGTGATGCAGACTCTTTGGTCCGTACCATGAAAATCCCTATAATTGATAATATAATACCTACTGCAGCAACAATCATTGGTGCAATTACAGCTGAAGTCTGACTGGTACTTGAAATAACTGGAAGTGCAGCTCCAAGAGCGGCAGTTGCAAGAATTGAACCAGCATAAGATTCGTACAAGTCAGCGCCCATACCAGCTACGTCACCTACGTTATCACCTACGTTATCAGCGATAGTAGCTGGATTTCTGGGATCATCTTCTGGAATACCAGCTTCTACTTTACCAACAAGGTCAGCACCAACGTCAGCGGCTTTTGTAAAGATACCTCCACCAACGCGGGCGAATAGGGCCTGAGTTGAGGCACCCATACCAAATGTTAACATGGTTGCAGTAATTTCAATCATTTTAACATGTTCCGTAGTACCGGGATTTACGAAATTCAATCCAAGAAAATGCAAACCTGTTTGCATATTTTCAGGAGTGTAAACAAGTTTTGTAAGGATCAGATACCATGCAGCAATGTCTAATACTGCAAAACCAACTACAACTAATCCCATAACTGCACCTGCTCTGAAAGCGATAGTAAGTCCTTTATTCAGAGATTTAGATGCTCCATGAGCTGTTCTTGCTGATGCATTGGTTGCGGTTTTCATTCCCAGGTAACCACAAAGGCCAGAGAAAAAACCTCCAGTTAAAAATGCAATGGGTACGAATGGATTCTGCACCCCTGCATAAGCCAAACCGGTAAGAATGAGAACAAGAATGATGAAAATTTTAAAAACAACTTTATACTGACTTGAAAGGTAAGCCATTGCACCCTCTCGCACATACTGTGCAATTTCTTTCATCCTGTCTGTACCTTCGGAGTTCTTCATCATATCCTGATAAAAGAACCATGCAAATACCAGTGCAGCAACTGATGCTACTGGTACCAACCAAAATAACGTGTCTGAATTCATAATATTTATCTTTAGTTAAAGTTTGAAATTATTATTAAAATAGTAATATGCTAATTTTATCGGGGGAATCCCGGAGGAAAAAGTATCAGATATAAAGCGAACAGCCTTCAAATCTTACAGATTATTTTTTGAAGGGCTAAAGATATGTAAAATTGTAATTCAATTATAAATGTAAAGAAAATGAAAAATGAAGGTGCATCCTGGATTACTATATTCTAAAAGTAAAATACTCAAATCAATAAGAAGCTTTATAATTGATTATCTGATTTTTACATGTTATAAGGCTCATCACTAAAAACTATCTTATTAAGGAATGCTTCTTTTTTTTAATGGAAATCTATTTTAATTCTAAATAAGATATCTGAAAATAAAAGATGAAAAAGGTGCAAATGAATCTAAAGTATTGAACGGGTAGGTTCACTCCACCTAAATTAATAGAAAACCACTTCTTTGAAAACCAAAAAATATTTCCCTTCCAATATGTTCCGCTTGATTTATATATAAATAAACAATGGCAAAAACTTTTGTAAAGAATCCAAAAATAGCATCAAGCCTCCAGCGACTTTATTTTCTAAATGCCATCATCCAGCCCAACCCTCCCTATCCAAGTTCCTGTAATTTATGGCCTCCGCAAGATGAAACACCTGAATATCTTCCGACTGGTCCAGATCAGCGATTGTTCTTGAAACTTTCAATATCCTGTCGTAAGCCCTTGCCGATAAGCCCAATTTCTCCATTGCATTTTTTAATAAAGTATGCCCATCTTCTGAAATACGGCAGTACTTTCGTAATAGCCGGCTTCCCATTTGCGAGTTCGAATATATCCCACTTGATTCAAGAAACCGCTTTTCCTGCATTTCTCTTGCAGCAATAACCCTTTCACGAATCACAGAGCTTTTCTCAGCTTCCCGCAATTCCGAAAGCTGGCGGAAAGGAACTGGGACAACCTCAATATGAATATCAATTCTGTCCAGAAGCGGACCTGAAATTTTTGCCAGATATTTTTTTACCATCCCCGGTCCGCATACACATTCCTTTTCAGGATGATTATAATACCCGCAAGGGCAAGGGTTCATGCTTGCAATCAGTGCGAAATTTGCCGGAAAGTCTATACTAAACCTTGCCCTTGAAACAGTAATTACCCTGTCTTCCAATGGTTGTCTCAATACTTCGAGCACATTTCTTTTAAATTCAGGCAATTCGTCTAAAAATAATACTCCATTGTGAGCAAGTGAAATTTCGCCAGGTTGGGGAAAATTTCCGCCTCCAACTAATGCGACGTCTGATATCGTATGGTGCGGACTGCGAAACGGCCTGCGCGTCATAAGTGAAGTATTTCGGCCAAGTTTGCCTGCTACAGAATGTATTTTGGTTGTTTCCAATGCTTCCTCAAGACTCAAAGGCGGAATTATTGTAGGCAGGCGCTTAGCTAACATCGTCTTTCCCGCTCCTGGTGGGCCAATCATAAGAAGATTATGATTTCCAGCGGCAGCGATTTCAAGAGCCCTTTTCACATTTTCCTGACCTTTGACTTCAGAGAAATCGGTTTCAAAATATGTAAGCTTATTTAAAAACTCCTCTTTTGCATCAACGATCAAAGGGGAAATATTGTTTTCTCCCCTTAGAAAACTAACCACCTCAGGTAGGGTTCGTGCTCCTATGATCTCGATTCCATCTACAACTGCCGCTTCCATGGCATTTTCCTCAGGTAGTATTAATCCCTTGAAACCATCATCCCGCGCTCTTATCGCCATAGGGAGACTTCCGCGTAATCGTTGAAGACTCCCGTCAAGTGACAGTTCCCCCATAATTACGAATTTTTCAAGAAGAATAGTGTTAAGCTGATCCGAAGCCGCTAGAATACCAATCGCCATTGGCAAATCATAAGCCGATCCTTCTTTCTTAATATCGGCGGGAGCCAGATTTATGACAATTTTTTTCCCGGGCCAGTGAAATCCGTTGTTTTTGAGGGCTGATTCAATTCTTTGCTGACTCTCCTTAACAGCGTTATCAGCCAATCCAACTATACTGCATTTGATTCCGGTGGAAATATTTACTTCAATGGTAATAATGTCGGCATTTATCCCATGAACTGAACTGGCGTAGGTTTTAATAAGCATCACGATAGATATTGAGTATATCTGTTTATGTGGTGAGTTTGGAAAAATCAGCGTTTTTTAATACAAATTTCTTCAACCCTTTTCGAGATTTCAGTGTTTATTTCAGTTTAAAGTGCCAAGGAAAAAGGTTTACGCTGATCTTGCCGAAGTGAAAAGCCCTCCGAATTAACTCAGTTGCAATTTAGTTAGATTAAGCTGTGCATATCTGGATTCAAGAATTTCTTTATAAGCAGTTTGTAAATTGGCTGACAAAAATGACTTCTCAATCCATTTCATTGCAGAGTTTTTGCTTTTTATCATTCGTTTGAAAGTGCTATCTATTTGTTTATCGGTCAATTCCAGCTCTTTACCTAAGCATACAAAGTTCTCTTGCTTTAGTTTTTTCTTTTTCCCCTCCAGTGTTAAAGCTGTCTCTTCCTTATCTTCAGGTAATGCTATGGCAACATTTAATAAGTCATAAGCAGGAGCCAATACCCAACCGGAAGTACTCTTTATCATTGAAAAATTCTTAAGGTGCATATCATTGTTTCCGGTTAGAAAACAAAACAGAGATAATTCAAAATAGAAGATTTTATCTAATAAAGTATTTTCAGAGTAATTGTGCAATGCCTTACCTACTTTTTCCATTGAACTTTTATACTTATCGAATGCCTCTGTAATCTGAAACATATCCAGCATATGTATTTTCTCACCAGATTCTGTTCTATCAATTCGCTTTGTTATGTAGGACAATTCTCCGGATCCCAATCGAATTAAACTCGAGGGGACAACTTTTATGTTAAAAGCTTCTGCAATCCGCATAGTTACATGCTCATTTTGTGGCATTTCGGGATATTTATCAGAAGGTGGTTTAAAAATGTAATTTCCACCGAGGGTTCCAACTACAGTTAACCGAGTATCATGGCTTGCTATAGTTTCCTTAATCAACGACATAGATAATTTAGCCTGTACTCCGGGAATAGCTATTCGGCTCTCTACCACATTCCTGGCTAGTTCAGCCATTTGATCTATAGAGTATGAAATTTTTGGAGGAGTAGGCCTTCCAAAAAATTCCTGAGAACATTTTTTATGAAAGTCTTCTTCTATGGTAAGAGGTTCATAACAATATAAACACTTATTCTCCATTTTCTTCATGAATCGGTATAACACTTACAGCTCCAATACAGTTTTGACAACAGGCCAACAGCAGACCCATTCGATCATTGCGATTTATTTTCCAGTTTTTTGAAGCTATATCAAGCAGCCATCCTTCCGGTATCAACCCTTCAAAAAAGGGAAATAAACGATTATCAACATACCTTTTTTCAGTAACCGGCATAGTAAACGCTATGAACTCTTTTGGATGTTCTTTCACATAATTTTCATTATACAAAAAGACATACTCGCCCTCATCAGTCTCAGTGATCGTACCTGCCAAATAGCTTCTATAATATACTTCTCCTTGTCTCATTCAGCAAGTTCTTTACTATTCACAGGAGCCAATTCATGTCCAAACATTTTCAACAATAAGTTGACTTTCTCAATGTTAAGATTTGTTTTGCCCTGCTCAATTTTTCGTATCACTGTTAATGCAACCCCTGATCTTTCGGCAAATTCCTCCTGCGTCAATTTTACTTCTTTTCTTCGCTCTTTAACAAATTCCGCTAGTTTCTTCATTATATGTATTTAGATATAATTTGAAGTAAATATAATATATTATATGCATTTAAATATATTATTGATCATTAAATATGCATTATAAGTATTCAGCTATCAGGGAATCCGGTGTTTCTTCTATCATGCTTTTAGCTTTCCAGAAATAATCTCCATGAAATTCCCCGGATGGATAAGTGAAAAGGTGTGATCCGGATAAGTAGAACTGAAACTTTTGGAAAGGAAAGGCTTTTTCCGGGAATTCCATTTTATTTCGAAGGCAGATAGCGTTCCGTTGCGCTCTTCGATATAGTCGATCTCCTGCTGGTCCTGGGTTCTCCAGAAATATGAATTTACCCATAGCTTATTGTAGTGAAGATATTTCATCCGTTCACTGATTACAAAATTTTCCCACAAAGCACCCAAGTCATTCCGCAATTCAGGCTGATTAAAATTGGCCAGAATCGCATTGCGAATACCATTGTCAACAAAATAGATCTTTCTCCCTCGCTTAAGCTCCTTCCTATGGTTTCTGCTGAAGGCGGGAAGTCTGAAGATCACATAAGTCTGTTCTAGAATCTGAATATATTTCTCCACGGTTTCATTGTCCATCGAAAGCAGATTGGCAATATTATTATAGGAGATCTCCGACCCAAGTTGCAACGCCAGTGCCTGAAGCAACTTAACAAGCTTCTCCGGCTTCTTTATCCTCTCCCACATGAGTATATCCTTGTACAGATAGCTATCCGTCAACTGTTTCAATATTTCCTTTTCATCTCCGGGATGAGAAACAACATCAGGATAATAGCCATAGATGAGGCGATGAGACATTAATCGGGTTTCTTCCAGCAATCCATGATGATCAGTCATCTCCTCGAACGAGAGAGGAAAGAGCTTGTATTCCCATTTCCTTCCTGTAAGTGGCTCGTTGACACTGTTTGCCAGCTCAAAAGAAGAAGAGCCTGTAGCTATTAGCTGAATTTCAGGCATGGTATCCGTAATAAGCTTTAATTTCAAACCCACATCAGGAATGCGCTGCGCTTCATCAATAATAACGATCTTTTTTCCTGTGAAAATACTTCTAAGCCGCGTAGAGGTAACTTCCTCAAACAAAGAAATAATATCGGGCTCGTCTGCATTAATCCACAATACCTCCTCTTTCCTGCCCACTAAATTCTTTAATAAAGTAGTCTTCCCTGTTTGCCTGGCTCCCATAAGTAAAATGGCCTTGCCACCAAACATTCTTTTTTCAATTTCAGATGACAGTTTTCTGTTAATCATCGTATTTTCCTGATTATAATCGCAAATATAACGGTTTTTTCTCGGTTATAATCGCATAATATGCGATATTATAAATCTTAGTTGGTTAATCAAAGCTTACCTGAATTCAGGAGGTGATCAAATGTAACAGCTCATTAAGCTATGAACGGAGGTTTTCATCTGTTTCAGAACCTTCAGCAGTTTAGATTTTTCAATGGTAATTATCAGCATAATGTGATTTATTAATCAATGCCATCATAATAAACTTTGTGTTCTTTTTCCCTTACAAATCCTGCGCTAGCTCTTTCCAATTCAATCGCTAAACAACTTTGATAAATAACTTCCTGAAACCCGGGGCTCAATGTATTATCCACTTTCGTTGCACATCCAATTACCTTGTATGTAAGTTCATCCCTCTCCATTTATATCTCTGCTCCTTTTAATTCTTAAATCCTGCAAATTTCCTAATTCTGTAAATTCTCTAATCCTGTAAATCCTGATTCAAACGTTTTTTGTTTTAAACAGGCGTATTAATACCCAAGAAACGAAAACAAAAAGCTCAGTCACCTGGTTTAGACTCAAGAGCCCGTGGATTCCTCACAACCTGCTTAATATATTTAAACAGCTTTCCCCCATGAATCGCATCTACAACCCGGTGATCAAGGGCTGCACCAAGCGACATAATTCTCCTTATAACAATCTGGTCGTTTATCACTACGGGCTTCTTCGATACTCCTCCCATGACAAAAACTATGGCAACATTAGAAGTTGGGAATAAGGCGGGATAGCCCATGTCAAGACCGATACTGCCTATATTTGTAATGACAAAGGAACCAAAGCTCTCTCCTGATAAACCAAGTGGCTTTATTTTAAGTCCCAAGTCGATAGTTATCATCTTAACGAGTTTAAAAACCCAGATTCTCAATGGCCAGGGAATTTTGGCAAGAAAACCCTTTGCACGCATGGCTTTGCTTTCCTTACCAAGCTTTGAGTTTCTTATTTCATCATTCATGGTTGCGGCCAGTTCAGTCAGGTTCAGAGAATCGGCATTTGAAATTTTCACTGAACTCATCTGTCCTTCATCATTCAACACACTTACCATGGCATCAACATGATCCCGACTGATAACATTACCTCTCCTTATAAATGTGTTTAATTCAGGAACCTCGTTTTTCAGTGCTCTTGCGACAATCAGCAGAAAAATATGGGTTAGTGTAATTTTGAGACCTTCTCTCCTCTTCAGACTTATAAATTCCTCGAGTTCTGTAACATCAATTTCTACAGAACCAAAAATCTTTGAATCAACTGGCTTTCTGTAAATCGTAGCTGCAACTTTGCGCCATTCGTTGTTAAGGGGTTTCTGGGTCAATGTCTGAAATGTAGATTTAGAATTGGTTTAGAGGGATTTGCAGCTTCCAATGTAAATGTTTTTACCCTAAGTTCTTCTCAATATATTCAATCAGAATATGAATTACTTTAATATGCATCTCCTGAATTCTATCGGAATAGCCATAATGTGGGATTCGAATTTCCACATCAGCAAGCGAGGCCAACATACCTCCGGTTTTACCAGTCAAGGCAACTACTTTTATTCCGGCTTTTTTAGCCGCCTCGCAGGCAAGTATGACGTTATTAGAGTTTCCGCTGGTGCTGATGGCCAGAACAACATCGCCGGGTTTACCATTAGCTTCAATAAATCTGGAGAAAATCGCATCAAAACCATAATCGTTAGCTACACAAGTGATATGAGTAGGGTCAGAAATAGAGATTGCAGAAATTGCAGGTCTGTCGTCCCTGAATCTGCCAGTAAGTTCTTCCGCAAAATGCATGGCATCGCTCATTGAACCACCATTGCCAAAGGAAATGATCTTCCCTCCAGTTTTTAATGAATCAAGCATAATTTTGCCTGCACTTTCAATGGAATATACACTCGACTCATTACCAATAAAATCTTTCAATACCTGAAGAGATTCCTTCAGACTTTTTTGAATGAGTTCCATATTAAAATTATTAGTTGCTGTCAAAATTAAAAATTATGAATGATGAATTATGTTAATTTCAAGTATTTATATTTAATTGTGCTGATAAAGCCCTCCGTGCCGAAGTCAGGGACGAAATATATTTTAACCAGACAATAGTGTAAAAAATATAAATAACTTTGCCGATTAAACTTTATCCAGCATGAATATACCTCGTCTTTTTAAATTACCGGAACACAGAAGGTTTAGTTACCGTCCCTTTTATTACAGTCAGGAGAAGGAAGAACGTGAACAACGCTTAAGAGACATAAAAGCCGAAGCCGGCATCAGTTCTGATCAGGTATATAAGACACGCATTTACCGTGGGGCAATGAAATCCTATTTTAAAAGAGCTGAAGTAGCTAAAAAACAATCCAATCTGAGGCTCATCCTTATAATTGCGGTTCTTTTGTTTGTGGCATATATCCTTTTATTCAGGTAAATGTCAGACATCATTCAACTTTTACCGGATGCGGTGGCAAATCAGATTGCTGCAGGTGAAGTGATTCAGCGACCTGCTTCAGTGGTTAAGGAATTGGTTGAAAATGCTGTTGATTCTGGAGCAGATATTATTACCATTAATGTAAAAGATTCTGGCCGAACTCTCGTTCAGGTTATCGACAACGGGTCAGGCATGTCGGAAACAGATGCCCGTTTGTGCTGGGAAAGACACGCCACATCTAAAATTCGTTTTGCTACCGATTTGTTTTCCATTCGAACTAAGGGTTTCAGGGGAGAAGCCCTGGCGTCAATTGCTGCAATTGCAGAGGTTAGCCTGAAGACAAAAAGAAAAAATGATGATCTAGGAACTTACATCCGGATCAGCGCGTCGGTTACCATTGGGAATGAGCCAATTGCTTGTCAGGATGGTAGTAATTTCTCCGTTAAAAATCTTTTTTATAATATTCCGGCTCGCAGAAAATTCCTTAAAAGCAACAGTACTGAGCTTCGGCATATCATTACGGAATTTAATCATATTGCTCTGGCTCATCCGGAAATTGAGTTTTCCCTGATCCATAACAATTCTCAGATCTATAATTTACCAAAAACAAACCTCAGACAAAGGATCATCTCCATCTTCGGGAAAAATCTTAATCAGAATCTTATTCCAGTTACAACCGATACAAGTCTTGTTAAGATAGATGGATTCATTGGTAAACCTGAATTTGCCAAAAAGACCTACGGCGAACAGTTCTTTTTTGTAAATAATCGATTTATAAAACATCCCTATTTCCATAAAGCTGTATCTCAGGCTTATCAGCAAATATTGCCTTCAGATGCCATTCCATCGTATTTTATTTTTTTCGACACTGATCCTGAGAAAATTGATATCAATATTCATCCCACTAAAACCGAAATTAAATTCGAGGATGAACAGGCAATCTGGCAGATCCTTTTGGCTGTTGTAAAAGAATCTATAGGTAGATACAATCTTATGCCCTCACTCGATTTTAATACAGAGGGAGTAATTGATATTCCTGTAATGCGCACGGAGACCGAAATACGAACTCCCCAGATAAATATAAACCGGAATTTTAACCCATTTGAGGGCGAGAATAACCACCAGATCAGGAATCCGTACCGCGACAGATCGAATTATTTTGAATCAGTTGATCCCTTTGAAATACCAGGAAACGATTTTTTCACTCCGGCTCAGCCCTCAGAAGAAAAACCAAGTGATAACTTCAGCGAAGGAAGTAAATTTCTTCAGGTAAAGAACAAGTTTCTTGTAACAGCTGTAAAATCAGGACTATTGGTTATTGACCAGAAACGGGCACACGAACGAATCCTTTATGAAGAAAATCTGAGGTCGCTTTCTAAAGATGCTTTTACGGGTCAGCAAACACTTTTTCCGGAAACAATTGAACTCAATCACGCAGATTATGTTACTTTTCTTGGGATTATTGACAGTGTAAATCGACTGGGATTCGATATTCGCGATCTGGGAAACAATGCCATAATTGTCAATGGCATACCCTCAACTGTCAAAAATTCAGCTCTAAAAGATATTGTTGAAGAGATATTGGAGACGTATAAATCATATGAAGGTGATTTTCAATTAGAAGCAAAAGAAAAGATTGCACGGGCTGTTGCACGGGCATCAGCTATACCCTATGGCAAGGTTCTTGAGCAGGAAGAAATGAGAAATATCGTTGACCAGCTTTTTGCCTGTTCGAACCCCAATTATTCACCATCCGGGAAACAGGTAATCAGCATTATTAATATTGAAGAAATAGAAAAAATACTAAAATAAGCATGAGTACACTCTTTGGAAGAACAGGAACTACCCCGCCTGTAGTCAAAAATCTGATAATCATAAATGCCCTGCTGTTTCTGGGTACATTGGCAATTCAACAAGCCTATGGAACTGACCTGAATCATATACTGGGTCTATATTATATTGGCTCCCCTCTATTCAAGCCTTTCCAGATTATTTCCCACATGTTTATGCATGGATCATTGGGACATATCTTTTTTAATATGTTCGCACTCTGGATGTTCGGGAAAGTGCTGGAACAAGTCTGGGGAAGCAAACGCTTTTTTATTTATTACATGGTTACCGGATTGGGAGCGGTATTCCTGCATTCTCTGGTGTTAAGCCTTGAGCTTCATCCTTTGGTAAATTATGTTCGTGAAACCTATAGCATAAATACTTTTACAACTGATACCATTGATCAGCTTTATGCTATGAACGACCCAAAAGCCAAAGCTCTTGCAATTGGACTTGTAACGCCTACCATTGGGGCTTCGGGTGCCGTTTTTGGCGTACTTCTTGCATTCGGTATGCTTTTTCCGAATACACAACTTATGTTGCTCTTCCCTCCTATTCCTATTAAAGCTAAATATTTTGTAATCGGGTACGGACTCATTGAACTTTATCTTGGTCTTACTCAGGCAGGTAGCAATATTGCCCATTTTGCTCACCTAGGAGGTATGCTGTTTGGTTTTGTATTAATAAAGCTTTGGAAGACTGATCGGAACACATTCTTTTAATAACCCATTTTGCTTCTGAATTAAACGTAAAACATTGAAACAGGAAAATGAACATTGCTGATGAAATAAAGGATTCCTTTAAAAATGGAAATGCGCTTACTCGCCTGATTTATATAAACATAGGCGTTTTTCTTGCACTTCACATTGTAATAGTTTTTTTATATCTCTTTTCTGCACAGGAAAAGATTCCATTACTTTCTGAATTTTTGGCAGTACCGGCCGATTTAAATACACTCCTGCATAGACCATGGACTATTGTCACTTACATGTTTTTACATAAGGACTTCTTCCACATACTCTTTAATCTTCTCTGGCTGTATTGGTTTGGTAAAATATTTCTTTCGTATCTAGATGAAAAACGCCTCTTGAACGTTTATCTTCTCGGGGGAATTTCAGGCGCTGCTTTATATATCCTGTCGTATAATCTGGTTCCTGTTTTGAGTGAACAGGCTCCTTTATCTATTGCCATGGGAGCCTCTGCGGCAGTTATGGCAATTGTTATTGCCACCGCTACTTATGCCCCAAATCATACAATTTATCTGGTGTTTATAGGTCCTGTTAAAATTATATGGGTTGCACTCGTAGGTTTTATTCTTTCGTCCATAGTAGATTTTTCCATGAACACCGGTGGAAAAATTGCACATATTGGCGGTGCCCTTTTCGGGTATTTGTTCATTTTACAATATAAACAGGGAAAAGATATAACCCGCTGGTTTTCTGTAATAATGGATAGTATTTTTTCTCTTTTTAAACGGAAGAAAAAAATGAAAGTAACTTACAAGCGTACTTCAAACGAATACGAATATAATGCAGTAAAAAAGGAAAAACAGCAGAGCCTGGATACCATCCTGGATAAAATTTCTAAATCTGGGTACGAAAGTCTGACCAAGGAGGAGAAGGATACTTTATTTAAGATGGGAAAATGAATCTCCAACATTTATTGTAAATTAGCTTTAAAAAAATTGAATTGAGACGTTTCATCAACAGGGTTTTCTTTTACATTAATATTCTCGCGGGATTAGCCCTGCTGCTCACCTATTTGTCAACCTATATTTCACCTGCAAAAATCTGGGTTTTGGCCTTTTTTGGGCTTGCTTTTCCTTACATTTTGCTATTAAATATCCTCTTTATGTTTATTTGGATTCTCTTGCTTAAAAAAGAGTTTCTGGTTTCATTTATTGCAATCCTTATGGGTCTGAATCATATTAATGATTTCATTCCTATCCGCATCGGGAAAACCAATACCAAGGGACTTATAAATGAAAGCTCGCATCAGATTAAGGTTCTTTCTTATAATGTCAGATGTTTCAATATTTATGATTGGATTTCGGATGATAATACCAATCAGGACATTTTTAATTTTATAAAAAGCGAACGACCCGATATCATCTGTCTTCAGGAATTTTATAGCAGTTCTAAAAAAGATTACCGTCCTGAAAAAATAAAAAAATTGTTTGCTGATACTCCATACTCACATATTCATTATTCATTCAAAAACAGTAAGAATTCAGGCTATGGAATTGCCACATTTAGTCGTTATCCAATTATCAAACAAGGAACTATCAGCTTTCCCAAGACAACTAACGAAGCTATATTTACAGATATTGTAATCGATGATGATACCGTCAGGGTGTATAATAATCATCTTCAATCGGTTCATCTTCAGAAAAGAAATTACAATTTCCTCGATACCCTATCTTTAAAATATGATGATGAACATATCCGCGAAATCAGGGATATTTCCTCCCGCTTAAAAACGGCTTATATTAAACGTTCGGCTCAGGTGGATGCTATTTCAGCACATATAAAATCTTCCCGCTTTCCCGTAATTGTTTGTGGGGATTTTAATGATACTCCCGTTTCCTATTCCTATCGCAAAATGAGAAAAGGCTTAAAGGATGCGTTTATTAGCTCAGGACAAGGAGCAGGCAGCACCTATCAGGGCATTTTTCCTTACTTCCGAATAGATTACATTTTTCATGACAAGCATTTCAGACCTATATTATTTGAAAAAGTAGAGGCAAATTTATCCGATCATTACCCAATTCTGTGCATTTTTGAACTTCAGCATCCCGCTCAAAAAAAATGAACTCGTAAACATTTGATGCGAATAAATGTTTAATCTCTGCTAAACTGAATATTAACTCATATCAGAAAAAAATGTCATTCACATTACAAATCGGTTCAAAAGCGCCAGACTTTCATCTACCTGCAACTGATGGAAATACCTATAAACTGGAAGATTTCAAAGAAAATTTTCTGGTTGTATTTTTTACTTGCAATCATTGCCCGTATGTAATAGGTTCTGACGAAGTAACCCGAAAAGCAGCCTTAAAATTTGAATCTTCTGGTGTTCGATTTATTGCCATTAACTCAAATAGTAAAAACACCTATATTGAAGATGACTTTTCTCACATGGTTGCCCGGATGAAAGAACATAAATTCCCCTGGTTGTATCTTTACGACGAATCACAGGAGGTTGCTAAGAAATATGGTGCATTGAGAACACCACATTTTTACGTGTTTGACAAGAACAGGCAACTGGTTTATACAGGCCGTGCGGTGGATAGTCCAAAAGACACATCAAGAATGACAACAAATGATCTGGACCACTGTCTGAGTGAGATTACTCAAGGAAAAAGCGTGAGCATGCCTGTTACCAATCCTATTGGATGCAATGTGAAGTGGGATGGGAAAGATAAACATTGGATGCCAGCGGATGCATGTGATCTCGTTTAAGACATCAATGATATAAATTAGTCTGGAAAATCCCTCTAAAAACAAGTTATCTCTGACCTCTGAAATACTTCATGAACTGTACTCTCTGAAAAACAGCAGGATTAGCAGTTTCATGTTGACTCATCAAGGATCGGAATTCATCGATATTTTTGTAGTTATTTTTCTTCATCCAGGTTTGAAGAACATTGATCAATTCATCACCATAGTCGATTCCGTTTTTATAAAATGCAGATGCTACCTGAACGGCGTTGGCTCCGGCAAGTATCATTTTTATCATGCTATTTCCGTCATGAACACCACCTGAAGATGCAAGGTCGCATGTTACAAAATTTCTCATTATTGCTATCCAACGAAGGGATTGAGAAAAATCTCCAGGTGAGCTTAATACACCTGCAGACGTAACTTCCATAGTATCAATATCAATATCCGGGCTATAAAACCGATTGAAAAGAACAAGTCCTGAAATATCTGTTTCTGAAAGCCGTTTTAGCATCAAAGCCAGATCAGAAAAGTAAAAACTTACCTTTAATGAAACGGGTATACTCACTTGCTTTGTAACTTCTTTAACTATGTCAAAATATACCTTTTCGTTGTCAAATTTTGTGCGGGTAAGGTCTGAGGGAATAATGAAAATATTGAGTTCCAAAGCATCTGCTCCAGCTTCCTGAATTCGTTTTGGGAAATCTGTCCACTGTTCTGCCGTAACGCAATTAATACTTGGAATTACAGGAATAGTAATCTTTTTCTTTGCTTCGTGGATAAGATCCAGATAGCGCATAGTACTTTCATTTTCTGCTCCGTCGAGAAAATCGTAAAACTCCATACTCTCGGGATAAATGAATCCCGCTGAACTCATTTTCGACAATGAAGCATCCTTTTCAATCCTGATTTCCTCTTCAAACAAAGATTTCAAAATTACAGCTCCTGCGCCATGTTTTTCAAATCGTTTTAAATTATCTATATTATCTGTCAATCCGGAAGATGCCGCAATAAGCGGGGTCTTCAGATCAAGCCCGAGGTATTTTACACTTAAATCTGCCATATGATTAGTATTTTAAATAGTTTAAAATCAGTATCAAACAAATTTACAATTATTCTACTGCATTTGAAATTAGCTTAAAGGGATAAATACTATGTTGTAAAAAATATATTTATTAGTAACATACTCAATCAATTAAGGGATAAAGTACAGTACTGGTATGCTTTTGATTATCGCAGAAAATACTGTTTTTTGTTTAAGATTAACTCGAAAAGAACCAATATTGTTCAAAAAACAAAAATTGTTAATAATAAAGATACCAATAATGGCTTTTTATATCTTGAATTCATATTTTTGTCTTTACTGACTTATTTCACATTTAATCAAATGATTATGAAAAGAACTATCGTGTATATTCTGGCTGTATCAATTGTATCATTTTCTTCATGCAAACAAGTAAACAAGTGGCTTGGTAAAACAAGCATGAGTCAGGAAGAAATAGATGCACTGGTAACTCAAAATGATGAATTGCAAAAACAGGTTAAAGGAGATGCTGCAGCTTATGAGCGTGAACTCGAAGCGCTAAGAACCGAATATGAACAAAAACTTGCAGCATTTGAAACATCTAAAGCTGCATCACCTGCTTCAGGTTTTTTCGTTGTCGTAGGTAGCTTTAAAAACCAGAAGCTGGCCGATGATTATGCAAGTAAAATCAAGTCAATGGGATATGAAGGAAACATTGTTGACGGGCCTTCAAGTTTTAAACTAGTAACCGCCTCTACCCATGCTAATCTAAAAGAAGCGCTACAGGCATTAAAAACTGCACGCTCAGTTGTGGCATCAAAATCATGGATTTATTTTAAGTAAGATCCTATGAAGCTTTAGTATCAAAAAAAAGACCCGGTGTTTTTCCGGGTCTTTTTTAAATTTAAGCTTCTTGTTCATTCCAATTGAGAATCTTAAAGAAATCATATTCTTCAGGATTCTGAACATATTTCTTGGCTCCCCTGTAATCAGCTGGAGTAATGAAATGCAGATTATTCCTATATATCAGCTGAACTTTCTCAGCATTAATATTTACAAGACGAGGTTTAACTTTCCCTTTCTCATCTTCAACATCTTTCAGGAAGAGTGGTGTGATCTCGCCGGCTCTGTCGATTGTTACCATACAACCTGTAGCTCCTTTTTTGAAAAGTTTATAAACCCCCAAACCTAAGCGGGTTGCATAATTCAGATCGTATGCAATTGGTCGGCAGCATCTTAACTCATAACCCATTTCATTTGGACGGCTTTTTACGCTGATTCTCAGAGATTTTAACTTTTGCTGAACAAGCACATTGAAAATGTGAGCTTTACTAACATTTCCAAGTTCAGGATGTCCATGCTCATCATAAGTAAAGTTAATCCCGGTAGCAATAATTTCCTCGTCGCTCATAAAATGAAAAACGCCTTCCGAAATAATAGCAACACCATAATCGATTCCCAATAAACGTCTTTTGACCATCGATGAAATAACCAGATTGGTGATTTTTTCAAAAGTTATTTTCGTTTTATCAAACATTTCAGGAATAACAATCATTGGGAAGTGGCAAGCTGTGCCTATTCCAAATGCAAGGTGACCCGCTTCACGACCCATAGCCGATACAACAAACCAGTTTCCGCTGGTGCGCGCATCTTCATAAATGGTAGAAGCTATTCTAACCCCTTCTTCCTTTGCAGAATGATATCCGAATGTAGGAGTTCCTTCCGGAAGTGGTAAATCGTTGTCTATTGTTTTTGGAACATGAATGTTCTTAACATCCATCTTCTGGGAAGCCAGATATTTCGCCAAACGATTTGCTGTTGAAGCGGTATCATCTCCACCAATAGTCACAAGGATTTTCACATTGTTTCTAACAAAAAAATCAACCTTAAACTCTTCGTCTTTTGGTTTGAAACGACTCATTTTTAAGGCTGAACCTCCGCGACTGTAAATCTGATCGGCATATTCGAAATCGAGATAATCAAAAGCCGGCTCGGAGGCAAATAAAGATCTGTATCCACCATTAATACCGAGAACCTGATAACCGTTCTGAAGAAAAATCTTGGTAACTGAACTAATAACTGTATTTATTCCGGGAGCTGGACCACCGGCGCACAATATTGCAACTGCTTCTTTCATAGAATCTGGTTTTACTTTATTATTCATTTGCTGTTTTTTTGGACAGTTTGTAAGATAAAGTAAGGCTTTGGAGTTAAATTGTTACCCTATCTTTTTACGAGCACAAAGATGGAAATATCTTTTTAAAAAAACAGATAGAAAAAGTCTAAATTAATTAGGCAGTTTGCTTAAATTTGCAAATCAGTTGCAAATATAGCAAGATGGAACATACAGAAATTTTAAAAATTCATAATCTCAGTCTAACAAATCATAGGATTGAGTTGTTGTCGGTTTTGGCGACCTGTGAAAGAGCAATAACGGAAAAAGAGCTGGAAGCCTTAATGAATGGGAATTGCAACAGGACAACAATTTACAGAAATCTCAATTCACTTGTTGAGAAAAAGATCGTACACAGAATTTTATCCGGAGAAGCTGTAAAATACAAACTTCTTCAAGGCAAAAAAGAAGGTGGAAAGAAAACGGATCACGTACATTTCGATTGTACAATTTGTAACACCACTTTTTGTCTGGAAGAAATTTCGATCCAGGATTTTAAGCTCCCGGAAGGTTTTACAAAACACGAAAACCAGTTTATTATTTTTGGAACTTGTAAAAACTGCCGAAATGAGGAAGAATAAAATTATCAGGCTGTTGCTGGATAATCCAATATCGAAAGCTATTACATGGCTTTTCAGCGGTTTTTTTATTTTACTGGTGAAATTTTATCAGTTGTCAATCTCACCATTGCTTCCTAATTCATGCCGATACTCACCTACTTGTTCACAATACACTATTCAGGCTCTCAGAGAACATGGTGTAATTAAAGGTCTGGCCCTTGGAATATACAGAATAGTCAGGTGTAATCCCTGGGGCGGACATGGTTTTGATCCGGTTCCTGAAAAAGGCCATTTGCACATATCAAAAAAGAAAAAATCTAGCTGATTCAATGAAAAATAATCTATTAATATTTGTTGCAGTGATTAGCTTTTTCACTTCCTGCAAAACCCAGCCCCAATCCGCTAAAGAGAAAACTATATCTGTAACCATTCTCCCGGAGAAATACTTTGTTGAATCGATTGCTGGTGATCTGGTAAAAGTGAACTTGATGATTCCCCCAGGAGCATCGCACTCCAGTTATGAACCAACAGCAAAACAAATGAATCTTTTAACTCAGTCCGAAGCCTATTTTAAAATTGGCTACCTCGATTTTGAACAGGCATGGTTACCCAGATTTATAGGCATTAATTCTACAATGAAAATCTTTGATCTTTCCAAGGGAGTTACGACGCTTCAGGGAAGTTGTGAACACGATCATGGAGAAAATGAATCTGCATCTGGGAAAGAAGAACTAGGAATTGATCCACACATATGGATGTCAGCGCGGAATGTGAAGATTATTGCAACAAATATTCTGAATTCACTAATTTCCCTATATCCTGAAGATTCTTTGGTATTTTCAGCCAACTACCAGAAGTTTTTATCTGAAGTAAACGGTATCGATTCATTATATACAATGAATGCGAAAAAGTTAGAGGGACTGAGTTTCATCATTTATCATCCTGCACTGGCCTATCTGGCAAATGACTATGGTATGGAACAGATTGTTTTGGAATTTGATGGGAAAGAGCCTCCACCAGCACATATCAGAGAAATCATTGACTTGGCAAGAGAAAAAAACATTCATATAATTTTTGTGCAAAAACAACTGAGTATTGATAATTCCCGCTCCCTTGCATCTGAAATAAATGCTGAAATAATACAGATCGATCCCTTGGATGTAAACTGGAGCGAACAGATGAAATTTATACTGGATCAATTCCTGAAAACCAGTGAAATACAAAAGTTTTCAGTTATGCATTCAAAGCCCTGAAATGGAAATATATGAATACGAAAATCCTCGAAATAAATAATCTCACGGCCGGTTACGACGAAATCGTAGTACTGAAAAATATCAATTTCGCGGTACATCAAACAGATTTCATAGGAATAATTGGTCCAAATGGTGGTGGAAAGACAACCCTCATAAAATGCATTTTGGGTGTAATTAAGCCATTTAGCGGCAGTATTTCTTACGATTTTCAGGCAAAAGGAAAAGATTTTCGAAAATTTATCGGTTACCTTCCTCAGCAAAATGTAATCGATAAAAAATTTCCAATTTCTGTCAGAGAAGTAGTTCTATCGGGTTTGACTTCACAAAAAAAGTTGATTTTCAGATTCACAACTGAAGAAAAAAAGAAAGCTGATGAACTACTAGAAAAATCAGGATTAAAAGCCATTTCCAAAAATCCGATTGGCGAACTTTCAGGCGGGCAATTACAAAGGGTTTTCCTAGCAAGAGCTGTTATTTCAAATCCCCGTTTATTGATACTGGATGAGCCCAGCACGTATGTTGATAACCGCTCTGAATTCGAGTTTTACGAAACCCTTAAAGAGCTTAATAAAGAAATTGCGATTCTTCTGGTTTCACATGATATCGGGACTATTTCAAGTTATATTAAAACAATTGCCTGCGTTAATTCCAATCTCCATTATCACCCATCCAATGAAATCACTTCAGAAGAACTGAATATTTATAATTGCCCGGTTGATATAATTGCCCATGGAGCGGTGCCACACAGGGTACTACACGAACATTCAAAACCAAACAAATGAAAGAACTGGTAGAATTACTCCATTATCAGTATTTTATAAATGCCATAATGGCCTCTCTTCTGGCAGCAATCAGCTGCGGCATTGCGGGCACTTACGTGGTTTCACGGAGAATTGTTTTTATCAGCGGAGGGATTACACATACTTCATTTGGAGGAATAGGGATTGGATATTTTTTTGGCTTTAATCCGGTTCTGGGTGCAGCAATTTTCTCAGTACTCTCTGCTCTTGGAATTGAGTTTTTCAGCGGGAAAGGAAACATAAGAAACGACTCTGTCATAGCTATGCTCTGGTCGCTGGGTATGGCAATTGGAGTGATTTTCATTTACCTTACTCCGGGTTACGCACCAAACCTGATGACATATCTATTCGGATCAATCCTTACAGTAAACCGCACAGATTTAATGATGCTTGCAGGACTAACCCTCTTTATCATAGCTTTCTTTTCACTCTTTTTCAGAAGAATTCAATATATTTCCTTCGATCAGGAATATGCATCTACTCTTAATCTGAAGGTTGGATTTATAAACTACAGTTTGATGACACTGGTTGCGCTTACCATAGTTTTCAATATAAAACTTGTAGGAATTATTCTTTTACTCTCAATGCTAACCATACCACAGAATACTGCAAATTTACTAACAAAAGACTATAAGAAAATTGTATTCCTTTCAATATTTATAGGGTTTGCAGGCTCACTCTTTGGGCTAATTTTTTCTTACTTCCTGAATATCCCGAGTGGCGCAACAATAATTTTTAGTCTGGTGTTTTTATATCTTAGCACCCAGCTTTTTGTAAGATTGAGAAAAGGATTCTAAGTACCTAATCTGCTACTTAGTGAATCGTCTGAATTTGACTGAACTTCAGGATATACAAGGACGAAAGAATGATCTTTAAAAAAGCGGCTCAAAATTCTTGGCGCGTTATCGAGATTTGACTGGTATGAGAAAGTTTTCGGCCTCGAATTTATAAAAACTAGTAATTCATTCTTCTGTAAGATTCTTGAATACTTGTAAAACTTACTCCAATCGGTATAATCCGAAAATTTATAACCAGCAGTTTCAACAATTTGTTTTTTTAATCTGGATTCCAGATAAATACGTGTTTCCAGTCCGCAATGGAAAATACTATCCTTCTTAAGTCTGCCGGAGAAAGTAAGAAAAGAATTCATACAATCGTCAAACCCTGTTTCTATTTGAACATCCGGAGGAATGAATACATTAATGGATTTGAAAGATTCCAGAGGTTTATCGATATTAACGATTATCAGTAGCTTATGGGTTTTCTCGATTAGTTTCTCAAGTA